>Ga0207997_1000994_pt1 | contig 14689 bp, 16 predicted proteins | sample AntAceMetag02UKN_FD_184777 | JGI IMG/M metagenome (GOLD analysis project Ga0207997, IMG submission 184777) | Saline lake microbial communities from Ace Lake, Antarctica - Antarctic Ace Lake Metagenome 02UKN (SPAdes) (version 2) | ecosystem: Environmental > Aquatic > Non-marine Saline and...
TTTTATCTGTTCCGTTAATTAGATATTCTCCCATATCATCACAAACCAATAACCCATTAACTGTAGTTAGTCTTTCGCAATCTAGGTAATTGTAGAAGTAGACATTGCCATAGGAATAAAGTTCGTCTGTTACATTGTAGTTGGTTACAGTTACATTTGCCATAGTTGTCTGGTTAAGAACTACTAGGTTTGTTAGGGTGCAATCCCCGTTTATATTACAGTATAATGTATCTGCATGATTTCTTGATAGAAAATTAATAGAAGAACTGGTTGATGCGCTGTAGATATTAGAACTAATAAAAATAAATAAAATTAATAAGATTATAGTTTTTCCTTTCATGGCGGTAGAGGTATATCTTCCTTAATTACCTCTCTAGCATCCGTACTATTTAAATCTTGTGGGTCATATCCATATATTTGAAGCATCGCATTACTTAATCTGCTTACGCTTGAACCAACTTCAACAGATCCTTCAAGATTATTTTCAGATGATTCTATTGCACCTTGAACTATTATATAGACACTAACCAATAGACATACTGCCATAATAGACACAGCAACATAAGGGGCAAGTGCCATAAGAACATCTTTCTTATCTTGTATTCTTTCCTTCCTTTCTGACTGCTCTGTTTTAATCATATTTATTCTATCGTGTGGCATAGGTTTGAATATTTGTCCGCCTATTGTTTTATCATAGCCTGATTTAAGTAGAGTACAAGTATCTTCTTGTAGTAATACTTTGACTATTCTATTCTTAGGCCATACTTCAACACAATCTGCACTAACAACTGGTGTAGCTTTCTTCAATCCCTGTAGCCAAAAGTGAGTTGCACCATTCTTCTTTTCAACTCTCTCTATTATATCTTCAACATAAGGTTTAAGTTCTCCTAGTTCTCTGTGGTCGTAGTCTATCTTTCCATCACCTAACTGATAGACTAATGCTTTCCATGTTATCTTCTTACTCTTAGTACCTAAGAATATCCAATAACCGACACCGAATCCTACAGCTATAACAATAAAACCTAACATTATAATCATAGCCACTGTCATTATATCCATTCTAATTCCTCCCTAACATTTTATTTTTAAAATTGCCCCAAAAATCATTCCCACCATTTCTATTGGGATTATTGTTGTTATCGGGTTGCATATTAATATTCTCGTGTACTGTGTGTGTTTCTCCTAAGAACTTAGTATATTTACCATCACCTGCACCTGCCAATACTAAGAATGCACTATGCTGTAATTCGTTGCTTAATCTCCATTGGTCTGCAGTATCTTTAATATCAAATTCATCGAATTTAGTAGGGAATATTAACCAAGCCAAATCAACAATCTCTAATTTAATACTTAGATATTCTTCTCGTGCAAGATTAGTTATTATATTGGTTTTTGCCTGATAAGTTTCTAAACAACCTATAACCCACCTTGCACCCTTCTCATTAATGATCGCAGATTTCTTCTGTTTGTAATCCTTAACGTTTTCATCCCATTCAAGGCCTAACCAATTTCTTATTCTCCTTTGGATTATCGGGTCAAAGTTTGTTAGTTCTTTTAATAGGTCTGAATATTTACTCATGGGTGTTTGGTCGCCATCCATACCAAAATCATCGAATCCACCATTAAAACTACCATCATCCATATCTAAAGGATCATCTAGTTCATCATTGTCTAAATCTAAAGAATCATCTATTATATCTTTTTCCATATTATTTCTCCATTAATTTTTTAAGAACTTATCAACCTTCAAAATAACCACATCTTAAACATAGAACACCATCATAATCTTTAAACCCACATCTGGGGCATATAGCTTGTATCATATTATCTCTCTTATCTAGTAATTGCTCTTCTTTCAAGTCCAGTAAACACTCTTCCTTTTCTTAATAATTGTATCCTTTGGCCTTTCTTTGCCCTTATTCCAAAGAGTAAGGAATATATGTCAGGAGTAAATGCTCTTCTTTTCTTTTGTAATCTATTAAATATCCATTTTCTTGCACTTGCTATTCCACCCCTTAGTCTTGTTTGTTTTTTAGCAACTCTTCTACCATTAACTCTGAATGCTTGTGCAACTGCAAGTGATGCTAATACTGCACCTATTATTTGTAGTTGTTTTACTTTGCTTAGGGTGTCAATTCTTTGTGCAGGTATAATTTTTGTATCTATTATTTCATCTTTTATTTCATCTTTTTTCTGTTCTTGAACAGTTTTTCTTTTTTGTCCTGTTTTATCTTTAGGTTTAGTAATTATTCCTGTCTTTTGTCTTTGTCCTGCACCTGATTTAGCATTAACTTTTGCTATTAAATTATTTGCTACTATCATTTGTGATGCAAGTCTAGTAACCATTTTAGATAAACCTATCTTTCCTGCAAATGTTCTCTGTTTAGATAAGCTATTCTTTATTGCATTAAGTTTTGATTTTATTTTAGATGCAGTATTCTTTCTAATTTGTTTTGCTTTGTTTACTGCTCTGCTAATTTTACTTATAGTTTTTTCAAGAAGTTGTATTGTTTGTTGTCCTGTTTGTTGAACACTCTTTTGTGCATTAGAAGCTATATTATCTGCCCTGTTAAGTCTATCTAGTTCTGCTAATTTTTCTTTACTTCCAAAAGGATTTCTTTTGGTATTTCTTTTTGCTTCCTTTATATCTTTTTTAACAATCTTAATTTCCTTATACTTATTCTCTAAACTTTTTTGCTTCTGTTGTGATGCTTTTTGTTTGGCCAGTTTTCTACCATCTTCTAATAATTTTTTACTATTTCTAATTAAATTATTATTTGATTGTTTTTGTTTTATAATGCCTTCTTTTTTAATAATTACCTTTCTTTTAATCTTTCTTAGTTTTGACCTACCTAAACCTCTTTGTGATTTTCTAGGTCTAGTTTTTGAACTTTTCTTAATTCTAATTCTTTCTAAAGTTCTTTTAGGTTGTTCCCTTGATATTTTAATCTTAAAAGGAGATTTCTTTTTAATTGTTTTACCTACCTTCCTGAATATCTTATTAACTTTTGAAATTAGTAGTTTTACATTTCTTATAGTAGGTTTATTTATTTTCTCAAAAGCATTTATAATTTGTAATGCTTGTTTTTGTTGTATTTTATCCAACTTCTTAAAGTTTTTACCCATCTTACTAGTTGCACCATTAATAGCTCTCTCTATTCTTTTATCTAATCTTTTTGCTTTATCGTTAATACTCTGTAATTTTCTTTTTACAAACCTTATAGTTTTACTTATCTTAGAACTTTTCTTTAGTTCTATTCTTAGAACTCTCTTACTTTTAGGAACAGTAGTTTTACCTTCTAACAATCTTTTTCTCGCTTTAGCACCTTTTCTTGCTTCTTTTAATCTGCTTCCTATTTTTGTTTTCCTAGTTTTAAATACTTTCTTTATTTTCAATCTAACTGGTAGTTTCTTCTTTATTGTTTTAATTGTCTTTGGTAGTTTTTTCTTTACTGTTTTAATTGTCTTTTTAAATATCTTATTAACTTTTGAAATTAGTAGTTTTACATTTCTTATAGTAGGTTTATTTATTTTCTCAAAAGCATTTATAATTTGTAATGCTTGTTTTTGTTGTATTTTATCTAACTTCTTAAAATTTTTAACAATCTTATTAGTTGCACCATTAATAGCCCCTTCTATTCTTTTGTCTAATCTTTTTGCTTTTTTGTTAATACTCCTTAGTTTTCTTTTTACAAACCTTATTGTTTTACTTATTTTAGATCCTTTCTTTAATGATATTTTTATAACTCTCTTACTTTTAGGAACAGTAGTTTTACCTTTTAATAATCTCTTCCTAGCTTTAGCATTTTTTCTTACTTCTTTTCTTAATTGTCTTTGTGATTGTTTCTCTTTTTTACTAATCTTTGTTTTTCCTCTTTTTGCGTTTCTTATTTCTTTTTTACTAATCTTTGTTTTTCCTCTTTTTGCGTTTCTTATTTTAGAATCTATTTTCTTCATTAATTGTGCATTCTTTTTCATTTTCTTTACAGAATTAATTGCTCTTTTAAAATTTGATTTCGCTAAAGGATTCTTTGAAGTTGATAGCTTAGCTTTTAATGAATTTTCAATTTTACTAAGTGTTTTTACAGATGGTCTTGATAACCCCCCACTTATACCTGCAATAGCAATACCACCTATCAATCCACCATAAAATTCAGGAGAAGTGAAAGTTTCCTTTGCTGTTCTTATTAGTGTAGGAATAGTTCTTCTTACAGCAGAATTTCTTGTTTCTTTTCTTATAAAAGATTCTGCAACTGCCATTGTTTCTGCACTTGCAATTGGCACATCTTTAATTAAAAATAAAGGCCATCCAAGATTACTAGTTAAGGCACTTTGTGCAACTCTACCTAAAGCACTTCTTTTTTCAGCAGGTAATCCTCTTCCACCTGTTACAAAATTAGCAAATTGATTTATATTTTCAACTCCTTTGCCAAATCTTTTTTCTTGTGCTAATCTTAATGTTTCTACTCTATCTAATCTTTTTTTAAATGTTGCAGGAATTTGTTTTTTTGTATCTTTCAATCTTAGAAATTCAGGTTCTTTCTTTTTTCTTGTTTGTTGTTGTTTTATCCTAGCAGTTAGATTTCTAATTCTATTTTGTCTTTCTGTTTTTCTAGTTTTTTGTGCTTGTGTTCTTGGTTCAATTTCTGTTTTTCTAGTTTTTTGTGCTTGTGTTCTTGGTTCAATTTTAGATACAACTGCACCTGCTTTAGTAACTGTAGGAACTGAACTTAAACCTGTTCTTCCCATAAACTCACTCGATGATATTGCACCAGTTCTTACTAATCCTAGTCTAGAAGGAGTAAATCTTTTTCCACTTTGACCTACAAAAGTAACATTTCCATTTCTTCTTTCAACTCTTACTACATTTCCAACTACTCTCTGTGCATCTTGTCTTAGATTTGATGTTATACTTGGTTGAGAAATCTGTTGGGTTGGTTGTGAACTTCCACCAGATGATGATGGCCTACTAGTTTCTCGACCACCGATTGTACCAGATTGACTACTCTTTCTGGCCTTTTCTATTTTACTTCTTAGATTTTCGCTTCTAGTAACCATCTTTTAATTATCTTTGTTTATTAAGTATTTAAACTTTTCGTTTATTCTGATAATGTTTCATACTTTTAAATCCAATATAAAGTAATACTGCTACAATAATCATTCCAATTAGTTCAGGTAGTTGCATCTTTTTTCACCTCATCTTTATTCTTAGGATATATCTCCCACTTCTTAGTTTCTGGATCATACACTTGATTATTAGTTTTCTTATATGCAAAATCCCAACCCTTCTTCCTTAGTATCATTAACATATTTTTAACTCTTTGAACACTAAGATTTAGTTCTTGTGCTATATCATTTTGAATACAACCACCTTTTATTAATTCAATTAAATCTAAATAGGTTGTATCTAATTTTCTACTTCCACCGCATGATTGTTCTGCTTCTTCCACTAGTTCTTGATTAACATCGTCTGAAAATTGCCTTCTCCTTTCTTCATATTCCACTAGTAATGATTTTCTTGCTAATGGTAATAACATTCTGTTTATCTTCTTAGTTTCTTTATCAGGGTATTGACAGATTAATCTTTTATAATAAAAATCTTCTTTTCTCTCATTCCATTCTAAGCATCTAGGTATAATTACACTTTTATTCTTTTCTACACCTTTAGCATCCATCCTATGGTGCATTAACTTTCTCACTTGCTTACTGATGAAATCCATAAAGGGAACTGTACCAAAGAAGATATAGTTTCTAAATCTTGAAGTTTGAAATAAACTACTATATGATTTATTGATATTGTTTTGATACTTTAATGAATTAAGGTCTACCCCTGCTTCATCTAAAACCCATATCTTTGCCCTCTTAGAATTAACATTATCTTTGTAATAATCAGTAAATGCTTTCATAAATTTCTCTGCTCTAAAGAACCAATTACCTTCAAGTTGAAAGTCTGGTTCTAATTCTTGGCATAATCTAAGAACTGAATAGGATTTTCCTGAATTATGTGTAATCATATAATTATCAGTTATATATAAACCACTTTCACTTTCTAAAGTAAAACCATAAACCATATTCTTTTTATTGTTATTTATTGCATTTATTGAAATTCTATTAGAATCTTTATAAATTGATGATATTTTTTTAATTTTTCTTTTACATTTTAAGTCTAACTTTAAATCTTTAAGATAAAATGAAACAGCAAAATATTCTCCTTCAAAATTAATTGATTTTATTTTTTTTATAATTTTCCTTATTTTTCCCCTGCCACCTAGACTATGAACTAAAAATAACACATCTTTTGCTAATTTATTTGATTTTGTTGTATAGTCATAACCTCCCTTTTTATAATAACCATCACTATCTATTAATCCAGATAATAATTTTTTTCTATATTCTGCATCTGATAGTAATGCTTGTTTAGGTATAAACTTATCTCCGCTTTTTTTGTTTGCTAATCCATATTTTTTTAGTTGTGTAAATAAATCAGAATTGAGACTAAAATAATACGATTTCGCTTTATTATCTTTTTTGTGTTGTACATTTCTTATATGATAATATTTTGATATTTCTTCCATTACTTCTATATCCATAGTAGTTATAGTTAAACTACTATTTCTTTTATTATGAAAATATAATTTATCTATTCTTTTTTGTGTTTTATAATTTTTATTAATAACTGGTTTATAATAATCTGAAAAATGCCCATCACCTAGATAAAAACCTAATGTATATGGTTCAACTTCACAATTAGTTCTATCTTTAAATTTATCAATCAAAAACGAAGAGATACCAATATTATTATGTGATTTTTTCTCATCAGACATTTTAGAAAATATATCTGTTTTATAATTCTTTATGACCCAATAATGCCATTCTGATTTCCTTAAACCCTTCCTTCTTGGCATTATATAATGATATAAAGGCAATAAATGATTATTTGAACAAGAATATAATTTAGTTTTACCCCTATTAAGTTTAACTATATCATAATTATTTTCAGAAAACCATTGTGTAGTCTTTATTACTTTGCAAAACTTATTACTTTTATCTAATTGTGGCGATAAAACCATATTCCCTTCTTTAATATCTTCTATATTTTTCCAATCTCCATCAGCCATAAGAACTTTAGAACCCTTAGGTTGACATCCAGTTTTCCCAACAACCATGCAAGGAAAGCTGTTATTCTCCTCATATACCTTGCCTTTAATGTAAGTAACCCAAGCCCTTTCATTATCTTGTTTATATACTAAATCGTTATAATAATCCATTTTCTAATCGTCCGTAGTTCCAGTTTTCCAATATTTATGATATTGAAATTCATGGCTAATTGCTAAGAATAGTTTTTGATAAATCTTTACTTTCATATTATTATATTGCTCTAAAAGTATCTTATCATTACCTTCATAAAATGATTCACCCAAAACTATTGTTTCTTCTGCTTTTGTATTTTTAAGAAACTCTTCTTCAAGTTCCCCAAGTTCTTTAATTACATCATTATATATTTCTCTTGTCCTCTTATCAAGAACAGGATTAATAAGGAATGCCAAAGACATACAAGTATTACAAAATACTTCTCTAGAATCAGGTATATAAGTTTCTTTGACATCCCCATTAATCCCTGTTTGATTCATGTAGAATCCGCCCCGAAATTCTACATTGTGTGAGAGTATAAGTCTTTCCCATTGTTCTATAGCAAGAAGTGGAAAACTCTTAATTGTACTATTTGGATTGAACTTTTGTTTACCTATTGTTGCCATCTTTAATGTAATTTCTTTTCTTTAACTTCTGTTTGGCCTGATAATCCTAATATATCCATACATCCCCATATAATAGATTCTTTTTCATCTACTAATAATTTATATAAATGATATTGTTTAGTTGCCACAATTTTAACTATTCTATCTCCTGTTGTTCTATCTCTCGATGCTTCTCTCTTTAATGGTGTTAGTTTAATTAATTTATTTTGTAAATCTTCATATTCTTTTATCAAATCTTGTTCATCAAATCTTTTTAATCTAGATTTTATCATCTTAAAAATTTCATGCAATTCTTTATCTATATTTTTAATAACTGTTATATCATTTGATGTATGCCATCCTGCGTATATTAAAGATAAACAAGTACTAATCTTTCCTGCATAGAACTCCGCCAAGTCAGTAGAAGGAACTAATTTGGCTTTATTATTAACCATAATATCACCTACATATATAACTATTTAAATCTTTTGGTTTGTTTATCCTAGTTTATACTTGTTTATATATATTTCTTTTATAAACAAAGTTGCATCGGGGGTTAAAAAAACAAAAAAACACAACATTTATATAGTTGTTATAACAAACTGCAATTTGTTATAATAAAACAAACATCAAGGCAACTATCAAATGAAAGCATGGGAAAGACAAAAGGAACTACAGAAAAGGTATGTTCAAGTGCCGAACATAGCGGAGTTAGATATTATAATAGGTAGAATTAAAGTTGGCAAGATTAATATAGATCAACAAACCAAAAGGGCAAGGGCATTGTTTGCCCTATACTATTTAACTGCTTGTAGGGCAAGTGAGATTCTAAAGACTACTAGATTGAAGAAGCAAAGAATGAAAAAGGATATTATATTTGAAGAAGATGGAACTAAGAAAGTAGTGTATGCAGTTGATAAGAATAAAGAACCAGTTATAGAAAGATGGTTTGAAGAACATTCTTTTTTAGGCACTAGGAGTTGTGACCTTAGAATGATTGAACATACCAACCATAACTTCTTAGAAATAAGAACCGAAAATAGAAAGAATAAGAATAAGAAAACAAAGTTATTACCTATACCGATAGATAAAGAAATAGAGATATTGAAATACCTGAATGATTATCTAGCATCACTTCAACCAGAAGAATTATTATTTAAGTTTACACCAATAAGGGCAAGGCAGATTATTAATAAATCAACTGGTATGAATATTCATTTCATAAGGCATATAAGGGCAACCCATCTGATAACATTATATAGTTTCAATGAACAGATGTTAATAAAGTTTATGGGTTGGTCTGATAGTAGACCTGCTAAATCATATATGCAATTATCATCAGAAGATTTAGCAAGGGAATTTTATAAGAACGGGTGAACAATATGAACAAAATAGGCGGGATAATAGTGATAATGTTGTGTGCGTTATTAGTAGGATGCACACCAGAAACAGTTTACATCAACCAGACAGTAGAAAAAGAAGTGATAAAGGTATGTCCACCAAACAACTGTGAGTGCAACCCTGCAACTTGCAACCCTGCCCCGTGTGTATGTAACTATGAAGAGATAGATTGCAAAACAAACATTAAAACTATCGTTACAGATAACTGCACAAACAAACTTAATATGTGTAATATTAGATTAGACCAGAAAGATGATTACTTATTCGATTGTTTACAATCAAATACTACTGCAAGGTATGAGGATCTAAGTGTAAACCTTACCGGTTGTATTGAAGAAAGGGATGAATATAAAGAAGAACTGGATGCAATAAAGGAGTTGTTGGACTAAAATGATAAGCGTTGAATGGGTATTGGGAATATTTATAGGCGGTTTAGTATTATTTTTAATTGGCCTTTACTTTACTGCAAGATGGTTATATAGAAAAGAAGGTAAATAATTAAAATGGGAATTGAGAACATAGGTGAATTTCTAAACATAAATAAACTAATAGATTATCTTATGAAAATTGGATATAAATTTTTAATATATCCCTTCAATTTATGGAACAAATTCCCTGAATGGGTTCACTGGTCTGTTTTCATCTTCTTCCTGTTGATTGCTTTGTTCTTGGCTTATATCACTTTTAAATATAGGGATGCTTGGAGATACTTGCATTGAAGTACAAGGTTCATGGCAACCATAATTATCATAGATAAAGTTATTACACCTTACTTCTGCATACTTAAATCCTATTAAACTACCCATAGCTAAAGCAAATATCACAACTAGAATCCATATACCTGCACTTTTAAATAGTTCTCTAGGGGCGGATTTAATAGCTTCTATTGCCATTTCTTTCTTTAATGGGTCAATTATAGGTTTTCCCTCTTTTGTTTGCTTAAATATGTACTTAATTGCCTCTAAATCCTTCTTATTGAATATTATAAGGCAGAATATGATTGCGAATAGGGCTAAATAAACCCAGTTGTATTGATGCCATGTTGTAATAAAAAAATTAAAAAAGGAGTTCATTTCTTTCCACCTAGACCTAACTTTTCACCTATAGCAAATAAACCCTTTTTCTCTGTTTTATGTTCCTTCTTATCTTCTTTTTTCTCTTCGATCTCTTCTTTAGGTAGTTCAGAAGGCACTTGTCTTTTAGTAATATCTAATGATTTAGGCATAATCTCTTCTACTTCTTCAACACTATCTTCTACTTCTTCATCAAATAAGCTGTCTAACTCTTCTTCTGTACTTTCTTCATCATCACCTATGTTTTCTTCCAATTCAGAGAACCTATTCTCTATTTCTTCCATAATTCTTTCTTCTGATGCCCTAATTTCCTTTACCAGTAGCTTGGCAACATTCTTTAAATTTATTTCCATCATTTTATTTCCTCCAATAGGTTTTTTTCTTCTATCTAATTTATTCAGAATTAATACTGCATTCTTAATCATTCTTTTCTCTTGTGTTTTCTTTTCATCAAATCTATATAAAACATATAATAAAAAATTAATCAAGAAAGTTATTACAATCGCACCAACAATATAAAAAACACTCATTATATATTACACTAAGAAATAGAACTATTTAAACTTTTCTAAAATTAAAGAAAAAATAAAAAAAATAGACTTATTGTTTAAGTCCTTTTACTACTCCAATAACAACCTTGACTACTATAATCAACATTATTATTGAGGCGAAGCTACCAGCAAGACCAAACGCAGTAATAAACAAAGTTACAAGTGCTTGTGCTGTAACATTAGTGCTTCCTGTTCCATTTCCTAAACCAGACATCGCCCTTATGGCCACATTGAAGTTATCCAAAACTACCATAGCGATAACTGCTATTATGGAAATAGACATCATTACTAATATTGCTTTGCTTTGTTCTTTAAGTGAACTGACTAATTCACTCATTTTACTGTTTCAGCCCCTTTACAACACCAATAACAACCTTGACTACGATTATCAATACAGTGATTGATGCGAAGCTACCAGTTAAGCCGAATGCTGTAATAAATAGGTCTATTGTTGTGTTTACTAGTGTCACAGTTGTAGACACAGATGTCTTAAAAAATCCTAGAACGATCATGGCAAGTACTGATACAATAGCTACGCCCATCATAACCATTATTGCTTTACCTTGTTCTTTTAATGAACTTATTAGTTCTCCCATTTTAATTTTTCCCGCACTTTTAAGCCGTATATGCGATAGGCTATTAGAAATGATTTAAGTCTTTAAATATATAAATGTATGTGAATGGTGTTACACTTAGTTATCACTCATATACTTAACTATACCCGCCAAAACTGCTGTTATAAGCGGAAATATCCACATCTGCCAATCATTGACTAGGGCATACACTACTCCTCCCCTAATCACATATATAGCCCTTAGAAAGAAACTTAATATAGTTAATGCGGACATAACATACATCGCATTTACTAATGGTTGATCCTGTCTTTGTTGTGCTAATCGCCATAATATAAAGCCCATTATCCACAACAATATAAAGAAGAATAACCCATTAAAAACTGTATGATTTACATTTATTAGAAACTCTGCGGGTTCAGTAGTAGTTAAATTAATCATACTAGTTATATTCTTTAATGTTACATTATTTGCAACTAAATTCCCGAAACTCATGTGAAATCAAACCCCAATTTTGCAGATATTAATAAAATTGCTACTGCCAATGTTATAGTAAGACCGAATAAAGTTGGAATTATGGGTGGTATTAAAGTTGGATAGAAATTAGTTATTATCCCAAATATCTGAAACGGAAAGGTAACTATCCCCCCTAATGTTTGTAATACTCCTATCGCTGATGTTGCTAAACCACCCAATATATCAAAGTCCGCACTACCTATACTAGTTAGTTTTTCTATCCCTGACTTTAAAGAATTTATTCCTTGAATTATATTTAATGTCTGTAACTTTTCAAATATTGTTAGGCCATCCTTTAAATTTTCTTCATCATTTATATCATAACTTATTCTGAAATCTCCCCAAAAATTAACAATTAAGATAATAAGAACAAAGAAGATTAAACCACTTGATAATATTCCTTTTAGTTTTACCATTTTATTGTGTTTTCCCCCTTCTTCCTATGAATACTATGATTATAACAAAGAATGCTAATGAACTTATGCCTACCCATCCAAAAGATAATATTCCTAATATCCATGCAATAATCATTCCCATAATCCCCAATATTGGATAAAACTTTGGTTTCTCGTTTGAAAATAATAATATCATTCCTGCAATTAAAAAGAATATAGCAAGAACCCCTGTAATTCCAAAAGCATCTGCCCTTTCTGATGCTGTTTCATAAGTTTGTGTATTTTGACAATCTATAGAATAACCATTCTGATATAATTTACCATTAATTATGTAAGTATATCCGCTATCTGCTACAGTTACAGCAATCCCAGAAGTATTAGAACATTCTGAATATATTTCAGTAGCCCCCCTCACTGTTTGCCTATAAGCAAATATACATCCTGTTATAGTATTACTACTTTCAGGGTTAGTTCCCCAAGTCATTAAAGAAGAATAGTTTCCTGTTCTTGTAATATTACAATTTATTGAATAAAGGCCTGTTATGGGTGCAGTAGGAGTTCCAACATCTAAAATATATAATCTTGTTGTTTGTGTTTCTATATGGCACTTTGAATATGTATCTGTATCTGCATATCTTACCCCTTGATATATTACTTCATAACTATAAGGGGTATTTAATAATTCTATATTAGCATATGCCTCTCCATTTATTATAGATGCTGTACCGACCAGAGTTCTATTCCCTGTTCCATCACAAGTGTATATCTCTTGTATTCCATCTACATTTTCAAAAGTGTTAGTTCTCCATGTGAAAACTACAGTACTTGTATTTGCAAGTGGGGCAAGATATAAATTATAATTAAATATATCCCCAACTAATTTATTTATTGAAGTGTATTCATATATTTGAGTTCCGTATAAATCTTTTGAAAGTGTTATCTGTCCTGTTGTGTTATAACTAACTCCTAGTTGTGTGAAATTATTACTACCGCAGAAAGCGTTAGATGAATTACCAGAGAAAGAACCTTGAAGTGTCTGGTCTATGTGTCCTAAAAATAATAAATCATAGAAGTTACTTGCATTTATTTTATCTAGAGTTATTGAATCTAAATATGAAAAGTTTAAAATTGGAAAGGTAAAATTAGAACAATCATCTATCTCTACATTATATACTTGTTGTTGTTCTGCTGTAGTATTTCCTTTAAAGGTGTGGTTGTAGATTTTTAGTATCTCTGCACTTGTTAAACTTCTATTGAATATCATAACATCGTCTATTGAACCGTTGAGATAGTAAGAAAACCCATCTCTTGTTCCTATTAAAGTTGGATAACTATTATCTGTTATTGTATCTGAAAAGGCAGTTGGACTTCCGCAAATAGTATCTATACAAGATATTATATGAGTTCCATTATAACCACCATTAAAATAATGCCAATCTAAATCATTTATTTCTGGACTGTATGCTTTATAAAAACTTACAAAATCTGTGCTTACTTGATACATAATTGTTTTATCACTATTTCCCCTATATTCTACTAAAAAGTTGTCACTTTTTGGAGCAACATTCTTTCTTTTTGTAACAATACTCATATATTGTGAATTACTATTAAGCTTAAACCAGAAGGAAAGGGTAGACCTGTTAGTTGCTGTGTTACTAATATTTATATAATTAGATTTATAATCAAACCTATTCGCCTGTTCCCATTCCCCATCGACAAGATTGTTCTCATCATAGGCATCGGTTGTGTTCCCTGTTTCCCCAGATAGATAAAGGACATCGCAAGGGGTTGAAGCGTTTGGATACATACCTGAACTATATAGGGCGGTTACTTCTGTTTGGGTTGCTGAGTGATTCATAATACAAAAATTATCAATACTTCCATTAAAACTATTTGGGAATTTATTAATACCTATAATTAAATTTGAATTGTTCCATCCACCAGATATTCCACTATCTCTCTGATTACTATTTGCATATAAAATAAAGTTTGTAGTATTTTGAACTAAACAAAAATGATTCCAATCACTATAAGCAGATTTTGCTATCGAAGAAGCAACACTATCAAAATCATAAAGTCTATAATTAGTTTGATATGAATCAAAACTATTATAATAATCATCTACATTAAAAGTAATAATTGCTCCAGTATAACTTATATCATAATTATTATCTTTCATCCACCAACATACTGAATAAGTATTACTATCGTCTAAGGTTACACTAACATTCATATAATCCCCATCACCATCAAATCCAAACCCTTTCCCATACTTGCCATAGGTTTCATTTCTTACTGTATTATCGTTTAGTCTTGCGGGGTTGAATGTGTAGCCTGATAGGGTTCCGTAAACAACAGCAGGGGTCACATTCCAATTCATAGCTTCTTCAAATATTAAATTAGTTGATGTAGGTGTATAATCTTGTATAATATAACTACCAGAAC
>Ga0207997_1000996_pt1 | contig 14657 bp, 32 predicted proteins | sample AntAceMetag02UKN_FD_184777 | JGI IMG/M metagenome (GOLD analysis project Ga0207997, IMG submission 184777) | Saline lake microbial communities from Ace Lake, Antarctica - Antarctic Ace Lake Metagenome 02UKN (SPAdes) (version 2) | ecosystem: Environmental > Aquatic > Non-marine Saline and...
GGTTTTTTTGTTAAAAAATTTTTTTTAGGTTGTTTTTAAATGTGTCCCATTAATAGGTCCCAAACTGGATTTTTGTAAAAATCTATAAGGGGATGATAATTATATATAGCGGGGCGTGAGGGGAGGGGTGGGGGCCTCATAGGTATCGCCCTATTGCTTTTCTTTTTATTATGCCTTATAATTACGTTGATTTTTATTTATTTTCTCCTTATAATATGACTCATTGGAGGGGGGTGCTTTTTTTCGTAACTTATTCTCTAATATATTTTACTATTTGATTTTCTTTTTAATTCGCCTTATAATATATTTCTATAGTATAGCATATATATTTAACTTAAGCAAGTTGATTCTTATTATATAATATATTCTAATAGTTTAAGTTTCTCTTAATAAAGTTATGCGCAAGTTATGCGTTGTAATAGTTTTAAGAAAATTATATAATTAAATTATAAAAGATTATTATTATAAAAAAGTAATAATAATATAATAGAGAGAAGGATAGGTTCTTTTATAATAAAATAATGACTAAAGTAATAAATCCTAATTTGAGTGTTAAAGATTCTAAGTTATCTCCAACTAATTTCTATAATGTATGCGACATAGCAATCAGGCAACTAAAGTTTAGAAATGGAATGACAATGAAACGAATTTTATTCTGGTGTGTAGATATCTTAGATGAGTTAGAAGAGAACAAACAAATTGATGAGAAGAAAGTTAAAGAATTTATTGAAACGAAGAAAGCGTTAGAAGCTTTATTAAGTAAGTAGATTACTTAAGAGAATACTCTATATTCCTATCCAATGTAGAGTATTTTTTTATTGCGTAACTTAGATTTAACTTGTTGACTTGGACTCTTTAATCCTTCACATCAAGTAATGCAAGTTCTAGCAACTCAAAACCTCTATGGCGATATGGAATTTGAGATAATTCTTATCAGGAATCGCATTCTTTCGAAGCTATAAGTGTATATATGACTGAAATGAGTCAATTTTTAAGGTTCTTTGAGTCAATCTCCGGTGATTTGCGACACTGATGACTCTATATGTGATAATTTTAGTGGTGATTTCTGTCGTTTCTTCGCAAAACTCAAGTTTTCTTAGGATTTTGATGCTTTTTTGTGAGAATTTGGCTATTTCCCTACATAAATTAAATAATTTTTTTGATAAATCTCTAACAAAAGAATCAAATTCGTCTAATTATAGTAACAAATGAATTAAATACTTAGAAAAAGGGATATATATAGTTCTATATGTATGTTTATATTGAATTAACTTAAATTACCTTTTTAAAGATTTAATTTTTATCCCACGCAAACTATTGAAATTCGCTAGCAAGCTACTTATATATTAGTTATCCACTCTCTTCTCTTGTATTCCATTTGTATTTAATATATAATAATAATATAGAATGTTCTCTTAATAATTAATTAATAATAATAATATGATTATCAATTACAATATAAAAGAGTTATTACGCGCAACTAAATACATGTCTACGCTTGAAAGAATTAAGTTTGTTGAAGATTTAAAGAAGAAAGATAAGATTTATAGAAGAATGGAGAAAACTTTAGAAAAAGGTTCTAACATAGCTACTAAGTATTCATCACCTAAGAAATGGAGTTGGAATCACAATGATATATTCAACTAAGTTATTTATATAATAGTTATCCTCGTTGGACTTTTGATTTACTTTTTAAATAATATATAATAAGAATATAGTTCTATTATATTATGAGTTCTTAATTTTAAAATAATAACGTCTATCTTTATAGAGACAATCAATTAAGGACTCGTAATATAATATAATTATACAGCGAAAGGAGTGAGTTCGTTGACAATAAAATGACTAAAAAGAAAAAAGAAACTAATAAGAAAATATGTTCTATTTGCGGATTTAAGTATGAAGGATATGGGAATAACGCAGAACCTATTAATGATGGAATTTGTTGCGATACTTGTAATATAATGCGAGTTATTCCTGCGAGAATAAAAGTAATACAAGAAAGAGAGGTGAAAGAGAAATGATAAAGAAACTAAATAAAAAGCAAATTGAATTATTAATGTGGTATTTTAAAGACGGAGTTAGAAATTCTAATAACTTATCAATGGGGCAACGTGAAACTTTAGAAAACATTAAAGTTTACGAAGATATGGATAGTGATATTGATAGACAATTAGAATACTTTAAAGATAAAGGATATTAAACGAGTAATCTTTTATTGAGTTACTATTATGTCTCACTCTATAATAGTAATTCTATTAAGAGATTAACTAATCTCAGCGAAAAAGGTTGGTTCGTTGACAATATAATGATTAAAACTGATTTAACTAATAAGAAAGAATCTACTCTTAACAAATATCAAATCAGTGACTGGAAAGATATAGAAGGTATATTCGAAGGATTTGACAATGAACTAAAAGATTTTGGTTTAGAGTTAGATTATGGCAATAACGCTGATGATAACTACTGGTTCCGTATCATTAAAAGAAAAAATGTTATAGAAATTAATTATTACTCTTCTAAAGATTTCCCAGCTATTGATGAAATTATTAAAGAAGGCGGAAAGAAATATAAAGTAATTTGCAATTCAATTCGTAATGTCACGACAGCAAAATTAGTAAATGATTAACTTATCATAGGGTTTACTATAGATTACCAACCTATTTATAGTAAATCTTATTGATACGTAAATCTAATTATAGTTATGCAGAGTCCACTCTTGATTTTAATTCTTATTGGTATATAATTATAATATAAGTTCATTCAACAATATAATAATCTAACGAGGAGGTAAGCTTCTCATTATCCGGCTGTTATACTAAAGTAGGTAATGGCGGAATAATTCTTATCTCTTCATTAGAGTATTATATTAAAGGTCGTTCTTAATAAATTAAATAAAGGAAATTATTATGGCTAACATTATAATTACTAAAGAAACGTTTGAACAATATGAGTCAATTCGCCAAAGTGGAGCGACTAATATGTTTGACATAACCCAAGTGATAGCTCTCTCTCAAGATTTAACTCGTGAAGAGTGTCTTGATATAATGAGTAACTATGGGAAGTATAAAGAAGAATTTGGTGAAGAAAATAATAATTAAAAAAGGAGATTAAAATGAAAATAATTATTAACAAACCATTTAACAGACAAGTTGCTTTAGTAAGCGAAAGCGAAGATAAGATAAATTCTTTCTTAGCTGAGCATAAGATTAAAAAATGGATAATTGATAAAGCATTATTCGTTTTAAAAGAAGGTAGTCCTCAGGTAACGATTAAACACGTTTATAGAGGACGAGGAGATACTATAGCTTACTTTGTTAAATAGTTTACTTCTTAACTCAGTTCATTTATGTGGACTGAGATTAGGAAATAATCTAAGGAGAGGTCGGCTCTTTCAAAACTTATGGCAAGATTAGGAACTTATACAACTTTTGATTGTCCAACTAAACAAATAGATGAAGCTTTTGATTGGCTTCAAGAAGAGTTTAATAAAATAGAAGGATATGTTCGTAAAATATCTAACGCTCACGACTTCGGTTCTTATCCATCTTTTGAAATTGATTATCCATTAGAATTAAATGATATTGATATGGATGATGAAGATACGCCTGAAAAAGATTATGATAAAAAAGATGAATGGCACGAAAAAGCAGAAAAGATATACAATGAATATGTTGAACTATTTGAAAAGTATCTTTAACTTATTATATATTGCTTATTAATTACCGACCAATTAGTAAGTAATAATAAGGAGTCAAGGAACTTCTGGTCGTTCTTTATAAAATTATGCAAATAAATAAAATGAATAAACAAGAACTCGTAGAAGCTATCTTAGAAGAATCTTATATTCATCATAACATTTCTATTAGCAATTCAAAACTAAGTGAGACAACAGAAGATGAAATTGACAATGAAGAATATCAACAGATAATGGATGGAACGGCTGAATCTTTAGTAGAAATGTTTGCAACTGATTGGGAAACTAATCATTCAGGTAAAATATATGTTTGTGGTCGAAGTGGAGCAACTATCTATTGGGATCAATACTGGAACGAATCTGATTTTAAATATCCTGATTATCAATTAAAAGAAGATGACTGGGAAAAAGAATCGTTATGTGAGATATTAAAAGATATTCGCGAATTTAATAAAGCAGTTGAAGGTCTTATGATTGATTTTTATTCAAACGTTAACGATAGCGTATCTGATGCAATGGTAGAAAAAGCTAGACAAGATACTCACGATAAGCTCTACAACAAAACTTTAAAAGTAATTAAGAAAAACGATTTTACTAAGCGTCTATTCTATGATTTAATTTACAAAGAACTATGAGTAGGTTGCTGACTCTGCCTGTTATATGACCAGAGATAATAGGCATAGATGAGAAACCTAATTAAGGAGTTCGTCGGCTCTTTCAAAACTTATGTCAACACGATGTCAAATTGCATTTTATGATGATGTTAAGGAAAAAGATTTAAATAACTTTAAGGCCTTAATCTATCGTCACTCAGATGGATACCCTGAGGAACCGGGAACATTGCCTGACTTACTATCATTTTTTATTAAATGGAAAGATACAGGTCGCTTAAATGATATGGAATATACTTCGGCACGATGTCTTCAATTCCTAACTAACTTATACGATAAACAAACGAAGGAAGATATAAAAGGAAATCTTTTCAAGAAAATGTATCCTGGACAAATTATCAGTGTAGGTTACGGAATATCTAATCAATTTCACTGTGATATTGAATTCTTATATGCTATCTACTCAGATAGAATAGATGTTTATGAAGTCGGAGGTGAAGATAAAGATATCAACAAACGAGTAACTAAATTAACTGATAAAGATTATACTATTAAGTTTTAGCTATTGTATCTGTTAATTATTTTATTGCGACGAATAATTTAATTAACAGTTGTGAGTAACTAATACTCGGGCAAAACTATGAAGCTACTTACCAAACAAATAATAAACGAGTTTCGCAAAACCGGTAGTCAAGAAGGAAGTAAAACTCATAAGATCATTGTCAAGTTCTTTAATCCTGCAGGAGCTGGAACTTGGTATGCTACTGAATATAATGAAAAAGAAAGAATGTTTTTCGGTTATGTTAAATTACTACCTGGTTGTGATGAATGGGGTTATTTCAGCTTAGACGAATTAGAAAGTATTAAAGGAATGTTTGGGTTGGGCATTGAAAGAGATTTACATTTCGGAGATTATACAATTGAAGATGTCGTTTCAGGAAATGCACCTTAACTGTTTTATATATCGTCTATCATTTAGGTATTACCGAGTTACCCAAATGGTAGATGACAATAAGAAAGTTATCCACCGACTGCCCTTGATTTTAGATTTTAAATGTAATATAATAGAATTAGAAATAAATAATATAGTGGTGCTAACAGAATCCTTAGGAGCTCGTTAGTAATGCAGGAGCGAAAAGTCGCACTCTTCAAAATAAACAGCCACTACTTAGTAATTTATTTCGAGGTGACTATTGAAGTGGACGTCCTATAAACCAATCTTTTGGTAATAGTCATCTCTAAATAGATTATTATAATTTAAAGAGATGGTTCGGCTCTTTCAAAACTAACTATGGAAAAAGATTTACAACAATTAAAAAAGGAAGTTTTAGATCTTGTTGAATATGCCGATAATGAAACTTTTGCTTTAATGCTTGATGATATATTTGGAGGAACTATGATAGAAGAAATAGACAATGAACTTGAATCGTGGGATAAAAATACATTAGAAAGTTTCATTTATAAATTTTCAAATAATACAGATGAATTAGTAGATGAATTTAGAAGCAACTTAATAGATGATATTCTTGATAGATATAATAATTCTGAATACTGGGACCCTGAACTAATAGATATGTTCTGTCAAAACAATAAATTAACCGATAATCAGAAACACGATTTAATTAAAAAATTAGGAAGTTAGTCATTAACTTTGCTTATCAATTACCGAACTATTGGTGAGTAAAGATTAGTTACTAATAAAGGTCGTTAATAATAATATAACATCTCAAAACTATGTCAACAAATAATAATAACAAAAAAATCTGCTCGCGTTGTAAAGAACTAAAACCTTATTCTGATTTCTTTAAAGATAAGCATAATAAGAAATATGGACTTAGCGGTTATTGTAAAGTTTGTAAGGTTGCTTATCAAAGAGGACTTCGTAATAAGAATAAACCCATTAAAGAATCTGTCAAATCGCTAAAAAGCGACAATGAAAACTCTAATCTTATCAACTCTCAAAAACACGGACCTCTTAAGAAAAAACATTAACTGCTGTATTTGTCTATCAACTCTTTTATATATTGGTAGACAAAATAGAGAAGTTAACTAGAGCTAAGCTACTTTAGTTCATTAAAAATTATGAAAGAATATATAATCTTATGTAAAAATAAAAAAGAATTAGATGATGTAGAAAAGGAAGCTATTAAATTAGGGTATGAGAAGTTTGGAGATTGGTTTGAAACGGATTATCCTATTATTGTAGTATATCTTGAAGAAGATAATAAAAGTTTTAATACCTATGAGAATGTTTCTTATGATGATCTAAAATATAATAAAGGACTTATTACTACGCAAGTATTCCTTGGTGGAAAAGAAAAACCTTATACTCATTTAGTCACTTGGGATATAAAAGATTGCGGTGATCCAACAGAATTCTTCTATTCATTAAACGAAGCAAAAGAGAAAGCTACTGAATTATCAAGAGATAATGATGTTGTATTATCTTCTATAAAGATAGTTGAGATTAAAGAGATGTGGGAAGTTGTTCCTAACATTACTATCAATGAAGTAAAATGAAATGTTTGATGAGATAAGTAGCTATCTCATCTAACTTTTAAAATAATGAAAACATTTAATATAAATGATGGCGGAAGAAATAAGGCAGGATATAAGGGAGCTACAGGTGATTGTGTTTGTCGTTCAATAACAATTGCAACAGAAAAAGGTTATAAAGAAACATATCAAGCCCTTATAGATGTTAAAAATTCTATGCGTCAAACTAAAAATATAAAAGATTCTCATCCAAGAACTGGAGTTACTCGGAAAGTTTATGATACTTATTTAAAAGAACTGGGCTGGTCTTGGATTCCTACTATGAAAATTGGAACTGGTTGTCGCGTCCATCTAAAATCTGATGAGCTACCAAATGGAAAACTAATTGTGCGATTATCTAAACATATAACTGCTGTAATTAACGGAACTATAAATGATACATATAATCCGTCAAGAGATGGAACTCGTTGTGTGTATGGATATTATATTAAAAATTAAAAAGGAATTTATTATGAAATGCCAAAGATGTAAAAAAGATGTAGGAATTTTAATCACTCTAAGATGTGGAACTGCTTTGGAGTGGAATATCTGTGGAGAATGTTTTAAAAAATTAAAAAAGTTTTTAAAGGTCGTAGCTAATAAGAAGGAGAAATAAAAATGAAATGGAGAACAAAAGACAATAAAATAATAGACATTAAAGATATGTCAGACAGTCATTTGAATAATACTATTAAATGGCTTGAAAAAATAGAAAAAGAAAAGTTTAAAAATACTTTTGACTTTGATTATTTATCACCACAAGGAGAAGGGGCAACAAGCGAGTTTTACAAAATAAGAACATATAACGAGCGATTGCTTAATAGTGTATATGAATATATTAATATGTTAAAAAAAGAGAAAACAAGAAGAAAGGTCGTAGCTAATAAATAAAGGAATTATTATGAAAAAATGGATATGCGATTTATGTGGAGAGGAGTTTAAAACTAAAAGAGAATTAGTAGAACATTTAGAAAGTGAGGCAGATGAGGGTGATTATTTATTATCAAGAGCAGAAGGACAATTAGAGGAGTTAAAGGTCGTAGCTAATAAGAAGGAGAAATAATTATGAAAAATATACACAATATGGAATTACTAACAAGAGAACAGCATATTGAAAAACACGAGAGAATAAACATTAAAAGTCCAGCAAGTGATAGAATAAAAGCAGAGGTAAAATATGAAAAGGTATCGTTTTGGTGTTGGCAGGTGTTTGTTGCGGTGTCTTTGTTTGCTTTTGTGACTTGTATCTTTTCAATCGGTGGTTTTCTGTGGGAGGTTGTGAGGTTAGATTTGGGTTTATAAATTAAAAGGAAAGGGGGTGTAATATATGGAAAAATATTTTAAATTAAAATGTAAAGAGTGCGGAAAATATCAGATAGTAGAGGAGAATAATGCTCCTACAAAATATGATGCCTATTTAAAAAGGATAATAGATGAAGAAAATTATATTTGTAAAAAATGTGAAAAGATTATAGAAGCTAAAAGAATGAATTATTGTGAATATTGTAAAAAAGAATTTAAACCATCAGATGAAGAAGATTATTCTGATATATGTCAAGAATGCTACATTTTTATAATGAACGAGTATGAACCAACTGGAGTCATTAAAAAGATTTTTGAAATAATCCCTAGTGAAGATGAATTTATAGAGTGGTCTGATATTGCTAAAATGAGATATGGTATTTATAAACTATTAAATAAAAAACTATTAAAGAACTAACTTATGAAAGGGGGTGAAAATATGAATAAAGAAAAAAATATAAAGGAAGTTATAGAAAAAGCACCAAAAGAAATTACGCTTTGTAATCTTGAAGTTGTAGTAATGCCTAACGGTGAAATTATATGTCGAGGTAAGACAGTTGGTTGGGTTAAGGAAATAGGAAAATATCTAACAAAAAAAATATAAATAATAAACTATTAAAAAATGGAAAATATAATAATGTTCTTGCAAGAATCCGGAAAGATAATTTTTATTGTAGCTTGTTTTGGGTTCTTTTTATTCTTAATAAACAAACTAACAGGAAAGTAGTATTCTTTAGTCGAGACGTAAAATGGTGTCACTTTGTGACGGAGGTATAATATTTCTAGTTCTGTCTCGACTTTAGCGTGTGTGTTTGCACAACACCCATTAAATGAACTTTCATCATTTTACACCTCAACTAAAAAATACTACAAACAAAAAAGAGGACATTTATTTATTCCTCTTTCATAGATTCTTCGTCTTCATCTTCTTTAGAAGTTATTATTTCATCCATAAACGGAAGCTTCCCTAATAACATTTTTTTCTCTGGAGCATAACTACCAGTCAATTTCCAACTTTGATCAAGAGCTTTAACGGAAACATTAGAATCAGAGCCATGAACTAATTCAGCTAATCTAACTATTCTATCTACATCAGATAATCCAAATTCATCCATTAGCATATCAATTGCTTTAGTAACTCTTTTTCTATTTTTAACATTAAAACCTAATGTTCGTGCAGTTATATCTTTTTGTTTCTGGGTAGCATTATCAGATTTGCCCCCCAAATTAAACGACAACCTTGCCGCTTCTGCCGAATCTAAATTCTTGACAAATTCAATAACGAATTTTCTTTCTCTAGGCGTTAATTTTTCTAAAATCTTTTTAACTTTTGTCATGTTAAAGCAGTAACCCTTCATATTAAATATCTTAACTTTATATATATATTATATAATGATTCTAAAAAGGTGGCAACGACCTATTTGTATCGCTGGCCTTACTAATATTTTTTAAACAAGGTTGCTTTAATTATTATAATATAATATAATAAATATATGAATAAAGAACAAAAACAACAATTAAATAAAAAATTTACAAAAAAGTTTTTAATTAAACTTTACTGGGATGATAAACTATCTCATAGGGATATTATTCGTAAGTATAATATTACATACGGATATATTTATAATCGTTTTAAAAAATTAGATATTCCCTTAAGGACCAGTAAAGAAAGTATTGGGATAGCTATGATTAAATTTAAAGAAAGTAGAAAAAAATATCTTAAAAGTGATGTAGGCAAAAAAGCAAAAAAAGAATATCAAAAATATTACAATTATACACCTCCAAACATTTATAATCATATAAAAACAAGAGCTGATAAAAAAGAATTGAAAATTTGTTCTCAAGATGAATTTATTGATTGGTATAATAAACAAAAAAAACAATGTGTTTATTGTAATATATTAGAAAAATCTTTATCCCCACTCAATTGGGGATGGAAAGGAAAATGTGATCGTCTTACAATAGACAGAAAGGACAATAGTAAGGGGTATACTTTAGATAATATCCAATTAGCTTGTTATGTTTGTAATTTTACTAAAAGTGACGTATTTAATCATACAGAAATGAAAAAAATAGGTAAAGTTATTAAAGAAGTTTGGCAAAAAAGAATTGAATAATGTAATAGACCAGCGAAAGAAATAGGCTGTTGCTTTATTTTTCTAAATAATATATACTAAAATCAGTATGAAAAAATTCACACTATACAAATTTAATAAGCTAAATAGACCACTTAAAACCGGGGAGCTTAGTGTGAGATCTTTTTCATACTCTTCTCATCATAACATATTAAAACTTAGTTTTAATTGTTAGCTCCTCGATTTTAATTGGTCTGTTTTTATTTATGCTAACAGAAAAAGAAATTAAAATAAAAGAAAGATTAATAGAAATAGGAGAACTTAATACTACTAATAATATTCTTTATAATTTATTTAAAAAAGAATTACTCTTTACGTTAAATGAAAAAGATGATGTTCTTCTTAATGGTTATACAATAGCAGGAATGATATTTGATGAAGCTATAAGTGACGATACTACAGATTTATTTATTGAATGGATATTAAAAGGAGATAGAAAAAGTTTTATAAAACTTAAAAATTGGTTCATTGCTTATATTAAAAAAGAAACTGATAATATAACACCTAAGAAAGATGATAGACATTATATTTATATTGTTCAAATGATGGATGAAAATAAATATTGTAAAATAGGACGAACTTCAAATATTAAAGGTAGAATTAATGTTCATAAAACTTCTAATCCATATCATATAAAAACTATATTTAAAGGACAAGTTAAAAATGCCATTATGGCTGAAGCCAGATTGCAAACAACATTTAAAGATAAAAATATTAAAAAAGAATGGTATAATTTAGATGAACAAGACATTAAAAAAGCAATAAAAATAGTTAAAGAAGAAGAATAAAATGAGTAAAAATAGATACTTAAATACAAAGTTCTGGTCTGATAATTATGTTTCAGAATTAGATCCAATAGAAAAATTACTATTCATTTATTTACTGACAAATGAAAAAACTACTATATGTGGTATATATGAATTACCTTTAAAATATATGGCAATTGAAACTGGAATAGAGAAAGAAATGATCATCAAAATAATAAAAAGATTTGAACAAGAAAAAAAGATTTTTTGCTATAAAGGATGGGTTTGTATTGCAAATTTTATAAAACATCAGAATTATGAGAATCAATTTATTGAAAAAGGTATAAAAACTTGCTTATCTGATGTTCCGGAGGAAATAGTCAATAGAATAAACGCTTCAGGAGGACTCCTCTACGACTCCTCTACGACTCCTATAGGACTCTCCAGGTATTTAATTAAATTAAACTTTAATTATAATATAAACAAAAAAGAAAAGGACTCCTATACGACTCCTCAAGAAAATACAGAAGAAATTCCTTTATCACCTTATCCTATTGAAGAGAAATTATCAATGAAAGAAAAACGACAAAGTAAAAAATATTTGAAATTAGAAAAAGAAAATAAAACTATTAACGAGCTGTTTGCTTTTTGGAATTCCTTAAAAATTATTAAACATGTGGAACTTAGAAAGAATATGGAATCTGGAATAAGAGCTCGATTGAAAAAATATACCTCTGAACAAATTAAACAATCAATGAAAAATTATGCTTTGATTGTTAAAGGTAAAGATTATTATTTTGATCACGAATGGTGTCTAGAAGATTTTTTATCTCGTGGTGAGGGTAAAAATATTGAAAGATTTTTAGATTTAAAACGAGCTAAAAAAAACTTTAGTAAAAATAAACAAAATAACAATGCAGGAGTTATAATATAAAAAATATGTTTTACGAATTAGTTTTAAAAAATGGTGAAATTATAAGTCGTATACCAGAAGATAAATATAAAAAAATAGATGCAATATTATTAATGTCTCGTAATGATCGACCTGATTTTATAAAAATAGAAGGATATAAAAGAACTATACCTTGGAATATGGTGGCTGATTTAGGACCAGATAGATTGAATTGGAAATATGGAGTGATAAAATAATTATGAGAAAAGAATATTATACAAAACAAAAATGGCCTCAAATAAAAAAATGTAAAAATTGTGGAAAAGAATTTGAAATTGATTATCAACAAGGTTCTAAATTATATTGTTCTAAAAAATGTTCTTCTCGATATAGATATGTTAATAAAAAATTAAAAGAATGGCCTCAAAAAAGAATTTGTTTATATTGTGGAAAAGAATTTGAAATTGATTATACTCAAAATAAGAAAATATATTGTTCTAAAGAATGTTTTTTTAAAAAGAAATATGAACAATATTATTATACAAAAAGAAAGCGAATAAAAAAATGTAAATATTGTGGAGAAGAATTTGAATCTGTTGAAGGTAAAATTTATTGTTGTGCTGAATGTCTTAGAAAAAATAGAAACTTAAAAAAACGTCAAAAGAATCCGTTAGCAAGAAAAATTTGTTTACATTGTAAAGAAGAATTTAGAACAAGAAGTAGTGTAAGAAAATTTTGTTCTCATTCTTGTGCAAAAAAGTATTGTTCAGTAAATAGACCCTATCGTCCATCTAAGAAATATCTTGCACAAAATTATCCTTCTTATATTTGTCAAAATTGTGGATATAAAATGAAATTAAATTTTCATCCTATATCAAAAGAAGGAAAACTTTTTTTAGATCATATGAAATGCCCAAAATGTCATGCACATTAAATTAAAGAAAAATTAATAAATGGACGATGCGGTTAAATTGCGCTATATGAAAAAAAATATAGCTATCAATGGAAACTATAGAGGGTGCTATAAAAAATTAAGACAGAAGCATTTAGGAGCCCTTAAAGAGCTATTAAAACTAAAACTACATTATGAATCCAGAGAAAATTAAAAATTTAATAGAAACAGAGCAAAAACTTGCTGAATATCAAGGAGACGATCAGGTCATATCTTCGCATGATATGAGAGATAAAATTAAAGAAGCTCCTATCAACGAAAATCATATTTTTAGCTCGATGCCATCTATCGATAAATACATCGAAGGATTCATCGGTGGAGAACTGATTGTAATAGCAGGTGCAACAGGTATGGGAAAGAGTTTACTAGCGCAATCTTTTACGCAAAACTTTAGTGATCAAAATATTTTATCTTTATGGTTTACTTATGAAATGCAACCTAAATATTTCTTTCAAAGATTTGAAAAATTACCATTATTTTATTTACCTTCGATGTTAAAAGATAAATCTATGGAATGGATAGAAGAAAGAATAGTAGAAGCAAAAGTAAAATATGGAGTTCAAGCTATAATGATTGATCATTTACATTACTTAATAGATATGGGTAGAATTAGTAACGCATCATTAGAAATTGGTCAAGTAGTAAGAGATTTAAAACTTATTGCTCTAAGAAATAATTTAATAATTTTTTTATTATGTCATCTAACAAAAACAAAACAATTTGATGAGGTTAGTTTGTCAGATATTCGAGATAGTAGCTTAATAGCTCAAGAAGCAGATACTGTTATGTTGATATGGAGAGTTGATGAAGATATAGAATCTAATACATCTATTGTTAAAATAGATAAACAAAGAAGAACTGGAGCTATTAATAAGAAAACTAAATTAGTATTTGATTTAGGAATATTAAAAGAGATAGGAGATGAAACATATAAAGTTGAAAAAATGGAACAAGTATCAGCAGAGCTTAATGATGATATTAATAATTTAGATAAATAGTAGCTATAAATTAAGTTATCCAGATGGAACCCCTTGATATATATTAAAAAATATAATAAAATTAAAATGAAACAAACAAAAGTAAAAGGTGAGTTCCCAACCATTCTCTTATTTCTCAAACGAGGCAGAAGAAAAATAGAAGTATCTATACGAGAAAACACTGACCTTGATGAAATGATTAAAACATTAAAAAGGGCATACAAAATCTTAAAAGGGAGGACAAAATGATGAAAAAACAAAAGAAAAAGAAATATGAAGTTTCCTATGAAGGTCAAGCATCAATGATTGTTGAGGCTACTTCAGAGAAAGAAGCTATTGAGAAAGTAGAAGATATGAACCTTGATAGCATTCATTGTGTTAATGGTGCAGACGAAGTTGAGGAAGACTAAAAATAACAATGAGTTTTGGTAGTTTCTCAAACAAAAACTACCACCAATTAATATAGAATTATGAATAAAGAACAATGGGAAAAAGAGTTTGATAAAAAGTTTGTTCCTAAATATCCTAAAAGTGGATTTGAACCAATAGACGGATTAACTGCTAATATTTTTACTATAAAAGATTTTATAAAAGACCTTCTCAAACAACAACGCCAAGAGATTAAAAGAATTAAATACGACAGTTATGCCGATGGATACGGGGTAGGACTTGAAGACGGAGCAGATATGAAACGCCAAGAGATTATAGATATGGGAGATGAGATGGAAATGCCAGATTATCAAGACGATGGAATTGAACACGCTCACGAAGGATATTTTAAGGCTATATCTGATTATCAAACATTAATCA
>Ga0207997_1000997_pt1 | contig 14657 bp, 19 predicted proteins | sample AntAceMetag02UKN_FD_184777 | JGI IMG/M metagenome (GOLD analysis project Ga0207997, IMG submission 184777) | Saline lake microbial communities from Ace Lake, Antarctica - Antarctic Ace Lake Metagenome 02UKN (SPAdes) (version 2) | ecosystem: Environmental > Aquatic > Non-marine Saline and...
GAAGAGTGCGAGGAAGACTACGGCTATGGCAACGAGCCCGGCGGCTTTGACGAGATGATTGCTGAGGTACGTTCGTGCGGTGCAGGCGGCATGGGAACGCCTGAGCGTCTACTTAAGATGCACAAGGGCGAGATTGAGCGACGTGGGCTGAGCACTCTGACTGGTATTGGCGGCGGCTTCTGGATGCGCCCGCAGTACACGGATGAACTGCTACAGATTCCAGCCGATCAGCAGTATATGTCTTCGATGATTCGCAACCTTCCTGCGACCGACCCACCGAATTCAGAGTTCACGTTCAACGCATTCGATCAGTCTGGAGCTAAGGGCATCTATGGCGGCGTTGCTGTCTATTCGTCCTCAGAGCTTGCAACCCTGTCCGAGACGGACTATCCAACCCTGATGACGGTCACATTCAAGCCTGAGAAGACGGGTGTATTCTGGCTTGTCTCAGAAGAGTCACAGGCGAATACGCCACAGATGGGCGCGATGATGCAGCCTCTTCTTAACGGCGCAATCCTTTCGCAGCGTGATGACAAGATTCAGACGGGTACTGGCGCAGGCGAGTTCAAGGGATTTGCTTCAAGCCCTGCGATGCTCTCCATTGCTCGTAGTGTAGCCGATCAGGTCAACTACATCGACCTTGTGAACATGATTGCAAGACAGATGACAAATGGTGGAGGCAAGTTCGTATGGCTGTGCCAGCGAGTTACCATGCTTCCTCAGCTCATGACCATCACTAATGGCGATGGGACTATCATGTGGGCGCAGAATGCCCGTGACGGTGTCCCTTCTCCTACCTTGATGGGTATTCCGATCTTCTTCAACGAGATCAGTCCGACGCTTGGAACGCAAGGCGACCTCCGTTTGGTCAACCTTGACTACTACATGCGAAAACCTGGAATGGGCGCAACGCTGAAGAGCGACATGGGCATCCTCGGATTCAAGAAGGGTGAAGAGACGTTGAAAATCACCTACTACGATGACGCAAAGCCGTGGATCACTTCACCGCTTACGTTGAGAGATGGCGTTAACACTGTCAGCCCGTTCATCGAACTGACAGACGCATAGAGAGAAGTCAATCCCTAACGGGAGAGGAGAACTAATATGCACATGATTAGAGAAGGTGTGAAAGTAGACGCGGGGATCAAGCCGCAAATGGGCGGAACGAGCATCAACGGTGAATACTTCCGAATGGACACGTTCGCTAAGGCGAAGTTTACGGCGATAGTTTACGGGCAGACCGCAGGCCAAGAATTAACACTCAAGGTCTATGAGGCCCTGAATGCGGCGGGGGGGACTCCGTTGCAGCTTGGGGACACGATCACGATGGCACAGGGCATCAAGGTGGCTCTGGCTATGGTGTCTCCGACATCCACTACTGAAGGCCGGACGCTTGTCCTCACGCCGTACTACTTCAATGGTGAGGGCACATTGACGGCGGGGACCGCGTTGACGTATACGGCTGCTGATGCGACAAGCATTCCGAATCGCCAGTTCATCAATACCAATGACGACGCTGCGGCGACTGCGCTGGCTGCGTGCATCAATGATGCAACTTATGGCGTTCCTGGTATGCTGGCAACCGTGTCGGGTGGCAATGACGTAACCCTTTCTTGCACCGAACCCGGCGGCGGCGATCGTCAGGTTACTTGTGAGAAGAACGGAACGGGAGCATTCACCATCACTGAGTCCAACGCAGAGTTGGTTGTGGTGGATCTTATCCAGATGGCGGACTTCGAGGTCTACGTCCAGGACTTAACTCGTGACAGCGATTACACGCATATCCAAGCGCGGCTTGCTGAGATTGAGACGAATGCTGCGACGTGCGTGGTGCTGGAACGTGCGATGGAAGGATACGGACCAGTCGGGCAGTGTGCGGCTTACACCGATACTTCGGCCGCGGCATAGGGGGAGACATGGTTGATAGACTAAGACGTCACAACATGCGTGATCCTGGGACTGCGTGCTCATACGCTCCAGGTGACGGCAAGCTCTCTGAGCTAATCGAATACACGGATGTCATTGGTGGCACGGGGACGGTAGTAGTTGGGACCATCCCCGCAGACGCGACGTTCCTCGGATGCAGCGTGTGGGTTGTGACAGCCTTTAACGCCGGTGCAGATGACGCGCTGATCGTTGGTACTCCTACTGTCACAAACTACTTCATAGCGGACGGGCATCCGACGAACGCAGACAGCGAAACGACTGAAACCACAATCATTGACTATACGCCGACTTCTGATGTTGTTATATCGGCAACCTACACACATACGGGCGCTGTGCCTACCACGGGCAAAGCTCGCGTCACTGTGTATTACGAGAGACCACTCTAGGAGGGTGACATGAAGAAACTACTTGTACTAAGTCTCGTCCTCCTCATGGGAGTTACTGGATTTGCAAAGACGAACTACTTCGATGACATCTGGGTTGGTGGCGATGTAACGGTTGAGGGAACGGTGACGTTTACTGACTTGGACGTTGTTGGGAACTTCACAGCAGACGGGGCCGTTCACTCGATTGATGGTAGCACGTCTATCGCCCTCATCACGGCGGCGTTGAATATCACTGGCGATAGCTTTACCACAGGTGACACGACCCAGACTGGATCGTTTACCGCTACTGGTACGATAACCGCCGATACCTTCACTGATGGAACTGTTTCTCTTTCATCTGGTACGTTCTCAGGTATTTCCGATCTTGGATCAGTAACTACCTGCGACATCAACGGTGGAACGATAACCGGGATCACAGATCTTGCTGTAGCAGATGGTGGAACGGGTTCATCGAATGCTAGTGATGCACGTACTGCGCTTGGGCTTGCGATTGGAACGAACGTCCAGGCATGGGATGCACAGCTAGACGACATTGCGGCTCTAGTCCAGTCGGACAGCTATATCATTGTCGGAGACGATACGAACTGGGTTCAGGAGACAGGGGCAACAGCTCGCACATCATTGGGCGTTGCAATTGGAACTGATGTCCAGGCATACGACGCTGATCTAGCGGCACTCGCTGGATTGACATCTGCGGCTAATACGATCCCATATTTCACTGGAGCGGCTACGGCTGGCACTGTTACGTCTTCCGCAAACATGATCTCGTGGCTGGCTTCTGCTGACTACGCAACCGCTAGGACTAACCTTGGTGTTGAGATTGGCGCAGATGTTCAGGCGTGGGATGCTCAATTAGACGACATTGCCGCACTTGTTCAGTCTGATAGCTACATCATCGTTGGGGATGACACGAACTGGATAGCAGAGACGGGCGCAACTGCTCGTACCTCTCTTGGCTTGGCTATTGCCACCGACGTAGAAGCGCATACTGCGGCCTTGACTGAGATCTCGACAGCACAGGAGACAGCGACTAATGAGGGAGTTGTGTTCGTAAGTGTATACAACATCGTCTACACGCAGACAGCGAGCATAACGATATTCACTCTGCCTGCGAATGCAGACATCATCGACGTTGTTGTGATCGTCCAGACAGATTTCGACGGAAGTGGGTCCGATCTGCTAAATGTTGGCACAGCCGGAACCTCTGATTTATACGTTGATGATCTTGATATTTCTTCGGCTGTTGTTAAGCGAATGGGTGACGCGACGATGCCGTATGCTGGCGTTGGAGACGTTGGTGGAACTGCGGTTGCTATTAAGGCTATATACGCAGATGCGAACGGTGATGCTTCTACTGGCGCTGCGACGATCTACGTATATTGGACGATGGGAACGGCTGGCTCTCTGTAGATATAGGATGGCTGCCCTCGTTTCGGCGGGGGTGGCCAGCCTTTGAGGTGGCATAATGAGTCTCTTCAACTTTCATCATCATGCAGCCATAGCGACCGGCGACGAGCATAAGCAGTATCCACTGTTAGCAGGTCGTAGTGGCGGGCAGAAGCTCATTGGCGGCATAGAGGCCAGTGACGAGGTTAGGTTGCAAGGAATCGTGTCTGACAACGATTACACAGCCATTGAGCCTGATGGCACTGTTAGGTTTGCTGGCGCTGCCGTCGTGTGGGACGATCTCCGTGTGCCTGTTACGTCTACGAAGAAAGGCGGGTCTAAAGATCCAGACTTCACCGTGGCTTACGATGATTCAGGCGGAACAAGCCAAGGCGTATTCACGTACTTCTTTGACAAGACGGCAGAGCAGGAGTTGTACTTCAGTGCTCAGCTTCCGCATGGCTACAAAGAAGGAACGGACATCATTGCTCACGTTCACTGGTTCCCTGTTGCTAATGGAGCTTCTGGGGCGACGGTATCGTGGGGATTTGAATACCTCTGGACGAACATCGGAGGTACTAGCGGTAACACGGTAATCATCTATGCAAACGACACGATTCAAGAGGACGCGGTGTTAGCAGCCAACAAGCATTATCAGACTAACTTTGCCGCGCTGTCAGGAACAGGCAAGACGATATCGAGCATGTTGATGTGTCGTATCTTCCGTGATGCGGGTGGAACTGGGCTAACTGATGATTATGACAACGATGCCGGTCTATTGGAAATTGACTTTCACTACGAAAAGGACACGGCGGGAAGCCGCACGGTGCTAACGAAATAAGGTGGTGAGGAATGAAGATCACATTGACTGAAGCAAAGACGATTAAGGCCAAAGACTACGATGTTGGTGATGAAGTAGTCGTCAACAAGAAAGAAGGTGAGCGTCTGATTTCTGAAGGCGTTGCTAATCGCGTGATTGAAGAGACAGAGAACCGCGTGGTTGAGATACCTGAGAACCGCACGCGAGGACTACCGAGCGCTCGGCTCTTCTCAGGTCATAAAGTGTTCGGGAGGTAGAGATGGCTAAATGTCCAGGTGGGAAGATCAACTCAGGCGGTAAGGGAAAGGGACTTGGCACTGGCAAAGGCAGAGGGCCGATTGGCGTACCGAAGAGGTAAGGAGGGAATATGTGTTGCGGGTACCTTGAGAGCATATCGTCTGTAGCTGTACGAAAACGGATAGACGCTGAAAGATCACGTAGATTCATAAACCGAAAGAGGTCTAGGAGATAGCGATGGCAAACGGTCCAGTGTATACGAATCTGGCTTGGGCAACGTACACGACGCTTGTGCGAGCCTATTGCGGCGTTGACGGTAGCGATCACGACGCCTTGCTTGAGGTGCTGTTCAACGCGTCCAAGCGCAAGGCGGACGAATACCTCAACAACCCCTTCGCTGAGATCGTGCCCACTGTCGTATTCGACGGCGTAGTCGCAGACGACTACATCATCGTCAACGGCAAGACGTACACGTGTAAGGCGACGGCTGATGAGGACGAACTTGAGTTCGCACTTGGAGCTGACGATTCAGAAACCGCTGACAACTTCGTTGCCTATGTCAACTCTACGTCTCTGGGAGGCTCTTATGGGGCCACTGGAGCCGAGGGAGTGACAGCGGCCAACACTAGCGGCTCGGTTACGCTTAAAGCCGACTACGGCTACGAGGACGGCATCGTGGTAACTAGCTCGGATGAAGACACGCTACTCGTTCGTGACGTGCTAACATCGACGGATATACCGGAAGACGTAAACCAGTGGATCTATCAGCGCATTCGTCGGCACTTCCGGAACCGTTCTGCGTTGATGTCGGAATCTCAATCGGGCGTTGGACAAAACATGTACGTGTCGATGAAGTCTGAGGAGTCTGGAATGGCTGACACGTTTGACACTATTAGCCATCTGAGGTTGTGTCCAGGATTATGAACGCAAACCAGAGGATAAGGATTGATACAGGCACACGGACAACCACGGCGACCTCACCGATGGGTGCGTGGGTTACTGCTTCATCCGATACGCGATGGTGTGAGGTTGCGTCGATCAGTCCGGCGATGGCTGTCCAAAGATATGACATCGAGCTTGATGCAGTCGTGCGCAAGGAGCTGAGGTTCTACGACCGGCCTTCGATCACGCTAGGCGGATCACGATTCGTCTGGTACACGAATGGCAGCGATGACTATCTGAAGATCTACTGGCCGAAGTCTTCACCTCTCAACGCAGACGGTGAAGGGACGATAACGACGGTACTCGTTGAAGAGGACAAAGCGAAAGAGAAGGCGGCGGCTGATGAGTGAGGTATTTGTGTCCTATCTTCCAGCAGCGGTGATGGCAATATCTGCTGGCAGTGCAGGCGGCGTTCAAAAGGCTTCATATCACGTGCGTAATGCTACCGTTATCGCGCTGCGTAATATCCCGAAGCGCACTGGGCACGTATACAAGATTCCTGGCACGAGTCGTTATTACACAGCATCAGCGCCAGGCGAATATCCTGCTCTTAGGCTTGGAGGCTTGAGAGGCAGTTTCAGAGTAAAGATGATCGGGCCTTCTTCCTATGTGATGGGAACGAATGTTAAATACGCTGAACCACTAGAGAAAATAAGGCCATTCATGAAAGACATATTCAATAAAGAATCTGACGAGATGAAGTTAATCATTCGTGGTGCTGGTGATCCTTTATCTGGGCGGTGGTTCTAGTGGCAGTCGAGACAGGGCAAGCGATCATCACCTATCTATGGACGAGGCTCACGTCTGACGCAACACTCAAAAGCGTGCTAGGCGATCCCGTGTCTGTTTACAGAGTGATGGGACCGGCTGACCCTGAGTTCCCTTACTTCTGGCATAGGATCTCGATGAACGGGAATCTGCTTCATGGCATACATACATACTACCTAGACCTGTGGTATTACGGCGTCGATTCGTCTGTGCCTGATTCGGCAATTGATCGGGTGAAGATTCTGCTACACGAACTTGGGACAGACACGGGCTCTGACGAGGCGAACATATTGTTGGAATGGTTTTCAGGTGGCTACATTGAAACTGATGCAGCTAATGTGTGGCACTACGCGACGCAGTGGAACCTGTGGATCGGGGCGGCAAGAGACATAACAAATACAGTGGGGTGATTTAGATGGGAACGATTCGAACGGGCATCACAGCGGCAGCGGTCAACAAGTATCTGAGGGGTGGAGGAACGCTATACAAGGATTTCACTGACGTTGACAATCCTGGGACTGCGCTCGGAGAGACGAAGGGCGGGTCAAGTTTCAGCTACGGCCTTACCTTCCATGACGTAGAACCAGATGGAGCGATGGGCTTGATCGTTGGGCATCGGATGATTGACAAGATCGTACCGACGCTTGCGGTAAGCCTGTTGGAGCATTCGGTCAATCATTACCTGTGGACTCTGCCGGGTGGGGATAGCTCAAACAGCACACCTGCATCCGTGAATGGTGAATACATTGGAACTGGGTTAGAACTTGATGATGGTGTGGTTCTCGGTGGATCAGCACTTGTCGAGGAAAGCACGCTTGAGATTTGGGAGACAGTCACCGGGGGCGGGGTGGCAACGGAAAGCACGCTTGATACCGACTATACCGTGATCGACAAGATTGAGTTTGCATCGTGTACAGTGGATGAAACGATAAAGATCACTGGCAGCGATGGTGTTGTTTACACGTATACAGCGAAGGCTGCTGAGGATCTGACTGCGCGTGAATTCGATTACGACTCAAGCGACGATGATACTGCGATTTCATTCGCTGCGTGCATCAACTCGGCTACCTATGGCGTACCTGGCGTCGCCGGAACAGTTGGAACTGGCACGTCGTCCGATATGGTATTCCTTACCCGCGCAGTATCAGGGACACCAAATACAATAGCTGTAACGGCTGCTTTGGAGACGATAGTCACCTATCAAGAGATCTTGAGAACTGCGGGCGGTGTTATCGCTGATACCGATAACGTCACTGCGTTTTATACCTATGACACAGGGGCGACCGATACGTACACGATCATCACTCCTGGTCAGATTGCAGCGGCGGATCACTTCACGAACATCGCGCTTATGTGCGAAGTGTCTGACGCAAGCCAGACGTATCCGGTTGTGTTCATAATCAAGAATCCGTTGAGCGAGCCAGACACGATTGAGATCCCTGGTGAACGCATCAACGAAACGCTACTCAAGACGACGTGGACGGGGTTCTTCGATCCGGCTGATGGGCTTGATCTTGATGAAGCCCCGGTTGAACTATGGGTTCCTTACGGAATATAGGGGGATTGAATGACCGAGAAAGGTAAGACAACTGGCGCGGGGGCTCTTATGCTAGAGCCCCCCGTGCTGGACATTGAGGGTAAGAAATACCCTCTTCGGAAACTCGGATTGGTTGACATCGAACGAATACTCGTGATCGTGAAGAAGGTATCGAAGTCAGTCGATGCTCTGAAGATGACTAGCCTTGATGAGCTAACCGCTCAGAAGGGCGTCCAGTTCTTCATTGACTTCATGCCCTATGCGATGGATGAGATTGTCGATTTCATGGGGAGTGTTATCGGGTTGAAGACGGGAATCCCGTTTGATGTTGCTGAAGATAAGCGCAAGAAGTCTAAGGCAGATCATCCGCAAGATCCCAACGAAGGGACGATGCGTGATCCGAACGTTTTCCCGTTAGGGTCAGAGGTCAAGCTGCTTCTGATGCTTAGTGAGCACCCGGACGTGGTGAACCTTTTTACCGTGGGGCAGGCTCTCAAGGAGATTCCTCTCGTAAAGACGTTCATAGACAAGAAAACAGCGAAGAAAGAGGCGGCGCTTTTGAGAAAGCAATCGACCGAATCCAAGCTAGATACGGGTGGTCAGACGAATACACCACCGGACGAAGATTAGCCGAGGGTGGTGACGGCCTCTCATATTCGCGGCTACTACAGCTTGTCAGAGTGACGGGTGAGTCAAAGCGGGATGAACGCAGATGGGATGCACTCTGGAGCTACAGGGCACAGCCTCCGACGGTTGGAGAAGGTAAAGACAGGCAGGTGATACCGTTTGAGAACTGGGCAGCACAACTCGGACTCGGAATAGAAGTTGAAGAGAAGGGCTTGACGCTTACTGAGGAAGATATCAAGAAAGCGTTCGCCAAGGGATTTAGGAAGATTCCGGTAATCGCACCGGGGATGAAGTTCAAGGAGAAGTAAGTGGAAGTATTTAGGCTCTTCGGCACGATCAGCATAAACAAGGCTAAGGCTATTGCTGACCTGGGGGCGGTGAACGCTGCCGGTGCGAAGACAAGCACCAAGCTCAGCAAAGCGCTTACCAAGATCGGGAAGGTTGGCAAGGCTATCTTTGCTGGGCTTGCTATTGCTGCCGGTGTTGTCTTCGTCAGTGCTATCAAGAAAGCCGCTGAGTTTGAGCTTGGAATGGCTAAGGTCAAGGCTATCACCGGTGCGAATGCCGATGAGTTTGCTGCACTGACTGAGAAGGCAAAAGAGCTAGGGCTTGAAACCGCTCAGACAATGACAGACATCGCCGCTGGGATGGAAGCTCTCGGGCGTGCTGGCTTTGATGCTGATGAGATCATATCAGCTATGGGCGGTGTGGTAGCTCTCGCTGAATCACAGACGATGGAGCTCGCTAAAGCCGCCGAGATCACCGCCAACATGATTCGTCAGATGGGGCTAGAAGCGTCGGACGCTGACAGAGTGGTAAACCTATTAGCCGCTGCTGCGTCGAGTTCAAATACAACCGTTGAGAGCTTGGGCGAGTCGATGAAGTTCTTCGGCCCGATTGCTCATGCGATGGGAATGAGCCTTGAAGCAGCCGTCGCATCCGTGGCCAAGTTGGGAGATGCTGGACTGAAGGGCGGGATTGCCACTAGAGCATTACAAACAGCGTTGCAAGGACTAGCTAAGCCGACGGACGAAGCGGCTGACTTGATGAAGAAGCTCGGCATTGACATGTTCGATGCGAATGGCGAGTTCGTCGGGATGGAAGGCGCAATAGGTCAGATAGAGGTTGCCTTCGCTGACTTAACCCAGGAACAACAACTGGCGTCTATGGCGACGATCTTCGGAACCGGGGCTGTTAAGCAGTTTGCTAACTTGCTTGGTGTCGGCTCTGAAGAGTTGGAAAGGTATACGGAAGAGATCACCGGAACAACGGTAGCCTTCGATCAGCAAGCGGCGATGCTTGATACGCTCAAAGGACAATGGCAGATCCTTAAGGGTTCTATGGAGTTGTTGCTTGTCACAATTGGCACTGATATGTTGCCAATCCTGCAAGACTTATTACAAGAACGAATTATTCCGTTGGTTAATGGGATCACTAACTGGATCAAAGAGATGGGTGGCATAACAGGTGTTTGGTCCGCGTTTATGGGAATTCTTGAAGAAAATAAGGTATTACTTGGAGTTATCGGAACTGGGATAGCTGCAATTGTAATAGCATTGAATCCCATACCAGTTGCCATCGCAGCAGTCACGGCAGCGATTGCTCTCTTGATTGCAAAATGGGATGTTGTTAAGCAATTCCTAAGCGATGTTGTGACTGGATTCTTTGAATGGGGGCGAAGCGTAGACTCAAGCATTATCAATGGGTTGAGCAGCGCGTGGAATACTGTAGTCGATTGGTTCAAAGGCGCATGGGATGGGCTTATAAACGCACTTACCTCATGGATGCCACCATTCTTGAAGACATGGCTTGGTATTGGTGAAGACTCAGGGAAGGCATACGCTGATGGGTTAGAAAGCCAGAAGAGCAAGGCTGTTGATGCAGCTGAGAACGTAGCAGGCGCAGCCATCGAAGCAATCGCCATGACGGTGGACGAAGCTAAGACGGCTGGCGAGGATATGGTGTCTGCCTTCGCTGGCGCGTTGACAGATACGACCGATGATGCAGAAGACGCCGCGCTTGGAGTAAGCGAAGCTGTCACCGACGCACTGGAAACGAGCATTGACATCGCAGGCAGCTTAGGAGAAAACGCTGGCGAATCATTCAATGATGGTCTGTTCTCATTTGAGTCAGATGTGTTCGATACAGGGATTACGCTAGGAGCTGCTGCCGAGGACGGGATACGAGATAGGCTTGGCATGCAATCTCCGTCTGCGGTCATGTTCGACGCTGGCGTGGACGCTGGGACAGGGTTCAAAGAAGGGATGGAAGATACCGTCCCGGAGATTGTAGAGGTTGTTGAAGATCTCGGTGATGAGATAGAGGAAGTATCGCTCACATTCTTCGAGCGTATCTTTGACCTTACGCGAGAAGCATGGGAAGAGATGGGAGAGGAAACCTTCGACGCTACTCAGGATATTGCTGACACAATCAGCGAGTCATGGGAAGACGCGAAGGATGCGACTAAAAATGCTTTGGGAGACATGCTAAACGCAGTAGTCGATCACTACCAAGATGAAGAAGACGAAACGAAGGATCACACAGAATCTGTATGGGACATCCTGAAAGACGGTGTACGAAACTTCCTCGTGTCGCTACGGGAAACTCTATTCTTGAAAGCGGCCTCTCATCTAGTTGACGCATTCGCGCTGGCATTCATCCCAGGAATGCAGGCTGTGGCAGGCGGGCATCTAGTAGCAGCCGGAATTTATGCCGCTGGCGGCGCGGGTTTAGCCATCGCAGGTTTTGAAGAAGGCGCTGTATTTGATCAGCCCACACTACTACCCCCACACATGGTAGCTGAGGGCGGCGTCTCTGAAGCATACCTACCACTAAGCCCGCGCATCTTCGGCAACATCGGTCAAGGAATCGTTGACGCTCTGAGCGTGCCTACAGCTACTCCTGCACTCGCAGGTGCAGGCGGGTTCGGCGACTCGATTCAGGTGGATATGCGGGGCTTGTACGACGGCGCAACGATCAACGTCCGTGACGATCAAGACATCACACGGCTAGCCGAAGAGACTCATTCGCTATGGCGTTCACGTATGCGCGGTATCGGGAGGAACGTATGAGCGACATTTCAAGGTTCTCTCTAGGTGGCACGGCGAACACGACGCTGGGCGTTGAGTTGTTGCCTGACTTCCAAGAGCCGGTATTGCCTGCGTCGCGTGATCGGTACGTGGAGATACCAGGCAGACACGGACGCAAGCTGTTTGGCTCCGATCTCGGGCCGCGTGAGATAGTGCTTGATCTCGTGATGATCGACTCAACGACGCCTGAGACGCTGCAAAGCCTGACAAGGACGTTCTCTGAGGTGTTGTTGGATCAAGACGGACATCCTGAAGACGTGGCACTCGTATTCACCAAGGAACCGAACAAGACGTATACGGTGCGCTACTCGGGAAACATGCCGCTGCAACGGTTGATTGGTGGCAGCCTTGGGTACTTCTCACTGCCTCTCATTGCCGCTGATCCATTTGCATACGGTGCAGAGGACACGGACACGGAAAACATTACAGCGGCCTATCAGACAATGGCGGTCGAAAACGCAGGGGACTACAGAACGCCTCCTACGATAACGGCCACGATGAAAGCAGGCTCGGGCGACGTGACAGGATTCACGTTGATCACGAGACAGATTAAGTAGGGGTGATTTAGATGGCAGGCAGCGGATTTTCAACGGCGGTACGAAACGAGATTCTAACGGCACGATTCAAAACACCGGCCAACGTGTACGGATGTTGCTGCGACGGCGATCCTACCGACACCGGCGATTTGGCAAACCAGGAAATTGCAGCGGCTAGTGCCTATGCGCGGACTGTGTGTGCGTTTGCAAGCGACGCGACTGGGGGGGCTATCTCCAATACAACGGCATTGGAATTCCCGGCGGCTAGTGGTGGCGACTGGGGGACTATTGCTTGGTTGGCAATCGCTACGGCAGACGTAGAAGCGGCTGACGATATGATTGCATCAGGCCCATTGTCTTCGTCAAAGGTGATTGACGATGGTGACCAACTGGTATTCGCAATCGGCAACATCGACATCGCTATAGCGGTTCAGGCGTAGCCATGACGGTTAAGTATGCTGAATGCCATATCACCATTACGCCTACTCTTGATGCGCAACCTACACGGAAGCGCATGGCTGAGGTCCGCATGAACATCCTCTCGGGGATGTCTGCTGGGCCTCGGCCGATCAAGCTGACAATCACTGGAGACCATTTTAAGAGAGTGATGGAGTTGATGACGCTATTCCAACAGCCAGACGAAGAGATTGTCAAGACGGTTAGAGATTCAATCCTTGCGTCCGAGGTTGAGGGCATGACCGACGAAGAGGCGTGCGAGTGGGTACGCGGGAATATCATCGAAGAGCTGAAGGAATTGTCGGGGGAATAGCTATGAAGACATTTGAGGTAACTATCAAGAAGAATCGCACAGCAACTGAGTGCGGATTTGAGTGGCCGTCTTGGTGGGGTGATGTTGTTCAAAAGGTGAACGTCGTCGCCTATGAGGACTCAGAGACTCTTGGCAAGAGTGATGAGGGTTGTGTGTGTGTGACAGACGACGCGACATGGAAAGAAATCGCTAAGAAGAAAGATCCTTCCATAACCGCGCTTACAGTTGCGGCTGCTAACACAAAAGGCCGTGCGTGGCGTCCGCAGGTAACACGGATAACTGATGAGAAGAAAGTCTTGCTGATTACGGCAAAGGCGGCCTTGGGAACAAAGCTTTCTGATGATGAGAAGAAGGCACTTGACCCAGACGATGCTGAGACAGGCATTGGCAAGAGCAAGCTATTCGACGTAGGCAAGATTGCACTTAATGCGGAGGATTCGATTGAAGCCAGTATATAAGCCGTCGATCTTTATAGCGATGCCGAATATGGGCACACTTGCCACGGGGCACACTCAGAACCTATTGGAGTGGTTCCTGTCTGGCAAGTACCGCTCGACATGGTTCCCGTTGGTTGGCAAGGCTCCACATGATCGGGCAAGGAATGAATGTCATCGAGCGTTCATCGAAAGCGGATGTGACTATCTGTTCTTTCTTGACGCTGACACTGTGCCCCCTGTTGATGTGATTGACAGATTGATTGACGCAGACAAAGACATGATTTCGGCAACCGTTCAGACGATGAAGGAACACAAAGGGAATCCTCAGTTGGTCCCAGTTGCCTTGCGATGGAATGAGGAAGACCCTGAAGACATTGGCTATAAGGCGTACTGGGGAAATGGTGTCGAAGAGGTAGACGTGGCAACGCTTGCTTGCACGCTGATTAAGAAGAAGGTTATGCAGGCTGTTGGGCCACGCGCATTCCAGTTCGTATACAACGACGAATACGGTACGGATGGTATGAGTGAGGACTTCTATTTCAACGAGAGAGTGAAGGAAGCTGGCTTCAATGCCTGGAATCATTACGGAATTCTGTGTAGTCATCACAAGACGTTCGACACGAAGACGGTCAATGCCCTCATGGTAAATGCAGGGGGTGAATAATGGCTGGCTATCTTTGGTCGGCTACCCAATCCGACCCCCGTACTATCTGGAAGCATACAGGTGGAACATCTACGATAACAACCAGCTTCGCAAGCCCTGGTAATTATCCATACGGACTTGCGTGGGATGGAACCAATCTCTGGTCGTGCGATTATGTCGCAGACAAAATCTACCAACATTCAGGCGGAACATCTGCGATAACAACTAGCTTTGCGACCACTAATTTCAATGCCGTCGATGGTCTTACGTGGGACGGAACCAATCTGTGGGAAACCAGCTCAATCCCTCAGAAGATCTACCAGCACTCAGGTGGAACATCTACGATAACGACCAGCTTCTCAAGCCCTGGTACTTCTCCACGCGGACTTGCGTGGGATGGAACCAATCTGTGGTCGTGCGATGATAGCGCAGACAAGATCTACCAACACTCAGGCGGAACATCTGCGATAACGACCAGCTTCTCAAGCCCTGGTGCTCTTCCATACGGACTTGCGTGGGATGGAACCAAACTC
>Ga0207997_1000998_pt1 | contig 14653 bp, 17 predicted proteins | sample AntAceMetag02UKN_FD_184777 | JGI IMG/M metagenome (GOLD analysis project Ga0207997, IMG submission 184777) | Saline lake microbial communities from Ace Lake, Antarctica - Antarctic Ace Lake Metagenome 02UKN (SPAdes) (version 2) | ecosystem: Environmental > Aquatic > Non-marine Saline and...
ACTTATAGACTTGAAGGTAGGCGAACAGCAATGGAAGATATTGGCACGGCATAAGTATCAGTTTAACAGTTCTTCTAACGCTACCAATTCAGCCAAACAGCTTATGCGTATGGGGCCTTTTGGCTTCGCTGATGTGGCTATTGTAGCTGACAAGCATACGTATGCTTATGAGTCTTGCGAATTAGGTGACTTACCCCGTGCATTCTTAAGGCCGGGGAGTTACAAGGCAACAGACCACTTTTCACAAATGGGAGGGTATAATTTCTCTAGACCTTATATGCCCGGCATTATCCTTTGGCCAGACAGAAGGATGTTTAAGGGAGAACGTGATTACAGACTGCTTTTGCCAGAAATAGACGCTATGGTTAATGGGACAATAGACTGGAAAAGTTATCCAGCAGAAGCAAAACCGCTTTATAAATAAGTATTAGGGAGATTAATTATGTCTTGGGAACTTTGGAGTAAAGATAAGATTTTCATTACTGGAACTCTTGGGAATAAAGATAGAGAAGTTGATTTTGATAACATTCCGTGGCTTGAAGAAGATGATGCAACAGAGAATGTAATTCAAGAATTAAATGGCTCTATCTCACATAGTAAGTTTCCGCGTGTTATTGTTATGGAAGCACGTCCTGTTAAATACCTGTATTTTGATGGAAAAAGAATTATAGAGAAAAAGATAGAAAATGAAGGGTAGGTTATAATGAGAGAAACATTTCCATTAGAACAAAAAAGTATATACTTAATTAGGGAAGGTATTATACGAAGTAAGAAGCCTGCTATCCTTTGGTCTTGTGGTAAAGATTCCACAACCATGTTAAGTTTAATTAGAGATGCTTTTGGTGGTGCTGTTCCAATACCTGTTATCTTTATTGATACAGGCTATCATATGCCAGAACTATTAGAATTCCGTGATGAATGTGTAGATAAATGGAATCTAAACTTAGTTATAGCAAAGGCTGGTTTGGAAGATGAAACAGCTTATACACCAGAAAAGAATAAACTTGACTGTTGTTATCAACGAAAAACTTTAGCAGTTAAACTAATAGGCTCACAGTTTGATTTACTTATTCTTGGAATACGTCGTGATGAACATGGAGTGAGGGCGAAAGAACGTGTGTTCTCACAAAGGACGGCAGACTGGACATGGGACTTTGAAAACCAACCACCTGAACTGTGGTACAACTATGTCCTACCAATAGACAAAGACGCACACACACGCTTACACCCACTCCTACACTGGACGGAATTGGACGTTTGGAAATACCTGAAAGACAAACAACTACCAATCTGCCCCCTTTACTACGCCGTTGACGGTTTCCGTTTTCGCTCACTTGGTTGTAAGCCGTGTACAAAACCAATTGAGTCTGATGCAGATACAATTGATAAAATTATTAAAGAGGTTAAAGAAAGTCGAATTGCAGAACGGTCAGGTAGGTCACAGGACAAAGAAGATAGTTTTGCTATGGAACGCTTAAAGGCGCTTGGTTATATGTAATGTTACTATTGATAAAACAAGGAATGGAACTTGGCACAAGGAATAAGAAAAAACATATTAATAGCTGGCCACGTTGACCACGGTAAATCTACATTAATAGGTAGAATACTTAAAGATACCAATTCTCTTAATTCAATACAGGAAAAGGAGAAGGATTTAGCACATATAACAGATGGGTTCAGTAAAGAACGGATTGAAGCAAAGACGATTGATACTACACAAGTTTTCTTTTCCCATGAAGATAACGACTATTGCCTTATTGACGTTCCGGGGCATTTTGAATACCTTCGTGGTGCTATTACAGGAATGACAGAAGCAGGTATAGCAATTATTATTTGTGATGTTAATGAAGGGATTAAAGAACAAACAGAATGTCACTTAAGACTAACTAAACTTGTAGGGATAAAGAAGATACTTGTTGTAATAAATAAGATAGATACAGCTACTGAAGAACACTTTGAAGAGGTAAGAAATAACTTTGAAAAACTATGTATTGATATAGGATATAATGAACAATCTTTTTCTATTATACCAGTGAGTGCTTTAACAGGCTTAAATATCACAACTAGTAATCTGCTTTGGTTCAAAGGACCAACACTTCTGGAATGTCTAAAAGTTATTGAGGCAAAAGAAAAAAGAGCAACAACACCAGCTTTTATTGTGCAAGGAGCCTATAATAACAAAACTGCTATTTATATTCTTCAAGGAACTATAAAACCTCAAGAGTTATTTTATAATGCTACTGATAATTATACTATTTCTATAGATGATTTTGTGGGAGAGAACAGATGCGGAGAAGCTAAATCATGTCCTTTAATAAATATAACAGATAAAGAATTCCTTGTACCTTATCTTCAAAGAGGTTCTGTCTGGACTAATTTCCTTTCTCAATCTGTAATAGCGGATACTGTAAGTATTAACACGACTACCGTGTGGCTCAGCAAAACTCCAATAAATAAGGAGGCAACTTATAGAATTCATAGTGGATGTCAAACATCTTTATGTAATATAAAAAGTATAAAGGAAGTGTATGAGACTAATTCCCTACACAAAAGGATAGATAATTACACTTTAGCTTTTTCTAATATTGGTAATGTGCAATTTCATTTAGAAGAACCATTAACCCTAACATCTAAATATCCAGAACTTTCTCATTTTATAATTGAAGATAATGGAGAAATTGTTGGAGGCGGAATAGTAAATGACTAAAGAACTATTGAAAGATAAACTGTGTTGCGTCTGTGGTGTTGAAGCAACTGTAATGGTTAAAGATATTAACATCTATACAAATGAAGCAGGGGCTAAAGTATTCCAGCCCACACAGCCTAAATTTTATTGTGATACTCATAAGAAGAAAACAGAATTCTTACTGTATGAAACAATTAGTGAGAATAACTAATATTTAGGAGTTGTTAAATGTCAAAACCAACTGTTGATGATATGGCTAAATTACATATTATATATCAAAGTCTTTTAAAACTTATTGGTTTAAAACCGGAAGCAATTTGTTTAGCTGTATTTATGCTTAGTAATTCTTTTGGTATTGATATGGAAAATATAACCAAAACAGAAGCGTGGATTGCTAAAAATATGGAAAGACTTATTGAACATAATGATGTTGCTGAAGCTGATGCTTTTGTTAATAAACTATACGAAAGATGAATAATACATGAGTAATACAGAAAAGGTTTCAGCTTTCTTATTATCACAACGATACCTACAGCCAAATGAAGATGCTGATGGTCTTTGGCGTAGAGTCGCTCACGCTACTGCTTTAGCAGAAACAGAATGGAATAAACGGGAAGTAGCAGATGTAGAGGAAGAATTCTATCAACTATTATCTACTAGACATTTTCTTCCTAACAGTCCTACTTTATTCAATGCTGGATTATCACCGCAAATGTTATCTGCTTGTTTCGTCTTAAACATTGAAGATGATATGGCGGCTATTCTTGATACAAATAAACACGCCGGTATGGTATGGAAAGCCGGTGGTGGGACAGGATTTGATTTTTCGAAGATACGTCCAGAAGGGTCTGTCGTTAGCAGCACACAGGGCGTCGCTAGTGGTCCTATTTCCTTTATGATAGGCATTGATGCTTGGGCACAAGTAGTTAAACAGGGAGGCCGTCGTAGAGCCGCTAACATGGGACTGCTAGCCTGTGACCATCCTGACATAATCAAGTTTATAGAATGTAAAGATTCCGGTGGCTTGGACAGTTTTAACCTTTCTATTGCTATAACTAATAAGTTTATGAAAGCAGTAGTGGAAGATAAAACATGGGAACTAATAAGTCCTTTAGATAATAAGGTTGTTAGCACACTTCCTGCAAAAACTTTGTTTAATAAAATAGCTAAACACTCTTGGAAGACTGGAGACCCCGGAGTTATATTTATTGATAAGATTAACGAACAGAATAAAACACCACATCTTGGTAAAATTACTGCTGTTAATCCATGTCTTAGTGGTGACACTTGGATAGTTACAAAGAATGGGCAGAGGCAAATAAAAGATGTATTAGGTAAATCTTTATTAATTAGTGTGGATAAAGAATGGAAAAGAACTTCTGGTTTTTTCTCAACAGGAAAGAAAGAAACATTTACTATTGAGACTGAAGAGGGTTTAACTATTAAAGCTACAGCAGAACATAGATTTTTAACACAAGATTGGGCTTGGTTAAAAGTTAAAGATATGCAGCAAGGAGATATACTTAGATTATCTAGACGTTATGCTTCTCTTACAACAAGTGCAACTATAACAAATATTAGTCCTTATGGAGTAGAAGAAGTATATAATGCAAATGTTGAAGAATTAAATGCTTTTGATGCTAATAAATTCATTGTACACAATTGTGGCGAACAACCACTTAAAGCTAATGATTCCTGTACACTTGGTTCTATTAACTTATATCAATTACACAAAGATTATGATTCAGTATTTGATGGAATTAAAAAAGTATTACCTACGGCTATTAGATTTCTCGATAACATAGTTGAAATTAATGAATACCCATTTGACTTTATTCGTGAGCAGACTAGAAAGACTAGGAATTTAGGTTTAGGCATTATGGGGTTTGCTGATTTACTTTATGACATGAAAATAACTTATGGATCGGCAGAAAGCATAGACCTTGGTTATCATATAATGAAAGAAGTAGATAAAATTGCTTCTTCTGCAAGTCAGAAGTTGGTAAAAGAACGGGGTGTATTTCCCGCCTATGAAGGTAGTGTTTATGATGAATTAGGTATTCCAATTAGAAATGCTAACAGGACAACTATAGCACCAACAGGTTCAATCTCTATGATAGCTGGATGTTCCAGTGGGATAGAGCCTGTATTTGCTTTAGTCTATGACAGAATTATGTTAGATGAAGTTATTACTGTTATTAATCCTGTATTTGAAAGTTATATAAAAGAACATCTTAGTGAAGAAGATGTTATAGTCTTTATTAATGCCTTAAAGAATAAGAAGACATTAAAAGACCCTTCTTTACAAAAATGGGTAGATAAACTACCAGAAGATACTTGTAAGATTTTCGTTACAACTGAAGATGTATTACCAGAACAACATGTAGATATGCAAGTTGCCTTTCAGCAAAATACTAATTCAGCTATTTCAAAAACAGTTAATCTACCTTATACAGCTTCTGTAGAAGATATAGAAAGTGTTTATATGAAAGCTTGGAAAGGTGGATGTAAAGGTATAACCATATTTAGAGATGGATGTAGGAAAGACCAAGTTTTAGGTGTAGATAAGTTTATTCATCCACGTCCACGGGTGAGGGTTACACAGGGGAACAGGATAAAGTATGCTACAGGCTGTGGTAATCTTTATGTTTCAGTAGGCAGCGATGAAGATGGGCTTTGTGAAGTCTTTGGTTCAACAGGGAAACGTGGTGGATGCCCTTCACAGACAGAAGCTGTTGGGCGTCTTATATCACTAGCCCTTCGTTGTAATGTAAGTCCTGACGATATTGCTAAACAGCTAAAAGGTATACGTTGTTTGTCCACGTTGGCCAAACGTAACTCGGAAGGGGGTTGTGAGGTTTTGTCCTGTCCAGATGCCATTGCCCGTGCCATAATGGAGGTTGGTGCTGGTAGTGAGAATGGTGAAAAACAAACGGCGCGGTTGTTTAAGGAGGGGGTTTCTGAAAGTCAGGTTGATGGTGCTTGTCCGGTGTGTGGGCGTGATGTCATTCCACAGGACGGTTGTGTGGTTTGTCTGTCTTGTGGTTATTCTAAGTGTGGTTGAGGGAGGGTGTATGATTCTTTATATGGAACTGCCAGAAAAATATAGTGTAGAGAAAGAAGAAGGTGAATTTCGTTTTAACTATACTCCTGCAAGATTGGTTTCGTTCTCAAGTTCAGGAAGTCCATGTATAGTAGAGATTTACGACCTGCTTATTAATGGTGTGTCACGCGCCGACTTATTGGATAATGATTCCTTTTACGCTTGGTGTGTTAAAGAGTTAGGGAAAGGTATGTATGCCCTTGAAAGAGGTTATGACAGTTGAAGGAAGAGAGTGGAAACGAATTATTCTTGCAGATAATAACCTTGAAATTTACCGTAGGGATGATGGGGTAATAATATGCTCTTCTAGTAGACCACTTATAATTGAAACACGTCATGGAAGTTCTATTCGTGTTAAAGTAAAAGGGTGTAGGCCAAAAAAGGAAGCACTATGAAATATATGGGAAGTAAACGTCGTATAGCTAAATATATACTTCCAATAATTCTTAAAGGGAGAACACAGAATCAGTATTATGTAGAACCCTTTGTTGGTGGTGCAAATATTATAGATAAGGTTTGCGGAAAAAGAGTTGGGGCTGATGTAAATTTATATCTTATAGAAGCCCTTAAACTAATACGAGATAATCCTGAAAGTTTACCGAAAAATAACAGTGAAACTAATGAGTTTTTATACAGGATGATGAAAGACAGTGAGAATTTAGCTTTGAAAGGATACTTTGGATTTGCTTTATCTTATGGTGGCAAATGGTTTGGTGGATGGTGTAGAGATGGAAAAGGGTTACGTGATTATGTAGCTGAAGCCTATAGGAATGCACAAAAGCAGAGTGGTGATTTACGGGGAGCTAACTTTATTTGTGCTACTTATAACGAATTATTTATTCCACCAAATAGTATAATTTATTGTGACCCTCCCTACAAAGGAACAACTAGTTATTCTGGCAAGTTTGACCACAACTCTTATTGGGACTGGTGTAGAGAAATGACAGTGTTGGGAAACCATATTTTCTGTTCTGAATATTCAGCACCTGATGATTTTACTTGCCTTTGGCAGAGGGAAGTAACTAGTAGTTTAACACAGGATACTGGAAGTAAGGTTGGTGTAGAAAGGTTATTTACTTATAATGGATAAATCACTCCTAGTATTTGATACAGAAACTACTGGCCTTGATGTTTGGGGTTCCACAAAAATATTTGCCATAGGCTGGATTTTTGTTAATCCAAGAACTGGTGAAGAGGAAGAGGTCATGCACAGGTTTGATGCAGACTCCTTTCGTCTATTCAAAAAGCGGGCAGAACAAGCCGATGCAATAATAGCCCATAATCTTAAGTATGATATGTCCCTCTTATGGAAAAATGACTACCTTCTTGATATAAAAAAGTGTCATGACACTTTAAATATGGCTGCTCTTTTAGTAGATGAAGATGAATCGAAATCAGAACTAGCCCTTTCTTTAAAATACCTTGGGTATCGTGGAAAAGACCACATAAGGCTGGACGATTGGCTGATTAAACATAGGGTAAAGAATAATCCTAATTATATGAACATCCCGTGGAATATTATTGAACCTTATACAAAAGTGCAGCTTGAACATACTGGCCAGCTATTTATGATGTGGGAAGATGTGATAAATAAGGAGTATCCAAAAGCATATGCTATTGAACAAAAAATGCCTAAAGTTTTAATGAAGATGGAAAAGCTTGGAGTGCTTATAGATACTGAGTTATTAGAGGAAGCACGAGGAAAAATAAAGGGCAGTATGAAAAAGCCTAATTCAGAAGGTTCTTTATTTGAAACAGAAGAAGAATATGATGAAGCAAAAGATACACTTCTTGATGAGATGGTAGAACTTGATGTGCCTTATAATTTCAATCCATCAAGTAACTTTGACGTGGCAGACTTCCTTATTAGTAAAGGTGTTAGCTTAGATAAAACACCTACTGGTAATTTCAAGACAGATGTGTATTCACTTAAACAGGTAAAACATCCACTTGCTGCTTTGGTATTAGAATGGCGTCGCTTACAGAAGATATCGTCAACTTATATTGATGGGCTGCTTGAGGCGGCTGATGTTAATGGTGTGATACATACGAATTACCGGCAAAATGGTGCGAGAACCGGACGTTTATCCTCAAATAACCCAAACCTTCAGAATCAAATAGGTGGCGATAACGCAGAGAGTGAGATAATCAAACGTGCTTTTATTCCACGTCCTGGGTATACAAATATATCGTTCGATTATTCCGGAATGGAGCTTTTGGCCGGTATCGGCTTATCTGGTGATGAAGTAGCTATTAAGCTATTAAAAGAAGGTCATGATTTTCATGATGAAACTTTACAACTACTACTCAAGTATATACCAACTGCTGATAGGACAAAGGCCAAAGGAATTAATTTTGGTTGTGTGCCTATGGATACAGAAATATTGACAAGAAGGGGTTGGAAAACTTATGACACTGTTAAAATAGGAGATTTTACACTTGGTGTTTGCGGAGGAAAATTAAAGTGGACACCAATAACTGATAAGGTAAAATATGAAAATGCCCCTGTTGTGGAAGTTTTCAATTCGCGTTTCTCAGTTAAATGTACACCTAACCATAGGTGGCTTACAAGAAAACGGCATAAGTCTAAGGCAAATGGGGAGTGGTGGACTTGGGGAATAGAGGAGTTATGGAATCTTAATAAACAGTATAATATAGTAACTGCACTTCCCGCAGAAACAAACCAAGAAGCTCCCCTTTCTTTAAAGGAATGTAGAATAATAGGGTGGTTATTAAGCGACGGATATATAAAATGGTCGTCTTGTGAATCAGGAAGGACTTCACAATCTCATGGGAAAAAACGAGGAGTAACAGCAAGTATATTTCAGAAGAAAGAAAAATACTTAAAAGATATAAAACAATTACTTTGTGATGTACCACATAGACACTATATAAGAAAAACTGGAGTAGAACAATTTGCATTAAACCCCGCATACTATAGAGACTTGTGGTTTAGATCAGAATTATATTCAATTTCAATAAGTAATTTTGTGCTCTCTCTTAGCCCAGAGCAAAGAGCGGCATTCTTAGATGCTGTTTTTAAAGCAGAGGGACATAAAGTGCCGGACTGTACAAGTAAAATTATAGGACAGAATGAAAGCGCTTTTTGTGAAGCAATAAAGCTAGCAATTTTTCTTGAGGGGTTTAGTCCTACTTTTACAGTAGAGGACAGTCCGAGGGGAACAGCATTACATCACCGTATACGTTTTGGAAAACCTTGGACTACTATGCAAAGAATGGAACAGAGGGAACTTCCAAAGCAGCCTGTTTGGTGTGTCAAAACACCTCTAAAAACTTGGGTTATGCGACAGAATGGATTACCCATGATTACAGGAAATACACTTTACGGAGCAGGTTTTGCTAAGGTGCAACAGATGTTAAATGCGCCTGATGCAGTTGTTAGGGCTTTCCTTAATGGGCAGGCCACAAAGTTCCCACAGTTACTTAGCTTTGCTAAAGAAAGAGTGATGTTTGCAGAGAGAGAACGGTTTGTTTCAGGAGTATATAATAGGCATTACCGTTTACGTGAAGAAGAAGGTGGGTATAAGTGTTTGAACTATCTTATTCAAGGAGGCTGTGCCACAGTAATGAAAGATGCAATGTTACGGATAGATGAAATTCCGCATAATGACCTTCTACTTCAAATACATGATGAGGCTGTTTTACAAGTTGAGAAAGGTTATGAGAAGGAAGTGATTAAAGAGGTTGTTAGGTGTATGGAAGAAGCATCGGCAGAAGCATTACCGCTTACTATTCCAGTTGATGTTGAACTATGGAGTCCTTCATGGGCAAACAAGACAGAGGTTGCAGTTTAGATTTTGCAGGCATCGAAGGTAAAAGGACGTATCTTGAATTCTGTGAACGATGTCCTTATTATAAAACTTTTATGCCTGTAACGGGTCGTGGTAATATTGATGCGAAAATTATGTTAGTTGGGCAAGAACCGGGAGAGGAGGAAGATAAAACAGGACAACCATTCATTGGGCGTTCTGGATTACGTTATGGTACACTACTTGAAGAACTTGGGCTTAGAAGGAGGGATGTCTATACAAGTAACCTTGTTAAATGTAGACTGAAAGACAATATGAAACAACATACTGATAAGATAAAAAACCATTGTGGAGCGAATTGGCTGTTTAACGAAATAATTGAAGTGGAGCCGGAATATATAATAGCTTTAGGAGAACAAGCGTATTCATGGATTAGAGCACAGATGGGTTTGTTTTTTCCAGTTGATAATGTTAAACTTGTTAAATTCCCACATCCATCAGCGGCATTAAGAAGCCCTATGATGGAAGCAAGGTTGCGTTGTGCTACTGATGAGTTTAAGCCTAAATTAGAAAGGAAATAATTTTAGTGGATGCAAAAAATCGTAAGCAGTTATTCGATAACATAAAGACGGATATGAAAAATGCAAATTATGTATACAATCCATTATTCTCTATTGTGGCAGCGACCTACTTAACAAGAAATTGGGCAGGCGATCCCCTGTGGCTTATTTCAGTTGCCCCGCCGGGTGCTGGAAAGTCTTGCACACTTAATCAGTTTTGGGCACTTACTGACGTTGAAACTGTATCATCCATAACACCAGCAGGACTTATAACTTGCTTTGACCTACATGGAGAAGACCCATCACTATTTGCAAAACTTGATGGTAAACTTCTATTGGCTAAAGACTTTGGTAGTATTATGACCCTGCGCTATGATGATATGAAAGACATCTTTATGATGTTTAGAGAGGCTTTTGATGGCCATGTAGAAAAGAAGTTTGCACATATACTAAGGTCTTATGACCTACGTTTCAACTTTATTGCGGCCTCTACAGAAGCTGCTGACCAACATAGGACATTGAACCAACAGTTAGGAGAAAGGTTCCTACGTTTTCAAGCACCAGTGTCTCAAGTGCAATGGCCATCTCCAGAAGTAAATGACGGTCTTAAGAATAATGTTAAGGATTGGATGGATGAGTTGGAAAGGTCTAACGACATACCTAAATCTATTGATGTGCAATGGATTGCAGAAGAAGCAGAAACTACAGCACGGTTAAGAACAGAGTTGGTACACTTTGGGACAACAAGTGAAATTCTTGATATCCCAAGGTTTGAGCATCCAACCAGATTATGTAAACAGTTTGATAAGCTATACAAAGGTCTAATAGCTATAACTGGTGATGAAGAATTTGCTAGAAAGACTACACAGGAAGCAGCTAGAAATTGTATTTCTAAACGAAGAATTAATGTTCTTAAACTGTTGAATAAGAAGCCGGGATTAAATGGAAGTGAAATATGCAGAGAACTTTATTTAGGTCGGCGTGTTATAAGAGAGTTGTTGGGTGATTTAGTCGCTATCGGTGTTTTGATTAAAGAGCATCCAAAGGACTTTCCAAATGAGTATAAATATGTTGTGAGTCCAGAATACACAGCACGTTGTAACAACTTTATCTTTTGATAGGAAGGGATAACTAAATGTGGGAAGATTATGCTATTACTATTGGAACCTTACTGTTTAATATAGCCCTTATTCCACAACTGCTTTTCCACTGGAAAACAAAGACTTGTGGTATACGATCAATGACGGCAACCCTCTATACAATTGGAGCGTATCTTCTTATCGTTGCCTTTGCCTCTCTACACCTTTCATTCTCCTTTTGGACTGGAGCATTCTCCTTTATCTGTTGGGGTATAATCTGTGGACAAAGTTACCTCTACACTTCAAACAAGTTTTCTGACTGTTTGCCCACCAAACTCTATCAGGACAAATGGGATAACATGGTGCGGTCAATGAAAGGTCCACGGGGTATAGCTTCTGCTCTCTCTCGTATCTGTCGTTGGGGGGGTCGAGGGCAAGTCTTTTACGCTGTGCTGCCACACAGTATCGTTGTTTCTCGTATGGTCAGCTCCGCTGCCAAACCATATGCAATGTTACATGATGCACACGAAGGACTTAGTGGTGACTGTACAAGACCGTGTAAATCGAAGTGCCAGTATTATATAGAGGGACAATTACAGAAAATTGTATATGATATGTTAGGTCTGCCCGAACCGAGTAAGGAGATATTAGATGAGGTAAACAAAGCTGATAATATAGCTATGGAAGCAGAATGGATTCTATTACATCCAAAAGATGAGAAGTGGATAAATGGTAAGATAAAGAAGAATGAGAAGGCTTTAAGGTTAACACGACGTTTTGTAAGTATGGGTAGAGATTATTGGATGAGGGATGAAGGTGGTGTACAATTATTTGTTGATGAATTTACTAATGCAGTTAATAGGAGACTCGGATGAAGACACAAGAATTGCAAGATTTTGCTTCGGTTGTTTTTGAAGAAGTTGCTGACATTCTTTTCAACAAGGGAGAGGATTATAGTGGGGAAATTGATAACTTAAGGAATCTAAAGGCTTGTGAAAAACTTGGATTGATTACAGCGGAACGTGGTGTTCTTATCAGAATGCAGGATAAAATGAACCGACTCAATCAACTTCTGCCGACTTTAGAGTGGTTAACTAATGATGATGATGAGGTTGAAGCTAGAAGGCCAAGGGTGAAAGATGAAAGTATACAGGATACTTGTGATGATGTGATTGGCTATATGATACTGATGAAGGCTCTACTCAAGGAACGTGCTGAAAATGGAGGAGGCACATTCTAAAATGGGCGAAAACCATACAGAATATGATTGTCAGAAATGTGCTGCATGTTGTGTAAATTTATGGGCAACTGCAAATTTTGATTTATCAGTAGAGGAGTTAACAGAAAGTTGTACAGATTCAGTTGAAGATATAAAACTGCTTAAATTAATATGGACTAAAGTGCCAGATGTAGAACCTGATGGTGGCTGGTGGCAGTATAACTGTAATCAATTAGATAAAGTAAATGGAAAATACTTCTGTAAGATTTATGAAACCCGTCCTGCTCTTTGCAGACTTTATGACTGCAATGGGGAACACTATAATGACTCTTCTGGTTCTAATCATTGTGTTCATAAAGAGGATTCAAATATAGCCGAATGAACCATAAATTCTTTCAAAATACTGCATGTAAATACTTCCCCTGTAAAGATACCAAGGACTTAAACTGCCTCTTCTGTTTCTGTCCATTGTATCCTTATGCTTGTGGTGGTAATTACAGCTATACAAAGGGGATAAAGGATTGCTCTAAATGTTTATTGCCACATGGTAAAGATGGATATGATAAAGTAATTGATAAACTTTGTGAAATTCATGGATGGGAAAGGTATGGGTAAATTGGATAATAACAAACGAGATGGACTTGTTGGGCATGAACGCGGGCAGGGTAAAGACGACTGGTTAACTCCCCCCGGAATTATTGAGGCACTTGGGCCGTTTGACCTTGACCCTTGTGCATCAATAGACCAACCTTGGGCAACAGCACGATTACAGTACACAAAAGAAGATGATGGGTTATCAAAGTCTTGGCATGGCTTTGTCTGGTGTAATCCACCTTATGGCAGAGAAACAAAAAAGTGGATACAACGGATGGTTGAGCATCACAATGGTATAGCCCTCATTTTTGCAAGAACAGAAACATCAACCTTCTTTCCCTTTATTTGGGAGTATGCTGAATCTTTATTCTTTATAAAAGGCCGTCTAAAATTCTGTTTCAGCAATGGAAAACCAAGTAAAAATAGTGCTGGTGGCCCATCAATGTTAGTTGGTTTTGGAGAAGAAGCATTACAACGCTTACAGCACTGTAGTCTTGAAGGCAAATTTGTTAGGCTAAAGGAAATTACATAATGATAATGCAGGAACGAGTAGAAAACTACCGTAAATAGTTTCCTAGATAATCTAGGGAAAATTTAATTAAGACAGAAAGATTTATATATGAACAACACAGAACTTCAAGAGAAATATACGCAGTATCTTAATCGCTGTAAGGTATTAATGGAACATGGAATAAGTTATAAGTCGCAGGACTACTTTGAATTCATATGGGAAATGGAAGTACTTGAAGGGGCTAAAAAAGATATGGTGGTCGAAACTGGAGTGCTCTATGGGGCATGGCCCTATTTACTTGCACCAAGTATGCCTAAAGGAAGTCGTTATATTGGGATTGACCCACATCCCTATTGGTCAATTGCTGGAATAGACAGATTGAGTTGGGTAGTTTCTGAACTCATGGAGGCAGAAATAATACCACTTATAATTGAGGAAAAGGCAGAAGATGGCATTGAAACTGTTAAATCCGTCCTTGGTGAAAGAACAATTGACATTTTACACATTGATGGAGACCATACTAAAGAAGGAGCAATGACTGACTGGAATCTATTTAAGCCCCTCATGACACCGGGCGGTTTTGTTATCTTCCATGATATGTATGCCAGAAGTAAAGAAGCGGTAGATGTTAAAGATGTTGTATTTGACATTTACTGGCCTTATAGAATGTGGACATTCAAAAACTCAGAAGCCTTAAAGAATAGTATACACCAAAAAGGTGTAGCAATTTTACAGATGCCAGATGAAAGGGATGAGATAGTTCAAGGGAAAGAGAATAAGATTAAAGATTTAGATGATCCATTAAGTTTAATTAATATTTAAGTAAAGAAGTAGTTAAATGAAAAATAAAGGATTGCGTTCTATCATATATGGTAATTCTTGGAATGCTTATTTTTATTATGGCCTTCTTTCTATATATGGTTGGGCCGGAACATTCAAATCAAATAAGTTTTATAAAGGACCGGAAATTATAAATCTTGCAGATATAACCGAAGGTTGTCTACTAGGTAAAGCAATGTTAACAAGCAGGATATTACTTTCTATTACTGATGATATTGTGGACCCAAAAGAATTGGACCATTTATATGAATATGAATTCCAATCTTCAGGACCAATTACCTATACAGACAG
>Ga0207997_1001001_pt1 | contig 14651 bp, 24 predicted proteins | sample AntAceMetag02UKN_FD_184777 | JGI IMG/M metagenome (GOLD analysis project Ga0207997, IMG submission 184777) | Saline lake microbial communities from Ace Lake, Antarctica - Antarctic Ace Lake Metagenome 02UKN (SPAdes) (version 2) | ecosystem: Environmental > Aquatic > Non-marine Saline and...
GAGGTCCGCATGATAGAGAGCGAGACGCTTTGCCAGGCGCGGTGCTGCGGCGGTAGATGCGGGATCGCTGGACTGTGGTATACGCATCCAGAGAGCGCGCGCGCAGCCTGGAACCGGAGGGAGTGATGAATGAGAAACCCACACTCATGACCGGCGCAAGCGCAAGCGCAGACTTTATCACAATGACTGACACCGAAGTGACGCTTGACCATTCGCTTAGCTTTTACGTGGGTGATAGCACAAGCCTACAATCTCGCCTCTTGATCGCCTACGGCGTTACGATCCACTTCTCCAAGCCGATGCCGTGCTGGTGGTGGCGCTTCTGGCAATGGCTACTGCTGGGCTGGCGATGGGATAAGGAGGTGACGTGATGGCGAAACAGAAGCGCGCAACCATTGGCATCATAGTGCTCGCCCTGGTGTATTGGTCGGCTGTTCCTGGCGTCCTGATAGTGTATCCAGAGCTAGAGGGCGCGGCGGTATCTTGGCGCATCACGCTCATACATCTGGCAATGATAGGAGCCATTTGGCTAGCCGTATTGATCAAGAAGGAGGTGACGCGATGGCGATAACGGCATTTGGAACTGCGCAGGTCTGTCGTTTTGATTGGGACGATGATAGAATTGGCGTCTTGCCACCTCGCGGCAATCATCAGACAGATCCATTCAACAAAGGCAGGCGTGACCTCTGGCATTGCGCCTACTGCGGGCAGGGCAACGCTGCAGAGCGTGAGGAATGCCGGTGCTGTAGAGCGCCTAGACCGGAGCCAACGAAATGACCACACCGCAAGAACTGCACGACACAGTTGCCGCGGGCCTCGCCCTGCTCACCACCGAGGAGGCTGACGCGCTGATTGAGACGCCAGGATTAGAGCACGGCATCTTGCTACAGGCAATGCAGGCAGAATGCGCGATGCTGTTGGCGCTCCTGGTACCGCGGCGCATCCGCAAGCGGGGCAACCGACACGACAAGATGATGGCAAAGGCAATAGTCGTCTTCGCCCAGCTGCTCCACTTTGCCTATGCGCTGGGCATCCGCAAGGGACTGGGCCTCGGGTGAGCGCGTTCTTGAAGGCAGAGATCACGGCGATTATCGATGCCAACGCTGAGCCCGGATCATCGCCGCAGACCGCGGACAAGCAGACGCGGCGCCTCTACTCAGTTGCGCGCCTGTGTGCCTCGTACTATGCTGGCGACCTGGTAGAGATCGGTGCGTTCAAGGGAGGCACGACCGTGCAGCTCCTACAGGTTGCCGAGGAGTTCAATCGCCGCGTGCTGGTCATTGATCCCTGGGAGACCGGCACGCAGGACTGCTATGGGCCTGAGCGCCGCATTTTCCTGAAGGCTACCGCGCCGTGGGCCGACCGGCTGGACGTGCTGCGGCTGTCATCGCAAGACCCCGAGGCCACCGCAGCGATCAAGGCACGCATGCTATGCTTTGCTTACGTGGATGGGCTGCACCAGTACGAGCCGTGCCTGACCGACATCCACAGCGTCGAGCATTGTGCTGGCGTTATCGCGGTGGATGATGTCCGCTGGTCGTCTGGCGTGCTGACCGCGTTCTTCCAAGGAGCGATGGACCTTGAGCGCGTGCCATTGTTCTACATTCCGCAGGGCATCAGGGAGGGCTACCTGCCGCCCGGGTGATAGAGTACCCACGAAAGGGGCAAGAGATGGAAGAGAGATTCGAGATAGACGTTGATGGTCGGGAGATTGCGAGCGGCATCACGTTCACGGCGGTTGTGACGATCAAGAAAACGCTGTGGCTGAAGCTGGGCCTATGGCTTATGATGATCGGCGCACGCATCGGCGGCTTTGGCTTCCAGGTAGAAGATGAGCCAGAGGACGGTGTTACCAAGATGCCTGCTGAGGGCTTTGAACACGTCAATCTGCCACCGACTAAGGGCCTACACAGCAGCTATAAGGATCCGAGAGAGAGGTGTGGGTGATGTGTGCCATGATAAGATTTCTGTTCTGGTTTGCTGCTGGCGCTCTGGTATCCGTACCATTCTGGCTGATGGTTTTGCTGCTAATAAGCGCTCTCTCAGTCGGCGTGGACATAGGTGGCGAGTGATGGACAACAGAGAGACTGATTCGCAACAAGTAAGCGCAAAGCTGGCTGAAGCTGTGATGTGGCTGATGTTCGCATTCGTAGCGATACTCGCCCTGGCCGTAGCGATACGGATTGGGCTGTGGATTATCGGCGCGCCAATATGAGCATCATACAAGCAATCTTGCCGGGACTTGCGCCGATGCTGTACGGAAAGCGGTGCCGTGCCTGCAGTGAGATTAAGCCGTTGTCAGAGTATCCCAAGAAGGCCGAGAGCAAGAACGGCCTGTCGAGTCGCTGTAAGGTTTGCAGGGCTAAATATAACCACGCCTACTGCGAAGAGCACAAGGCTGAGCTGGCCGCAAAGGCATGCGTTTACCGCGAGACTCACAAAGAAGAGCTAGCCGCAAAGAGGCGTGCCTACCGCGAAGCGAACCTAGAGAAGTTCGCCGCAAAGGACCGCGCCTATCGCGAAGCGAACCCGGAGAAGATAGCCGTCCGTCAGGCCGCATACTACGCCGAGCACCGGGAAGAGCTGGATGCATACAGGCGAATACGGGGACAGTCACCAGAGGCAAAAGCACACAAGGCCGCCTACCAAGTCGCCTATTGCGCGCGCGCTGAAAACAAAGCCAAGATGGCCTCCTATCAGGCCGCATATTATCAGACCAACAGGCAAGAGATACTTGCGCGTCAGGCCACCTATGGACAAACGCCACAAGGCCGCGCTGTGAAAAGCGCCGCCACGCATCGCCGTCGCCTCTACCCAGGTGGGCAATCCCTGAGCGCCGCGATAACCCGAGAGGTGATGGAAGCATCCAGTGGGATCTGCCCATATTGCGGCGACCCCTTCGAGGATGGACACATCGACCACATCATACCAGTTTCGAAAGGTGGCACGAACGACCGCGCCAATCTTGTCTACTGTTGCGCCGGGTGCAATTTGAGCAAGGGCGCAAAGACCCTTGAGGAATGGGAGAGCTATGAACTTAACGCCTGCGGCTGACATCGCCGCGCTTGTCTGTGACCGACTACGCGCCCACCATTCCTGCAGCGTCATTCGCCTCGGGGACGGTGAGGGGCGCCTGCTGGGATGGCCTGACCGGGTTGACTTTGACACACTGGGCAAGCATCTCTATTTCTGGTTCGGGCACGCCGACTTCAGCCACGATGACATTCTGCGAATGCAGCGCGATCTCGAGGCCGCGATTTACACGTCCGACGTGATCGGGCTGCCCAACGCAGAGAACTATGCCAAGGACGAGCTATGGCAGGAGCCCCAGCGCTGGATGGAAGAGCACGGCCTGCTAGGGCACCACGTCATCTGCGACCACGAGCTGCACCTGCAGCTATGGCGTGAAGAGCTGCTGCCCGAGATCGTGGCGGCTGCTGACCGGGTTTCCATCATCACCTGCCGGCAGGTCGTTGATGAGATGCGCGACTACTTCGAGCTGCCATACCTGAAGTGCTACAAGATCCCCGAAGAGGGCCACACCGGGCGTATGAGGACTAAGCACTTTCCGAACACCTACGACCAACTCCTCGAAGAGCTGAAGCATAACGCGATCGGCGAGCTGTGCCTGGTGGGCGCCGGCGTGCTGGGCAAAGCCTACTGCGCGTGGATTCGGCGGGCCGGTGGCGTGGCGCTGGACGTCGGGAGCCTCTTCGATGCGTTTGCTGGTGTGGAGTCGCGTAGCTACCTGTCGGACTGCCTGGGCGACTTTGCGCTGATGGCGCATGTTGAACCAGAGGCGAAAACTGTGGTACAATAGGGGTGAGTCTAGGCTTTTAAAAGGAGCTGAGATGCTAAGGCGTGATTTTCTGAAGGGCGTGCTTGCCGGGTTGGGCGCGGCGATTGCGGGCAAGTTGGTCGCCCCTGACGGCGCGCTTGCAGTGGGCGGCCCGCTTTCTGTAGACAAGGAGCCAGTCAAGCCCCATGCTCATTATGAATCGTACCATGCAGAAGTGGCAAAGGGGTTTGAGCCATTCGTGACAGGCGTTGGCCGTGGATCACCCTTGATCCGGGATAATCTTAGCGTCCTGGGCTTGCGTTCAGCCGCTGCCATTTCGTGGTCTGGAAACACCAACCCTTGCCCGGAGCCTGGCGACCTAATGACCTTCAAGAGCGATGGTTACGGGAGTGTAAAGGGGATCGTCAGGGATGCGTGGCGCAATGGCGATACTACAGAAGTCGAGCTATACTTTTGCCAGTTCTATGCCGATCCGGATACTGGGTCAATCAGCGAAAGGAGCTGACAATGGCAACACCGAAACCGAGCAATTGGAAGCTGGGCGTCATCTACACAGACGTGCAGGGCGGGTCACGCCAGGAAGTCACCGAGAACATCACCGAGGCCACGGCAAAGTCCCGGGCCGTCGCCGCCTGCAAGGCCGGGTGCTGGATCAAACCCGATGACTTGGGTCTGAAGCTGCTCATCCCGCCGCATCGTATCCGCGGCATATTCATCAAACGTATGGAGAAAACCATGAAAGCAGTACCTAGCAAAGTCGCACACGCAAAGGCCGTGAAGCCCGCCGTTCCTGCCAAGCCACGCAAGACGAAGCCCGCCGCCAAGCCGAGCAAGCCGCCGGCTGATGCTAAGGCTGAGGCAGACGCATAGCGCTTTTGAAAGGAGCGAGCGATGACTGAGGAAGTTGGAGAGACACTGGCAGTTGGGCTACGTTCCGCGATCTTTGAGCACGATGGTGGTCCGCTCACGTTCAAGCTCATTCCTGTTGAGCTGGGGCTTGACAACCGGATCACTGGCGAGTACATGGATCTTGAGTGCTACCCGGACAGATTCGTGCTAAACGGCGAACCGGCGACTGACGCAGAGGTGATCGCATTCCTCAAGAAGCTGGCCGCCGGGTGGGATGTATGGCTGCGTGCGGAGCAGGCACGAATGAGTGAACGCTAGTTGCTATTCCAAGCCATGCTCCTCGCATCGCTGCTCCTGGGCTTCGACACGCCCGCCTGGCGCTATCGAGCTGCGGCAATCGTCGCTGGTGAAGCGCCTGCCGGTTGCCTGGAGTGCTACGAGCTGACGGCGTGCACGATCATCCGCGATGCTGAGGCCGGCAATCCCTGGGCAGTCGTGACCGCTGGCCATGGCCGCAGGTGGCACGGCAGCCGGGCGCCCAGTGAGGAGCACCTGCAGGCCGTGGCACGGATGCTCAGTAGCGGGTGCGCGGAATACCCTCCGTGCAGGTTCTTGGGCAATGAGCGGGATCTGGTCTACTGGCGCCGCGCATACCCCGAGCTGGTCACTGAGGTGGTCGGCTACTGCAACGAGAACGGCTGCTCGATGTGCGTTGTGCAGGTAGAGGAACGGGCTCCAAAACTGCCAGTTTGCAATCGGAAGGCGTATGTGTTATACTAGCAGGTGATTCACCCGCCATGATGCGGGAGGAACTCTTTGACCGCAGGTGCGGGCATTGCAGGGCGATGAAGCCGCTGTCGCTTTCGCGGCAGGCGAGCTGGTACGGTGGCAGTGAGGCGTGACTGCCCTATGGATGCACAATAGAGGGTGCCAGGTGGGGAATCTGGCCATCGCCCAGCTGAATCTGAACCTCGCCACTATGCGGGTAGTAGGATTCACCCGGAGGCCCGGCTGTCTTGGAACGTCCTAGTTTCACTGGGGCGAGTTCATCTAGAGGCGGCGGGGTACTCCTTAACACGGTCCCAAGGAAAGGCTGGCTGCACGGCCAATGAAGGATTGTGCAGCACGAATCCGAAGAGGGGGTCATCCCCGCAGTAGGATTCACGGGTCAGGATTGGCGGCGGCGTGCCATATAGAGCGCGCACATAGGGTCTGAAGCTGGCTACTGTTCCAGTGCGCGTGACGGCGCGTTGTAGGGAGTCCGTCATCAGTGACCGAATGCCAGCCGCCGGGGCAGGACCGGTCCGCCAATCCTAGATCATAGCACGCACGCTATTGGCTACAAGGAGACAACCATGCCGAGAGGTGACGGAAGAGGACCAAGCGGAGGAGGCCCGCGCACCGGGCGAGGCAAGGGAAGCTGCCCGCCAAAGCGGACCAAGAAAAAGCGCGCGAAGAAGACCAAGAAGAGGTAGGCGAGCACGGGCATAGCCCGACTTAGCACCCACGCACGAATAATAGGCGGACTACAAGCGCCGACTTTTGCAACTGAGGGAACGTCGCCCTCGGTAGCGAGGTCGGCGTTTTTTGTGTTCTATGAGACAGAGGGGGTGCGAATGGGAAATGACGCACTGAGTCAGGAGCGATTGCCGGACGCCCTGCAGTTCATCGTGAACCGCATCAGCAAGGTGCGCCATGAAACCGTGGACGGGCGCGACTATCTCGTTGCCCCGGTGGTGGCGATCTGTGAGGGCGTGCTGAACGGCGAGTTGGTCAAGGCCGAGGAAATCGCCGCACACATCGGGGCCTGGGGCGGGCGACCATTCACAGTTGGACACCCGGCTGATGCTGGAGGGGCGCGTATCAGCGCAGGCGGCACCCCGGCGATTCGGTCTCAGTGGAGCATTGGCGAGTTCTACCCATTGGCCACCGACGCCTTCACGGGCGGCAAGCTACGCGGTGAGGCGTGGGTGGATGTTGCACGGGCCACAGGCAAAGGCGGCGACGCCCTAGAGGTGTTGCGCCGACTGGAGGCCGGCACACCAGTAGAGGTAAGTACGGCATATTTCCGCGATCGTGAAGAGAAGGCCGGCGAATTCAACGGCGACGCCTATGACGGCATTGCTCACAACTTGCGCCCAGATCATCTCGCCGCATTGCTGCACATCGAGGGCGCGTGTTCGTGGGCCGATGGTTGTGGAACACCGAGAGTCAATCAGGGGGAGGGGATTATGGCCGAAGGAGACGAAGGGAACACGGAGCCACAGGAAAACGACGCGGGTCTCATCAAGCGCTTTGTGACCGCATTGACGCGGGCGCTGGGCACCAATCAGACGGAGGAACGTATGCGAAACAAGATTCTGGAAGACGGGCGGCTGAGCCTCACTGAGGACCAGTTGACAGCCCTCCCTGATGACGTGGTTGAAAACCTAGCGGCCTCGCTTGAGGCAATGCCGGTTGTCAACGCGGATCAGGGGAACGAACCACCGGTGGACAACGAGGATGACCCCGCGCAGGATCAGGCTGAAGACTTGGGCGAGCCCATCGACATCAAGGCTGTCATTGGCGCGGCATTCTCGGAGTTCTTCGGCGGACTGAGTGGCGAGGATGTCCGGGCGCTGCTGAGCACGCTCAAGATCAATGAGGACAGCGAGAAGGCGACGCTGGTTGCCGAACTGGCAGCCAATGAGCAGTGCGCTTTCGACAAGACGCAGCTGGAGGCGATGGGCGTGGGGATGCTTCAGGCAGCCAAGCGCTCATTCGTTACCGCGGATTACAGCGGGCAGGGCGGCGGCATGCGGACGGACCCGAATGAACTGACACCCCTGCCGGTTCCCAAGCTGTTCGCGAAGGAGAGCTAGAGATGGCAAGGACAACTACAGAACATCAGATCGTCGTTCGAAGCGCGATGCCCTCCGGGGTTGTGCGCGAAGAGGGGCCGGGAACAACGACCCTCTATCCCGGCTATTTGCTCCAGCTTGAGTCGACCGGCTATCTGGCCGTGCACTCAGGCGGAATGAGCGGCAACTTGGTCTGTCTTGAAAACCAGACACCAGACACGACCGCCAATCCGCTGGTATCGGCACTCTTGCAGCCGTATGCCGACAACGACACCGTCTACTACGCTATGGCGATGCCCGGCGACATTCTGCAGGTCCGACTGACAACGGGCCAGGAAACGGTCAAGGGCGTCACCTGGCTGCAGAGCGACGGCGCAGGACACGTCACGTCAATGGGGACTACCCTCGCGGCAGGCACCAGCGTCGTGCCGGTGGGGCTGGCGTGGGAAGACATTGACACTGGCGGGTCCGCCGGACTCGTGCTTGTGAAGTTCTAGGAGGATGATATGAGAATAACAGCAGACGTACTACAAGATGCTGGCGCGATCCAGGACTTCGTAACGAATACCTGGAGACCGGCGAGCTTTGACAAGGCCGGCAGGCCACATGATGCGCAGGGCAGGCCCATCACCAACGCATTCCTCAACCGTGAGGAATGGGAGCGGCTGGACGCGGTGATCATCCCGCGCGCGCAGCAGCGATTGGGCGCCTTTGGCGATGTGATGTCCGCGGGGCTGGTTGTGCCAACCACGCTGGCGGAGATGTATACCACCTGGCGTGTGGCGTCCGAGCGCGTCAAGGCTGACGTGACGATGGACTTCCGCACGCGGCAGGATGAAGACCGGACGGACCGCAAGACCTATGGCGTGCCCCTCCCGATCATCAGCACAAAGTTTAGCTTCGGACGCCGGGAACTCCTGGTAGCCAGAGCGAACGGCACGCCGGCGGAAACATACGAGGCAGAGCAGGCTGCCGTGGCTGTCGCAGAAATGGCTGAGGTCATTCTGTTTGACGGCTCGACGGTTCAGGTGCAGGGCAATCCCATCTACGGATATGAGAACATCGGCGGGCGGTATCAAGGCTCCCCCACGGGCGACTTCGGCACCCTCTCCAACATCTATTCGACCTTCACTGCAATGGTGACTGTGATGTCTGGGCGCCGCTTCTACGGCCCCTGGAATGTCTACATCAACCCTACGCAATACTTCGAGATGCTGGCCTTCTATAGCGACGGCACCGGTCAGACCGCGCTCGAGCGTGTTCTTTCCATCCCGTCGATTAGCTCCATTGTGCCGAACGACCTGGTAGCTGATGGTCATTTCGTCGCTGTGCAGCTGACCTCGGACGTTGTGGACATCAAAGAGGCGATGGGCCTGCAGACGCGCAGGTGGGAATCTCCGGATGATTCGGCGATTCACTTCGTGGTCATGATGGCCGCGACGCCGCGGGTGAAGACGAACTACGCCACTTACTCAGGCGTGGCGCACTATACAGGCTGCTAGTTAGCATAGGGCAAATTGAAGCCCAAATGAATCATTCGGGGGCAACTTATCATCCCCCACTGGCTACCGACAAAATCAGCATAGCGCAGGGAGTGGCAGATGGCAGATGTTGAGGCCGGCGCACTAATCGACGCAGATGATGTGCGGGAGGTCATTAGCACAGAACTGGCTGATGGGACGATCAATGTCTTCATCAATCAGGCGTACTATCGGACCATTCCAATCGCCAACCTGCTAGGCGACTGCGGGGGCAGCGGTGCTCTTGCTGCAATCCAGACGATGCTCGCCGCGCACTTTATCAGCTCAAGCCGCGAACGACAGGCAAAGAGCGAATCAATCGAGGGCGGGGCAAGTATCTCGTATGCCGGCACAACAGGCGATGGCCTGAAGAGCACCAGCTACGGGCAGGCCGCGATTGACATGGACTGTTCGGGAATCCTGGCTATGGCCGGGCTGAAGCGCGCGTCGGTAAAGATCTTCTCGCATTCTGAGATCGATTACGATACCGACGCCAGGAGTGCGACGCTTGACGCAGCGTGAGTGGTATGAGAATCGGCTGGTGCATAGCTGCACTGTATCGCGGGACACTGGCACGGCACGGAGTTCTAGCGGGCAACCGCTCCCGGTGGGTTCGGCTGTTTCTACGGCGCAGACCTGCCGGTATGCCGTGCAGAGCAACCGCTACGGCAACGAGAACACCGGCTTCGTCTTCGTTCGGGATTCCTGGCTACAGCTGCCGTACAACGCCGATGTTCTAGAGGGAGACGCGATCTCCTCACTGGCAGACAGCGATGGTACAGCGCTGGTATCCGGCGCTTTCAACGTAGACGAACTACTGGCACGCCGGGACATTCACGGGAATGTCCATCACAAGAGCGCTAAGCTGGTCAGGGCCGAGGTGAGCTGATGCAGTTACAGATGAAAGTGGTCAATCTCAAGGAATTTGGCGATACCCTTTCGCGCATCTCGCAGGCGGTTGTTGATCCGCAGAGCGGCATCGTGGAGGCGCTACAGACTGGGGCAGATGAGGAAATCATACCCCAGGTCAAGCGCTACATCTACGAGAAGTTTAACACCAGCGGCGACTTCCCGGCGGGCGTCAAATCGCGCAAGATCAATCAGTTCAGAGTAGACGTGGAAGTGCAGAGGATTTACGCGGCGGTCCAGGAGTACGGGGGCTCATTCCCGGTCACGGACAAGCAACGTGGTTTCTTCTGGTATCAGTACGCGGCCACCGGCGACGATATGTGGAAGGCGCTGGCACTCAGCACCACCTATACAATCCCGCCACGGCCCTATCTACGTCCGGCAATCGACGACAAACAACAGGCAGCCATGAAGGTCGCGGCGTGGGAATTGCGCCACACCATCGCGAAGGCTGTACGGTAGGAGGGAATCTATGACAGCAAGAACAATCGCGGTCCTCAAGGCTAACTTCAAGGGGCGCGATCCATACGATCAATTCGTGGACCTGGCGGATACGCTAATCAATCCACAAGATGCTGTGACATTCGGTGGCGACCTGGAAGTAGAAGGCGTAGCCACTATGGATGCACAGATGAACTTCGGCAGCCTGTCAAGCTCTACGCAGACAGGCATCACCCTGAGCGCCACAAGCACCAAGGTGCTCAGCTCCTATGCCGATGATGGCAACGCGACGCTGGGGGATGCGGTCTACTCGAACATCCTCGCGCGCACGATGCTCTTCAAGGCATGCACCCACGGAACTATCGTCAGTGTCAAGGGACAGATCAAGCTGGCAGACGAAGCCGACATGGGGCCTGGTGTCTTTGCGGGCGTCCAGGGCTACATGGAGATGTTCAAGGACGCCAACGTCAAGAGCGGCGGCAAGTTCTGGGGTGTGGACTCCAGCATCGACGTTCCCACGACTGGCGTCTTCACGGTTGACAGCGGAGCTATCGTTGCGGGCCTGCACGCAGAGCTAACCGGCGCGGGCGAGGCCGCACAGGGCATCGGTGGCATCCTCGCTGGCCTGTACATCGACGAGCAGATCACGACCGGCACCTGGGGCTATGGCATCTACATCGCTGCGGCAGCTTCCGCTGTTGGCGTATATATCGACACAGCAGCGGAGGGCCTGAGCTTCCCCGGCACCTACTCAACAGGCGCCATCACGTTTTCGGCGGCGGATGACATCGTTGTAATCGCCGGCACCGCTGCGGCGCTAGAGTTCAAGCCATCAGGCGGGGCGACCTTCCTGGGCTTCGACACGCGCAACACAGTCACCGCTGTTACCAACGTGGCAATCACGGGTGTCCCGGCAAACATTGTATCGGGCACAACCACGACAAAGGTTACGGTAGGCATCACGCCAGGAACAACCACGTTCACCGGCACCGCCACAGTTACCTCAATGCCGGGTATGGGCCTGAGCATCGCGGCTCCGGTGTTCGCCGGCACCGCTGCGACAGTCTCGAAGGCGTCTACGCTATACATCGCCAATGCTCCACAGGCTGGCGGATCAGTGGGCGTTACCGCTGGGTATGCTGTTGAAATTGCGGCTGGCGCCTTCCTCACCGCTGGCGCAGTCTATGTCACACGCGCCGCGCTAGGTGCAACCAATGACCGAGCTATGAAGATCTCATCCACGCAGGCCACGCCAGCAATGGCGGACGGCTACGGTGTGATCGAGAAGGAACTGAGCGTAACCGGGACAGCCACCGGTCGCGTCTGCGCCGAATCTTCCTGGCTCAACCTGGGCGCGTCTGCAGTAATTCCCAGCTACACCACCGTTCACAACGATGGCATCTATGACGGGACCGCCACGCTGACAACTGCCAGAGTCGCTTGGGGCAAGTACCACTGCATGCTCGAATCTAACCCGGCTGACTGCGCTCTGTGGGAGCTAAACTTCGCCGGTGCTAACTCTGAGATCGACGCGGTGTTCATGGTCAACGACGCTACGCTGGCGCTTGGCTTCGAGGCAGGAACTCCCTCGCAGGCCGCTACTGGATCTATCCCAATCTTCCAGACCGCAGGAGGCGGGGGCGGCGGTCCAAAGTACATTTACGTGTACGATAGCATCGCATAAGCAATAAAGGCTAACGGGGGAGCGCCTTCAAGCTCCCCCAAGTTGACTCCCGAAAGGAGAACTGTAATGGACGTAGAAATGACATCGGTTGCACTGAATGTGTTTGACAGGTTGACCCTGCCAAGCGTTATCCCGTTGGGCGTACCGCCTGGCTTTGATCTGGTCACCGGCAAGATCGTGATGGACCTCAGCTCCGACATCGGCTTCACAGAGGCCGAAGTCGCAGAGAGGAACATCAGGACCGAAGGTGAGGGCAGCATCCGCTGGGAGCCGGGCGATCCCAAGGCGGTCGAGTTTGGCCCTATCGCCCTGGGTATCCTCCGCACTGGGCTGAAGGCCGCAGCGCGCCAGTGGGACGCAGGGAAGGCGCTCAACATGAATCACATGGCCCTGCTGATGAAGTTCGGCGTCGGCGTCGACGCGCTCATTGCAGAGCTACAAGCTGAGGAAGAGGCGAGGGCTGAGGCCGCCGCCAAAGCCGAAGAGGGCCCCGATGCTGGGGACATTGTAGACGTTGACCCCGCCGTACTGGCCGAGGCCGCGTAGGTAGAATTGAAAGGTGGCGCGAGTTGAAGTATGACAATCGAGCCGGATGGTGACATGACCTTTCCTCCTTTCATCATGTCACCCCCGGCACCTGGGAGCATAGTAGATGGGCGTTAGGGCGTCAATCTATCACCGCTGCACTACGCACGCGGGGATGAAGGCGCTGATAGGCACGCGCTGCTATCCGACCGCGCTGCCGCAGGGCGCGACAATGCCGGCAGTGGTGTATCACCTAATCAGCACGCCGCTTAACTCATACCGGGATCATAACGCAAGCCCATCGGATCGGTGGCGCTATCGCGTGCAGATTGATTGCTACGCGACCACGCCAGACGGCGCGGCGGCGCTGGGCGAGCAGGTTGTCAAAGCCTGGATGGGTTACGCCTACGAGCCCGGCGGCGTGGGCTGGGCGAATGTCGCCAACGGCCCGATGGAAGACCGAGACACAGCACTGAATCTGGACAAGAATCTTGTGGAAATCGTTATCGACCACACTTTGTAAGTGCAAGACTAGCACCAACTAGGAGGGTGCAAATGCGTTGGCTTGGGTGGACAAATGCTCCCTGGGTCCCATCTGGTTACGGAATTCAGTTTCGCGAGATTGCGAAGCGACTGATAGAGGCCGGGCACGAAGTAGCCGTCGCCGTGAATTACGGTCTCGGTGGGGCCAAGCTGAACAGCTATGGGATGGTGGTGTACCCGCTCCGACAGGGGCGTGAGAACGTTGACATGATAGCGACTTACGCAGATGATTTTGCGGCTGATGTGGTGCTGAGCCTGTACGACATCTGGGCTCTGCCGAAGGACACCAGCCAGCGATTCAAGCAGCCGTGGATAGCGCTCACGCCGATTGATGGGGCACCGCTTAACGAGCCGCAGGTCTGGCACCTGAAGGCGGCGGATTATCCGGTGGCATACTCGAAGTTCGGTGTAGCGGAGATGCGAAAGGCGGGCATTCAGCCTGATTATATCCCACACGGCATCGACTGCGACGTATTCAGTCCGGGCGACAAGATGGCAGCACGGGCCGAACTGGGCTTTGCGGAGGACGCCTTTGTGGTGTCCATCGTGGCAGCCAATAAAGGCTTCCCGGCACGCAAGGCATGGCCCGAGGCCCTGGCGGGCTTCAAGGCATTTCACGACCGGCATCCAGAGGCGCTGTTGTATTGCCACACGACCAAGGAGCCGTTCGGCTCAAATGGCGAGGGCATCTATTTCGATCACCTACGCCGGCACCTTAACATTCCAGATGATGCACTCGCATTCCCGGACCAGAACCAACTGGCGCTGGGAGTGGCAGACAGATTGATTGCGGAGGTCTACCGAGCATCTGACGTGATGCTGCTACCGTCGATGGGTGAGGGCTTCGGCCTACCCGTTGTCGAGGCACAGGCGTGTGGTTGCCCGGTGATTACTCAAGCGTGTTCGGCAATGACGGAGCTTACTGCTAACGGTATTGCACTTGAACCGCTGCAACCGTTCTGGGTTGCGCCGGTGCGCTACAACTGGCAGCTTCCGTCTATCCGCCGCATCACGCAAGGACTGGAGGTGATCCATAGTCTCTCAGACGCAGAGCGTAAGGACAACGCGACTATGGGCGTTGACTTCATCAGGGCCAACTATTCGTGGCCCGTCGTATGGCAAAGGCACTGGGAGCCCTTCATCGAAAAAGTCGAGGATGAACTATGGTGAAGCGAATCGGCTGGTTGCAGTCTGACATTGGAATACAAGGCGGCGCCGAGATGAGCTGCGGGGCGCTGATGTCCAACGCGCCGGAATGGGTAGAGGGCTTTATCTGCCCGCCGAACAAGCGCCCACCGAGAGACCTGGACGCCTACATTATCCAGAACTCCACAACGTACACGCAGCGCTGGATTGATGAGTTGGCGCTGAAGCCGGTGATCCGCCACATTCGAGATCCCTGGTTTGCCGGTGATGCAGTTTTGCGGCGCTGGATTCTGGACAACGCGGCGCTGCTGATATTCTCAAGCCCGCCGCAGGTCGATGCGTTCGCCTACCCATTCAGCGTGCCGCATGTGGTGCTCCCGGTCCCTATTGACCTG
>Ga0207997_1001004_pt1 | contig 14624 bp, 13 predicted proteins | sample AntAceMetag02UKN_FD_184777 | JGI IMG/M metagenome (GOLD analysis project Ga0207997, IMG submission 184777) | Saline lake microbial communities from Ace Lake, Antarctica - Antarctic Ace Lake Metagenome 02UKN (SPAdes) (version 2) | ecosystem: Environmental > Aquatic > Non-marine Saline and...
TCAAGCAAAACAAACGGAAGGTTATGCTTTAAAAGCTGTTTACTAAAAAAACGAGGCCGGCATTTTACCATAAAATTATTAAAAGATTATTAAGTCCTTAATTTTGTCGATTGTGCTTGCATAAATACCGGTTTTTTCCCCCAACTCTTGTATATTTGTGTAAGGACGATTGTCGATAATTTTTCCGGCTGTAACCTCCCCCACCCCCGGAAGCTCTATTAACGCTTCTTCAGAGGCTTGATTTACGTTTACTATCCCACCTGTATCCTCTACAGCAATATCCGAAGGTTCTAAGGCTCCGTCTGAAATATTAGTTGTATCAACGGAGGAAGCTGTGGAGGAGGTGACTAAAGGTTCTGAAACCTCTAATTCCTTGATTTCGTACGCGGGGGCTCTAGGAGAGACTTCCCACTCAAAAGGAATGTAAATTTTTTGCTGATCTTGCAAAACCGAGGATAGGTTTAAACTCTTTGAGAGCCATTTTTCAGATACCTCATTAGCTACACCACCTGAAAGTGAAATTAAATCGGCTAGGCGATCACCTACATCCAAGGAATAAATACCTGGGCGCTCTACAGCCCCTGAAAGATCCACGACTATATGGCCAACTTTTTGACTTGAAACAGAGGAATTTATATCAGAATTTTCTATTTCTACAGTACCTACTGAATAGGAGAGCACTTCCCTATTGTAAAAGTATAGATAGGTTAAGAGCCCCGATAGTAAAGCGACAAGACTAATGAAATAATATAAATTTTGAAATATAAAATCCTTTAAAACCATAGTATATTTCTAATATATTTCAATACAGATTAGCAAGTTCAATATTCCAATCTAACTAGAATATTAAGTCGAAGGCTTATCTTTTCCCGCATATTCCCCGCAAAAGATTAAGGAATTATTAAGTTTTTGAATTGTGGATAAATCTGTGGATAAAACCTTAGTTGGATTTTTCCCGCATAATTCTTGCAGAGCCATTACTAATCCTACAGGACCACGGATTTCTCCATTGCTTTAGTGGGTTGTTGCCTCAAAAGTTCATATGAAAAAATAGCGTAAAGGTGAGGTGCCAAAGTACACCCAAATATTGAGGGGCACAAACAAAAAAGGGAGGCGCAAAGCCTCCCCTAGTTAAAATCCAAGGATTAAACGAATAGATTAATCTTCTAGAGCTTCTTTAATTAAATCTTTAAAAGCGGGGTTTTGACTAATGCTTTTAACCAAATCAACAAAGCGCCTATCATTCAATCTATAAAAGACCTGACGACCTTTTTTGTTATTCTTTAGAAAACCAAGGTCGGCCAATACTCTTAAATGGTGGGAGGCTAAGTTCTCCTCCACTTTAAGGTTGTCTGCTACCTGAGTAACATTCTTCTGTCCATCGCTCAAGAATTCCAAAATTTTTAATCTGTTATTATCCGAAAAGGCCTTTGAGATCTTTGTTAATTTAACCATAACCGGATATTACAACACATATTATATGGAAGTCAACTGTTTCTTTGCCAAAAGAGGGGCAAATTAAACCTAAATGTCTTTGTACCTGTACTGTAGGGCTTCCGCAATGTGATTCTCCTTTATACCTTCTGAAAGTGACAGGTCTGCAATTGTACGAGATATCTTTAAAACCTTAAAGTAGGAGCGTGCAGAAAGTTCGTAAAGTTCTGTAGCTTGTTTCAACAGCAGATTTCCACTATGATCCAACCCACAAAACCGCCCAATTTCCTTATTCGACATTTCGGAATTACAAACCAAATCCAAGGAATTAAAGCGTTCCTTCTGCAAGTCTCTAGCCTTTTCTACACGAAATTTTATCTCCTTTGAAGACTCACCTTTTACTTTTTTGGAAGAAAACCTTTTCAGCTTGTCCAAATCTACCGGATGAACTGACGAAAAAAGGTCTATTCGATCCATAACTGGACCTGAGAGCTTCTTTCTGTAACGTAAAATTTGGCCGGGAGCACACTTACAAACTTTATTGGTACCAAAAAAACCGCAAGGACATGGGTTTCCAGCCGCAATTAAAATAAATCTACAGGGAAACATATAACTACCGGAACTCCTGGATATAATAATTTCGCCTTCTTCCAAAGGTTGCCTCAACATCTCCAAAATTGAGCGTGGAAATTCCGGAAACTCATCCATGAAAAGGACTCCTCTATGTGCTAAGCTTATCTGTCCGGGATGAGGTATAGCACCGCCCCCAACCATCCCTGCGTATGAAGCCGTGTGATGAGGCGCTCGAAAGGGCCTTTTGATGATTAGAGAACCTCCGGGGGATATAAGTCCCGCAGCAGAATAGATTTTTGTAACTTCCAGCGACTCCTTCAATGTTAGGGAAGGTAAAATAGAAGGGAAAGTCTTAGCGAGTAAGGTCTTTCCGGAACCGGGAGGTCCTATCATCAGGAAATTGTGCCCTCCGGCCGCGGATATTTCTAGAGCTCGCTTTACCTGTGCCTGGCCGATTATATCCTCCATGTCTAATCCGCCGAACTCCTCCACCGGTTTAGAAGAACCACCCTCCAAATCTAAGGAAAACTCCTCAGTAATAACAGGTTCTAATTTACTTTTATCCTTTAAGTAACTAAACAAATCCATCAAATTTTCCACAGGAAAAACCTGTAGACCGGGGATTGAAGCTACTTCCCGAAGATTCTGCTTCGGAACGAAGATCTTAAGGTATCCGGATTCTTTTGCGAACAAAGCTAAAAGGAATGCTCCTTTCGTATGGCGCAAAGTACCATCCAAAGATAGTTCACCAAAAAACAGGAGGTTTTCCGGTAAATTAATATCGTAGATAAGGCAGATTAAACCTACAGCAATGGGCAAATCATAGAGAGATCCTTGCTTCGGCACGTCCGCGGGGGCAAGATTTACTGTGATCTTCTTGCTCGTGGGAAAATCAAGTCCTAAATTCAGAATAGCGGCTTTTATCCTGTGCTTACTTTCCGTTGTAGCCTTATCAGGAAGGCCTACGATTTCAAAGGTTGGCAATCCCCTTTTTGCAACGTCAACTTCTACCGTAATCTTCAAGCTTTCCAAACCAATGGAGGCTGCCGAGAGAACCTTAATTAACATAAAAAATACCTCCTCTTTCATCAATTAAACCTTTTAAACTTAAAGATGTAATTTTGGCACTTACCGATGAAGGCGAAACTCCTAAAGTGGTGACCAAATCATCCAAATTTAGGGACGAACTTTTTAAAAGAGAATATATTTTTTCCTCAGCAGGGTCTAAGTTCCTTTTTACAGGGCGTTCCCTCTTTCTATTTTCGTTCCCAAAAATCCCTAACCTACCTTGGGATTCTCCTGCACCAAAATTGGCCTTAAAGTCTGCATCATAATATTTAGCTATATCAAGGCCGGAAGTGACAACTTTAGCCCCTTTAGTTATAAGTTGGCAAATACCTTTGTAATTACTTGAGAATACATCTCCGGGAGCTACAAAAACCTGTCTGCCGCAATCTCGGGCATGCTTTGCAGTAATTAAAGTACCGCTCTTATAACCCGCCTCTACAACCAATAAAGCCTGTGAAAGACCGGCGACTATCCTGTTCCTCTGAGGAAAGGTCCATTTTCTGGCCTGCGTACTTCCCGGGTATTCGGAGACAGCTAAACTGCCGAGTTCTAAGATAGAGTTGTACAGATCCTTTTGAAACGAAGGACATACAGCATCTATACCGCAAGCCATTACTGCTACCGTTTTGCCTCCAACGGATAAGGCCGCGTCGTGGGCCTCGGCATCAACGCCATACATAAAACCTGAAACTATAGTTATTCCGCGGGAAGCTACCTCCCTGACAAATCTTTGTGTAACTCTTTGCCCATAGGGGGTCATTTTTCTGCTTCCAACTACCGAAAGGCAGTTCTCAAAAATCTGGGGAGTATATTTACCCTTTATGTAAAGTTTCTTTGGAGGGTTCTTTGTAACTTTCAGTAAGTCTGGATATCTTGAGGAATTCAAATCAACTACTTGCATTGTCACTACCCTACTACTAACGCAGAAACCTTCCAAGTACCAAGATTCCAGTTAAACTAGAATGTTATAATATTCTTATATGAAAAGAAACGAATTATTAAATCTGAATAAAATTATTAAATTGGCTAAAAAGGCGAGCGTTGATTTCGGTAAAGGCCAGCCTTATAACCGACTAAGATATTACACAAAGTTAAACTGGATTCCACATATGAAAAGAAAAGGGAAAAATGTAAGAGGTCATTATCCATTTTGGGTAATAGATAGACTCAAGGTTATCCAAGACCTTCAGGATAAAGGACTTACAAATGATCAAATAACCAACGACATTAAGAGGAAAGAAAAATGGGCATCCTTTGTAAAACCTCTGCTAAAAAAAGAGCTACGAAAAAAAATTGTGTTAGGAGGAATCATTCTGCTGATAAGTATTATTATCCTAACTGAATTGGAGATAGTAAAACTTGGGAAGTCAAAAAAAGATATAATACCCTCACTAGGCCAAGAAATACAACTATTCCCATAATGTGAATTGTCTGGAAATACCGCTTGACGAATACTTTTGAACCTGCTTAAATTATTTTATGGAGAAAATTAATAACCAACTTCAATCCGCTATTAAATATTTAATGAGTTTGGCCGCCTTTTTGGTGCCAATATTCTTTCTTCCAATAACGCTGGAAAAATTTGAATTCAATAAACTCGGACTTTTAGTTCTAATAACTGGCATCAGCCTAATCCTCTGGACTATAGACGTAATAAAGAAAAAGGAAATTAAGATAGCCAAAACACCTTTTGCGCTTCCTGGACTATTGTTCTTAACGGTAGTGATTCTTTCCGGAATCTTTTCCACAGACAAAACTTCAAGCTTTTTTGGAAGGCAGGGACGTTGGTTCCCGAGTTTAGTCTCGTTTGGGACTTTAGCTGCCTTCTATATGGTTCTGACGTCAAATATCCGAGAAAAAAAAGACGTAAAAATGATCCTATACAGCTTTTTGACGGGGACCACTTTAGCTTCCCTGATCGGGGTTCTAAGTTACTATAGCGTTGAAATCATTCCACAAACGGGTCAGAACTTTAATCCAACAGGATCCTTAATGACTTTAGGAATTTTGGGTGCTATCGCTTGTGCTGCAGCCCTTTACGAATTAATAAAAGGTGATTCTATTACTCTAAAGATTTTCGCTGGTACAACTTTTTTCGTGAATTTCGGTTACATCGCTCTTTACAACAAACCCATAACCTGGGCAATAGTTGTTCTAGGATTGGGAATGGTTTTACTGACCACAAAAATGGAAGAGTTGAAAGAAAAGAAATTGGAGTTGCTATCTATTGGAATAGTTCTAACCGTAATAATGGGCTTAATACTAACACCTCTGACCAAGCCTGTCATTGTCAAGTACGCGTATCCAAAATCTGTACAACTACCATTTCGTGAATCATGGAATATATCAGTCTCCACAATGAGAGACTTCCCTCTTCTAGGAACGGGGCCTTCCACATTCTACTTAAACTACCCGAGATACCGTTCGGCAGGAATGAACCAAACGGATTATTGGAATTTAAGATTCGACAAACCTTCCAACGAGATATTACTAATAATAGGAACCTTGGGAATACTTGGTATGCTCTCTGGGGCTTATTTTGGTATAGAAATAATTAAAACGTCTGTAAATAACCTTAGAAGTAAGGACTTGAAACAACTTTTAGCGTTGGTGACACTTCTCACATTGGGAAGCTTCTTAGTAACCACCGTAACGGTGCTGAGCGGATTCACACTCGTTCTTTTGCTAGCACTGTTTGCAACGTTAATAAACGAGGAGAGACAAAGATATATCACGTTCGACACTGATAGATCAAACAAGGAATCTACAGTAAGTTTAGCAGCAACAGACGAAAATAGTGCTTTCCTAACAGTGATAACGGTCTTCCCGCTGTTGGCGCTAGCAGGGTTCGGATTCTTCTCCTTATACAAAATGTATCCGTCAGAGTACTACATGCAAAAGGCTATGGAAACCCTTAATACAGATGCGGGAGCATGCTTTGAGTATCAAGCAAAGGCGATTCAACATAATCCCAAGAGAAGCAGTTACTACAACACTTATGCGCAGACAAATCTCGCGATGGGTATAAATCTATCTCAAAAGGAAAATCTAAACGATACCGAAAAAGAAGCTCTCCAAAGCCTGATCTCAACGGCAGTAAGGGCTACAAAGGTCAACACAGAAAACATTAACAGCTTGGATCCGCTGAATTGGGAAATTCGCGCTGATATTTACCAAGCGATTCGGGGAGCCACAGAAGATTCAGATCAATGGTCCTTACAAGCCCTAGAAGCGGCAATGCAGTTAGACCCAAACAACCCACAGTTAAGGGTTGCTACCGGAGGAATCTTCTTTGTTAACGAGGATTATCTGAGTGCGGCTAATTACTTTAGGCAGGCTACAAATCTAAAACCAGACTACGCAAACGCCTATTATAACTTTGCGCAAGCAGTTAAAAACCTTGAAAATTATGCGAGTGCAAAAAGAGCTTTAGAGTTAACACTTAGTTTGGTACCTCAAGACTCGCCGGACTACGCACAAGTCGAGACTGAGCTTTCAGAACTGGAAAGCTTAATAGCTGCCACACAACCTTCTGAGGGTACAAAACCAACAGTCGAGGATCTAACAAATAAGGCGGAAATTCAGGAGACCGGTGTTACCGAACAAGAGCCTATATCCATTCAAGGAGAGGAAGAGGAAATTATTGCACCAATAGATCTGGAACCTGAAAGTAATCCTGAGCCCGAAAACGACTAAAGTTAGGGGAGAGATCGCGCCAAAAGAAAAGAAAGGGAGCTTCTTAAGCTCCCTTTTTGTGCACATTACCCTTGAACGTAGTACCCTCTGGTGTAAAATAGATAACATATGAAAGTTTTAAAATTCGGTGCCGATTGGTGCTCTACATGTTTAGTGATGAAACCACGATGGAAAAAGGTGGAGAAAACACATCCTGTTTTTGAAAGTGAGTTTTTTGATTACGATAGTTCTCCGGAAGAGATAGAAAAGTATGGAATTGAGGATGCTTCCCTACCGGTTTTTATCTTCTTGGATAAAGAAGGAAATGAGATGGAAAGATTATCAGGGGGAATTAGCGAAAAAACCATTGTTAGCCTTATAGAAAAATACAAAGATAGATAAATACCATGAGAAAGCACCTCGTCTCCAAAACATTTTTTAAACTCTGTGCGTTATCGATAATTTTTCTCCTGAACACTTTTGTAGGATCTTTTGGGCGTCTCAGCACAGCAAAAACTTTCGCTGAGGAAAAGGAAAAAGTAGAAATTAAGGTGTTTTGGTCCTATGGATGTACTCACTGCTCAAGAGAGCGAGAATTTTTAGAGAAATTAGCTATAAAGAGCGATAATATTGTCGTTACGGAGTATGAGGTAAGTCGGGACATGGAAAACCTGCTCTTACTAAGGGATTATGGGGAAAAATTCTCCACAGACATTTCCGGCGTTCCATTTACAGTAATTGGGGAAATCGACTATCTTAGTGGGTTTAGATCTGATGAAACAACAGGTCTGGCAATTGTTAATAAAGTACGAAAAATCCTAGGGGAATTACCTTTGACTACTTTGGATTGGGATAAAATCGGGAAAACTGGGGGACAGGAAGAGATAGATCAATATCCCGAAAACACTGTTGAGGAGATCCCCGAAGTTACACAAAACCAAAAAGACAACGAGTGGCTCGATGAAACCTCTAGTGAAAATGCTGTGGATATAGTAACACCACTAAAGATAAAAGACCAAGACAACGAAATCGAGGGGGGCGCTCCGTTTTCACTAGGAAGAATAGACTTGTTGGTCTTTAAAAATGTTGACCTGGAAAAGATGTCACTCCCCTTATTGACGGTTGTCTTGGCACTGGCCGATGGACTTAACCCATGCGCAATGTGGGTTTTATTATTTCTAATTAGCCTTTTAATTAAAGTGGAGAGTCCAAAAAGAAGATGGTTAATTGGGAGTATTTTTATTTTGGCTTCGGGAATTGTTTACTTTTTATTTTTGACCGCGTGGTTGAAATTTTTTCTATTTATTGGGTTCATACAATGGACCAGGTATTTAATAGGCACTGTGGCCTTGGGGGCGGCCCATATATACATAAAAGAGTTTATACAAAACCCCACGGGCTGCAAAGTTATTGGTGGAAACGAAAATAGAAAAAAAGTATTTAGCAAACTTAGGGAGTATGCACTAAAGGACAATATTTTAGTTGCCGCAATGGGAATGATTGTTCTTGCTTTTGGTGTTAATTTGGTAGAGTTCTTTTGTTCAGCAGGCCTTCCAGCTACTTATTCAAATATTCTAGCTATGAGTAATTTAAATAGTGGGGCTCATTATGCCTACATGATGCTTTACATAGTGGTTTTCATGATTGACGACTTTATAATTTTTGCTATTGCCATGGTTACTTTGAGAGCCGTAGGCGTAGAAAGTAAGTACGTTCGATGGGCTCACCTACTCGGGGGTTTAATAATGCTTCTCATAGGACTTTCACTATTTCTGAAACCTGAGTTGTTGATGTTTGGGTAATTTTACTAGAACTAGGATAGAGCTTGATTGAGGATAAACCTAGTTAGTCGATTTCTGTGAAGCCTCCATATCTTCCTTAACTTTTGTCAACTTACGTGTAACAAAAAAGGGGCAATAAATTTCAGATAGAGTTCTGCACCCGAGGCCATATACCCTATAGCTTGACTACAACTGCCTTTCTTGCTACAATTGTTGCAGTCACAAATCCTGTTGCAGTTAGAGGAGGTTATGATGTGGCACGCCGAAGACAGAGAGAGAGCTCTTCTGATAGTTTTTGCTGTTTGTTGTCTCTTGACGCAGGTAATCGGGTATGTAGATTACCTATTGAATGAAGACTTCATACTGGCTAACCTGAGCGCACTTCCTTTTCGGTACAAGGTTGCGTTAGGCTATGGACAGAGCGTTTGGTGGTCCTTCGCTTTATCGGGAATGGCTGGCTTGTTGTCGGCCGTATCAGTACATGTAAAGATAAAAACCCGATAGAACTCTCCCGAACCGTCTTAAGGAAGATACACATTTATCCTTGAGGCGGTTTTTTATTTCTGAATTCACCGCTCTAAGGACGTGCCTACTTTACTAAATATTGTGGTAGATAATGATTTTAATTTACAGCAAACTTCCCCCAAGGAGTCTGAATTCTTTATCTGTTTCCCAAATTTTCCTCAATTCGTCAAAATTTTCGTCAGGATTTTGCATAAGTTTTGCTAAATTATCTATTTTTGAAAGAAGTTTTTCCGTTATATTTGGAAAGTTCTTGAAAAAGGTAAATTCTGGGGAATGTGTATAGATAATTTCATCGTTCATCAAACAGTGAAAATCATAGAAAAGTTCCCAAGCAACAACAATCAAACCTCCTGTACCACCAGAATTCCAAAAATGATTTTCGTCTATTTGATTATTTCTTACTGCTAACCAAACATCTGCGGAAAAATCAAATGTTTTTTCCGGAATATCATAGGGGTCAAACTCCAGATCTTCTAAGCTACCGTCTACATCTATTGTCACCCAACGAGATTCCTGATCATTCCAATATTGGTTAATCCAGTGATCGTTACTTTTTCTGCTGTCTAACCCCACCACTTCAAAGTAGGATTCGAAACCAGACCTGACTCGGCAAGGAATGCTTTTTATTTTTAATAAAGACGCCATGAGAATAGAAGTGAATCTACAGGTAAGTATTAATTTGTCTTCTGATCGCCTTTTTAAAGAGAAGCCTTGTGGATCACGCCGGTAAAGCTCAGCGATTATAGCGGAAGCTGTGGGAAAAATGTCATCTTCCGGTTGTCTGTACCAAGGAATTTTAGTCACATCTCCGTAGCGTAAATCCTCATTAGAACCTGTGTTGCCATTCTTCAAGACCATCCTGTGAATTAGTTGTTTTCTTACCAACAACCCTATTGTACGAATGTCTTCAGGCAAAGATTTTTTCAATTCTTCTGGATAAGCTCCTGGAAAAGTATATTTACTAAATTCAAGATAATGTTTAAGCAATTTGGAATCTGCCATATAGATAATGCTATCACATCCCTAAATTTTTCGCCCACTCTAAAAGTAGGTTTGAGGACAGTCCTGGGTTCTCCCCGAGGATGGAGCTTGATTTGAGGACAGTCCTGGGCGAAGGATAGTCCTGGGTTTTCCCCAATGTAAAAGCATCCTGATCCAGGATGGAGCTTGTTCAACGAATTTAGAGATACCTAGTCCCGGGAACACTTCTGCTCAAAGTCTGGGTACAGACTTTTCGGGTGCAACGAAATACTCGCATTACGCTCGTATTTACGTTGGCCCAGAAATGTCCTTCGGACAATGTCTGGTGGACCGTGGGGGACTCGAACCCCCGACCTCCACGCTGCCAGCGTGATGCTCTAGCCAACTGAGCTAACGGCCCTTAATCTAAAGGCAAAGTACATTATATCTCATTCGAAGTCCATTTAAAAAGCACGACAACAAGGGCTACTCCCGTCTATATCTAGCTGTCCTCTCCTTCTCCTTGACTTCCCCACTAAAGACCATGCGCTTGTTAGGCATGTTATGAATATTATAAACCTTAACAATGGGTTCAGACTCAAAAATTATTTTTTGGGGGAGAGTGGGTAAAATCTCTCGAAGTTTATTCTTTAAATCGACTGCGCCTTCCCCCGTTGCTGCAGAAATACCCAAAACATCTACTCCATTGCCTTTAAAATGATCTTTAATGTATTTAAAGGATTCTCTAACCTCTGTGATATCCAATTTGTTTATGACTATAATTTCTTTTTTTAGTGTGAGAGCCCCGCTATAATCCTCCAACTCTCTACGGATTGTTGTGTAGGCCTTCCAAGCGCTTTCTGTCAAAAACTTCTCCGTGGACATTGCAGACTCGTCAAGAAATGGCGCGAACCCACTTTCTCCAAGCGGATCTATGACATGAACTAAAAGGCGAGTTCTCTCCACATGGCGGAGAAAATCATCACCTAAACCCTTACCTTTGCTAGCACCTTCTATTAAACCTGGGATATCTGCTAGGATAAATGCTCGATCATCCATTTTTAGAACACCCAAATTTGGAGCCAAGGTTGTAAATGGGTAGCTTCCAATTTTTGCTTTGGCTGATGTCAGTTGATTTATTAATGTACTCTTTCCTGCGTTTGGAAGCCCCACCAGGCCGATGTCTGCGATTACCTTTATTTCCAATCGAAGTTCTTTAGACTCACCCTCGGTACCCTCCGTGTATTGCATCGGAGTTTGATTCGTAGAGCTTTTAAACCGAAGGTTCCCTTTCCCCCCAGAGCCTCCTCTACAAATGAGTAAGTCTTGACCATCTTCTACCAAATCCCCCACTAATATTTCCTCTTTTTGGTGCGAATTTGAGTTTTTTCTAATCTCGTAAACTAAAGTTCCCACCGGAAGTTTAATACATAAATCTTCACCATCGATTCCTATACACTTTTTCTTTCCTCCTTCAGCGCCATTTTTTGCCTCGTAAGAAGGGCGAGTTCTAAAATCGCGTAATGTAACTAAATTGTGAACCGCTACCAAATGAACATCACCGCCATCACCGCCATCACCGCCGTCTGGACCTCCTTTAGGTATAAATTTAGCTCTTCTGAAGGAAACGTGTCCATTTCCCCCATTACCTGCTTTAACTTTTATTTCGGCTGTGTCTATTAACATATTTTTTAAGGTTTTTTAAGGACCGTCCTGACTTTTTACCACGGCAAAAGCATTTTTAACTCTATAGGTTTCTATGGATTAGTGCAACTCTTTAGTACAGACTCAAATCCAGGACTGTCCTTCTAGCTACCTGCTAGCTAATTACCTCGTATAGTTTAGCGGATTTTGAGCTACACCGTTGTACTTCACCATAAAATGAACGTGCGCCCCTGTAGAACGGCCTGTATTGCCCATCAAACCTATAACTTGACCCCTACTAACCCGCGCACCATAACCAACGTCCAAACGGCTCATATGGCCATAAACCGTCTCATATCCATTACCGTGATCAATCACAATATGTAGACCCAGCCCCCACGGATTCCATCCGGAGCGCGTTACCACACCCGAAGTACAAGCGTACAAAGGAGGCATTGCAGTACCTATGGGGCTAGCTATATCAACTCCATTATGATACCAAGTAAAATACTGCGTGATAATCCGCACGGACGAGGGCCACACACAGAAAGTACTGCTGGCCGGCGCCGGAGCGTATCCCCCACCCGGAATTCCCCCCGGTAAAGATGGGGCAGCGGGAATAACAGGCGTTGGTACTTTAGCCCCGGGAATAACCAGCTCTGTCCCTAAGGCTAAAGAGGATGTGTCCAAAATGTAGTTAAAGTCTGCAATAGCCTGCGAAGCCACATCGTATTTAGCAGCGATAGACGACAAAGTATCCCCGTCCTCAACCGTGTGAATCAAACCTGAAATAGGCGGAATTGTTAACTCCTGACCAACTTTCAAAAGGGAGTTGTCATTTAGACTATTCACATACTTCAAAGCGGACATGGATATTTTAAACCTATTACCTATTGAGGATAAAGTGTCGCCCCCTTGCACAGCGTAGATAAAGGCTTCTGCATGTTTTCTACTTTCCGGGACTTTCGTTATCGCAGTATTTTTCTGCGGAATTATATCGATTGTGGTAGCCAAATAGTCGGGGTTTAGCTCTTGGCTACTAACAAAATGTGTACTGTTGAAAATCTCTCCGAAAGTAAAAATTAAAAAGGCCGCTCCCATAACAAAAAAGGTGGCTACAGGCCTCCCTAATCTCCCTCTGGACCAGATTAATTTTGCAGTTAAAAAGGCCTTAAACCTATCCAGCGAAAAAACAAACCAACTAAATGAACCAAAAAGGCCGTTAATGAGCTGAACTAATTTTGACACAAAATAAGCAATAAGAGCTTTGGCGAAAAGCGCTACAGAGGATAAAACTTTGTGAAATTTGGTGCCTCCTTTGGTAGAAAAACCTTCAAAACTGAGCTGAAAATAGTCCTCGTTCGTTCGTTCACGAGCACTTTTTTCCTTTTCGGAATTAAAATTAACTCTTCCAAAAGAACCATTTTTTCCGTTAAAAATCATAAAAAAACACTTATTTTATGGTGCGGGAAGTATTTTACCAAAATCAGACTAAAAAAGGAAAGGCTCTGTTGACAAGACCCCTATCTATGCCAATTCTAAATCACAATAAAAATCGTAACCGTTACTAGGCCTTATGAAGTGATTTCAAAAACTCTTCGTTAGTCTTGCACTTTCTCAAACGATCCAAAACCAAAGGTGTAGCCTCTTTATCATCCAATAAGTCAATCATTCTACGTAACTTAACCACAGATTTTAATGTTTCAGGGTCGTACAAATACTCCTCATGACGTGTTCCACTGGCTTTTATGTCAATAGCAGGATAGATTCTGCGCTCCGCCAAATTTCTAGCTAAACGAACCTCCATATTTCCTGTACCTTTAAACTCTTCGAAAATTACATCATCCATACGGGACCCCGTCTCGACTAAGGCTGTTGCAACAATAGTCAAACTCCCTCCATCCTCAAAGTTTCTGGCAGCACCAAAAAAATGCTTTGCGGGGTATAAAGAAGAAGGATCTAAACCGCCAGAGAGTGTTCTACCTGAAGGAGCAACTACCATGTTATAGGCACGGGCTAAACGGGTCAATGAATCCATCAGAATCACAACGTCCTCCCCCTTTTCTGCTAATCTCTTGGCTCTCTCAAGGCATGTTTCTGCTATTTTAGTTTGATGTTCGGCTCTTTGATCAAAGTTACTGGAGAAAACCTCACCTTCAACACTTCTGCTAAAATGAGTAACTTCCTCAGGACGCTCACCTATAAGAGCTACCATAAGTTTGATATTTGGGTAATTCATGGTTATACCATTAGCGATATCTTTTAATATCCATGTTTTACCTGCTTTAGGAGGCGCTACTATCATTGCTCGCTGCCCCCTACCTATAGGGGAAACGAGGTCCAATACACGTGTGGCAAGGACGTCGGGGGTCGTTTCAAGCTTCATCCAATCTTCTGGGAAAATAGGGGTTAGCTTATCAAACTTGGGGCGCTTTTTTGCACCCTCAGGATCCAGCCCATCAACCTTTTCTACTTTCAATAGCGAAAGATAACGTTCGCCTTCTTTTGGAAGTCTCGCCTGCCCAACAATTTCATCGCCCATTCTAAGTCTAAATTTTTTAATTTGGGATTGGCTAATATAAACGTCTTTCGGGAGATCTTCATTAGAGGATTCAGGTGACTCCTGACGGATTACACCATAATCAGGCAATATTTCCAAAATACCTTGGATTGATACTGTTTTCGTGGTTATTCTTATTTTACTCCCATCCTTCTCTATATCCCTGCCTCTTTTAGAGGGCGCGTGATTATTATTAAAAGACTTATTTCCGGGATCACCGATAGTTTTTGACATATTTTTAACTTGCTCCTTTGGAATGTACATAAATAATTTGAACTTATTTGTTCGAGTCGGGAGATAGCCACTGCCCCGCGCTATCTCCCAGCTTAAACAAAGAAACTCAAATCCTAACTTCTTGATAAAGACTTCTGTCAAGGTCCTTCTGGGACACTTGACACCTCAAG
>Ga0207997_1001005_pt1 | contig 14622 bp, 15 predicted proteins | sample AntAceMetag02UKN_FD_184777 | JGI IMG/M metagenome (GOLD analysis project Ga0207997, IMG submission 184777) | Saline lake microbial communities from Ace Lake, Antarctica - Antarctic Ace Lake Metagenome 02UKN (SPAdes) (version 2) | ecosystem: Environmental > Aquatic > Non-marine Saline and...
ATTTTGATGATTAAGATTAATCCTTTGACTGCTACTAATACTAGTGGTAATGTTACTATTCTTAATGCTATTGCTAAGAAGATTTTTCAAGAGACTAGTAATAAGTTCCCTATTTATGTTAAGGATTTGGTTAGTTCTTCCATTAATACTAATTATGTTAAAGAAGATATTTATAGTTATATTGAGACTAATGATAGGTCTGATTATGTTGATTCGGAAATGAGTTTGTTTCATTCTTCTAGTGTTACTAGTCGTTTTTATGTTAATTTGACTGATTCTTTTAAGGGTTATGCTTTGGATTTTCAGAATAGTATTATTGAGCGTTTACGTAGTGGTGTTAATTCTAGTACTACTTTGGCTACTAATTTTGGTGAGCTTAATAATTTGGATTTTATCGTATCTAATAATGGTAGTTCTGTTAGTGATGTTGGTGTTTCTTTGAATGCTGCTAGTAATGGTTTTGATATTTATGATTTGACTGATAAGGAAGTTGTTGAGTTGTCTAATGATGGTAGTTTTAGCGTTAGCGTTCCTGCTTATAGTGCTAATATGGTTTATGTTGATAATTTGACTAAGTTGATTGTTAATGGTGATAATAGTATTAAATTGTATGGTATGGGTACTGATTTGGGTGCTGAAACTGATAGTTTTGGTGCTGGTGGTAGTAATGCTTTTTTGTTTGTTAGTGGTAGTACTAATCCTGATGATGGTCGTATTTTCTTGACTGATCCTACTTTTGAGGATGCTGGTTTTATTGTTTGGTATGGTACTAATAATTATGAGGCTATTGGTTCTTGGAGTCGTTATGATAAGTCTATTCTTGCTGATAATACTAATAGTTCTTGGATTAATGGGTTGATTTCTCAGACTGAGGTTTATGGTTATAATAGTGTTAGTAGTTATGGTGATAATAATTATCCTTCTGGTTGTACTTCTGGTGTTGATTGTACTGTTTGGAATCGTTCTTATTGGCTTGAGGTTAAGGAGGATGGTATTGATGTTTGGACTGATATTAATGTTAGTGTTAATATTTTTATTGATGGTTTGGATATTGGTAGTGTTAATGATGTTGATGGTTTGTTTGGTGCTAGTTTGATTGATTTGGTTGATTATGTTAAGATTACTAAGGAGCGTAGTGTTGGTTTGAATACTTATACTGATTATGAGGCTTATGCTAATCTTGGTAATTGGACTATGCGTGAGAGTGCTTGTGGTCGTTGGGGTGGTACTGAGTCTGTTCCTACTTATACTTATGAGTCTATTGCTCTTGAGAAGGCTAGAGCTAGTTTTCACACTTCACACGGTATTCCTGTTCTTGCTCAGGTTTTTGGTGATATTACTGATTATAAGAAGGCTCATTATTGTTTTATGCAGACTAAGGTTTTGTATGGTGATTTGGCTGAGGTTAGTTATAATCAGCCTTTGTTTGATTATACGGGTGCTACTGATGATTTTACTTGGAATTATTATAAGTATCCTGTTTTGGGTGATGCTTTGGAGAATGATTATTCTGAGGTTGGTAGTGATGTTTTGACTAGGCGTTTTGAGAATGGTTTGGTTAGCGTTAATACTACTAGTAAGGCTGTTACTTTTTCTAATGATTTGGTTGTTAATAATTTGAGTTTTTGTGCTTATTTTTATGATAATGATGATGGTGTTAATGATGAGGGTTATATGCATTTTGTTATTAATGATGATTTGAGTGAGAGTTTTGATATTGTCGATACTGATTTGGCTGCTTTTTCTAAGACTAAGAAGTGTGTTGATTTTAAGGATTTTTATCAGCCTAGTGGTTGGTATGAGTTGGAGTTTTATTATATTGATAGTGATGCTAATTATGTTGGTAATGCAGGTATTTATATGTATCACGATACTAACACTTCTCAGGATAAGCTTTCTAGTTGGGAGCAAACTTTGAACGATCATCCTAGTAATGATGAGTCTAATTATTGGCAGTTTAATACTGGTGATAATTGGCAGTCTAGTTTTTATGTTGATACTGATTCTAGTAAGCTTATTGATACGGTTACTAGTGTTGTTGATAGGAGTGATAGTTTGGTTGGTTCTCGTTGTACTGTTAATTATAGTGTTTTATCTGATTGGGATTTAGATACTTTTGATGTTGCTTTGAGCGTTACTGCTGATGAGTTTGTCGGTATTTATGTTGGTAGTGATTTGTTGACTAGTTATTTGGATAGTGATTGTAGTGGTGATAGTCCTACTTTTAATAGTACTACTGTTGGTGGTGAGGTTTGGGATAGTTGTTATTATACTGTTGGTTCTACTCATACTGGTCGTGTTACTCTTCCTTTACTTAATAGTAGTTTGTCTAATGAATATACTATTTTTGGTAATAATTATCCTGTTGTATCTTCATCTTCTATACTTCCTTCTCTTGTTAGTCTTGGTGATAATTTGACTGGTTATTGTGCTGCTTCTGATAGTGATAGTGATAATGTTACTTTTTATTTTGAGTGGTTTAAGAATAGTGTTTCTGATAGTAGTGGTTATTTTTCAAATTCATCTAGTCCTTCTACTAGCGTTTTGGTTTCTACAATAAATTCTTCTGCTGTGGTTGTTGGTGATAAGTGGATTTTGAGTTGTCTTGCTAATGATGGTTATAGTAATAGTAGTGTTTGGAAGAATAGTTCTGAGGTTGGTTTGTTTGTTAGTATTGATTTGCTTGATAGTTATGCTTTAAATAGTAGTGATGGTTGTATTGATGGTTTTAATACTAGTAATTTGGAGTCTATTGAGCGTTTGCGTCTTGTTTATAATGTTAGTAGTGCTGTTGCTTTGGATAGTTGGTATTGGAATTTTACTGCTGGTGGTCTTGATGCTTGTGCTCGTGGTAATAAGCAGGTTGGTGTTTGTTATAATTTTAATAATACTAATGGTTCTCACCGTTGGATTAGTTTTGTTAATGGTAGCGAGACTGTTACTTTTGATGGTCGTGGTGATTATAATGTTCAGGGTGATGGTGTTACTGTTAGTCTTAATAAAGTGAGTAGTACTAATTGGTTGTTGAATTTGACTGTTGATGAGCATTATAATCCTAATATTTTGAAGGCTTATGGTTCTTTGTTTAACTTTAGTGATTTTAAGTATCAGGATGGTTCTGATCAGGTTATTCATCAAAATAATTATTTTAAGATGTCTAGATTGGTTAGTGATATTCCTTTTAGTGTTTTGCCTGATATTTTGAAGGTTGATGTTCGTGTTAATTATACTACTGGTGTTAAGATTCCTACTCAGCCTTTGGAGATGTGGGCTTGTCATAGTTATGTTGGTGGTGATCCTTCTACTAGTGTTAATTGTAGTGAGTTGTGTAGTAAATTACCTAGTGAGTTTCAGGATGATGGTACTAAGTTTCGTTGTGTTCAGACTACTGATTTTCTTTCTGAGCTTGGTAGTTTGCCTACTGATATTGTTTTGCGTACTGATGAGGTTCATCCTTTGAAGTATTATTCTGTTAAGACTTATAAGGCTACTGCTGTTGGTTATTCTCCTCTTTGGGAGTTTAGTACTGATAGTGGTTCTTCTTGGTCTGGTTTGGGTGATGGTTATGAGAGTGAGCTTAATATTAATTGGTTTAATGATGGTAGTGATCCTACTAGTTTGATTCATTCATTATCTTTTACTACTATTAGTGGTGTTACTAATAGTTTGCAGTCTAATTTGTCTTGGGTTATTGATCCTAATAAGAATTATCCTCCTGTTATTAGTATGACTGGTTTGGTTGATGGCGAGGTTTTTCAGACTAATAAGACTATTGTTGGTGCTGTTCGTGATCCTAATGGTGATACTTTTAATGTTTTGTTGAGTTTGCTTAATCTTGATGGTAGTTTGAATATTACTTTGCGTAATGGTACTGCTACTAATGCTAATACTAGTAGTTTTGTTTTTAATGATAGTTTGCCTCGTGGTGTTTTTAATTTCACTATTTTGGCTAGTGATAATCAGACTCCTTCTTTGACTGATTCTAGGGATTTCCTTATTGAGATTGTTGATTATTTCAATATTAATATTTCGACTGTTACAGTTAGTCCTTTAGCTCCTACTGTTGTTCAGGATGTTTTGGGTTATGTTACTGTTGATTTTAATAATAGTGCTACTATGAATGCTAGTTATGTTTGGTATGTTAATAGTGTTGCTAACGAGACTGGTTTTGTTTATAATTTGACTGCTGTTGTTGATGGTGCTGTTCTTGTTGATACTTTGGATAGTTCTGTTACTAGTGTTGGTGATGTTGTTGTTTTCGGTGTTAATGTTAGCGATGAGTTTACTAATAGTGGTTTTAGTAATAGTAGTTCTGTTACTGTTGTTATTGTTCCACCTGTTGTTGTTGGTGGTGGCGGTGGTGCTGCTCCTGTTCCTGTTGTTGATATTTTCACTGGCTCTATAGAGGTTGTTGAGGAGGATGGTAAGGTTCTTTGCGATGCTTTATTTGTTCCTGAGTTTCTTGGTCTTGGTCAGGATGGTTTTGTTGATTTTAGTATTGAGAATAACGAGGCTTTTGGTATTGGTTTTATTTTTGATTATGATTTTGCTGAGGATGTTCCTTTGCGTGTTGTTGGTGATAATTTTGTTAATTCAGGTAATACTAATAGTTATAGTTTAAAGTTGAGTAATTTGTTCAATGATGATTTGCAGCAAAATGGTTTTTTGAATATCTCTAGTGATAAATGTTTCACTGTTAGGATTCCTGTTAGTATTAATTATGAAGAAGAGAAGATTCCTTTCTTTAATATTTTGGGGGATGTTCTTAGCGAGGGTAATGATATTGGTAGTGAATCAATTGGAAGTACTAGTTTTCGTTGGTGGGTTGTCTTTGGGGTTTTCTTATTAATTTTCGTTGTTATCGGTGTGCGATTATTCACTAAGGATGTTTTAGAGAGAACTATGCTTAATTGGGTTATGGTTGTTGTAGGGATTATTTCTGTTCCTATAATTTTGACTTTGTTGTTGAGGTTGTTGTTCAGATGAAGAAGTTATTTTTGATTCCTATATTGTTTTTGTTAATGGTTAGTTTAGCTTTCGCTGCTAGTCCTGTTATTAATGAGGTTTCTATTAGTCCTTTTATAGCGTATACTAATAATTCTTTGACTGGTTTTTGTAATGCTAGTGCTGCTGATGGTGATGGTTTTGTTTATGATTATAAGTGGTTTAAGAATGGTGGTTTGTTTGATTATAGTCTTACTAGTAGTTTTTTTTCTTATGAGGATGAATCGGTAGGTTATCAATTTTATGATGTTTTTTCAGATGATAAATTTGTTTTTGCAAGTGGTGTTTCTGGTCTTTCTGCTTTTAGTTATGATGGTATTAATTTGACTGAAGAAGATACTGTTCTTGGTTTAGGTACTTCTGTTTGGGTTAATAGTAGTTATGTTTTTAATACTATGGATGATAATTTGAGTGTTTATTCTTTTAATGGTTCTGATTTATTATTTATTGATTCTATTTATGCAGGTCATTTTGTTGATGATATTTGGGGTGATGGTAATTATATTTATGTTGATAATGGTTATGATAATAGTTCTTCTGTTGGGGGTTTGAGAGCTTTTTCTTTTAATGGTTCTGATTTAACATTGGTTGGTAGTTCTGATGTTTTTGTTGATTATTTAAATATTTGGGGTGATGGTAATTATATTTATGGTAGTGGAGGTTCTACTGGTGTGTATGTTTTTTCTTTTAATGGATCTAATTTTACTACAATTGTTCAGCTTAATAGTTTCGAGGATTGTCTTGATGTTTGGGGTGATGGCAATTATATTTATGTTTCAGAAGGTACTGGTTTGAGGGCTTATTCTTTTAATGGTTCTGATTTTGTTGATGTTGGCTATAAATCACGTATCGAGGATGGTTATTTTTTTAATGTTTGGGGTGATGGTAATTATATTTATTCTGCTAATTTTCGTGAAGGTTTGAGTGTTTATTCTTTTAATGGTTCTGATTTTGTTGAAAATATTAATTTCTTAAATTATTCTTCTAGTCCTGCATCATATCGTGTTTGGGCTAATACTTCTGATGTTTTTTTTGTTGATTTTTATAATGATCTATATGTTTATAGTGTCGATGCTTTGTATAATGTTAGTTCTAATGTTAGTGTTGTTGATTCTTCTAGTGTTTTTAGTGGTGATTCTTGGTTGCTTAGTTGTTCTGCTGTTTGTTCTGATTTTAGTTCTTCTTCTTGGCTTAATAGTAGTTCTTTAGTTATTAGTAATTCTCTTCCTGTTGTTCTTACTTCTAATATATCTCCTTCTAGTTCTTTATCTAATGGTTCTTTGACTGGTTCTTGTACTGGTAGTGATGTTGATGGTGATAGTTTGTCTTCTGTTTATGATTGGTTTTCTGGTGGTGTTAGTACTGGTGTTACTTCTAGTGTTTTGTCTAGTGATTATTTGGTTAGGGGTGATGGTGTTGTTTTGAGTTGTAATGTTTTTGATGGTTCTGATAATGGTTCTACTTGGATTAATAGTACAAGCGTAACTATTTCAAACACGCCTACTGTTATTAATTCGGTAACTGTTGTTACATCAACTGGTGGTCTTAATTGTTCTTATGATTTTTTTGATGAAGATAATGATACTGTTGTAGCAGAATATTTTAATTGGTCTGTTAATGATGTTGGTGTTGTTGGTGTTGATAATGTTTTTTTATCTAGTGCTAATTTTTCTGATTTTGATAATGTAACTTGTAGTATTATAGTGTATGATGGATATGAAAATTCTACTATAAAAAATAGTAGTATTTTTAATCCTAGTGATGTTAGTGCTCCTGTTATTAGTGATTTTGTTATTCCTAGTACTGGTACTAATATTGAGAATGTTATTATTACAGTTAATTGTACTGATGATATTAGTATTGGTTCTGGATATCCAAAGATTAGTTATAAGTTTCAAGATAATACTACTTATGAAGATATTATTATGACTAGTTTTACTACTAATATTTATCGCTTTCCTAATAATTTTGGTGCTGTTGGTGTTTATAGTGGTTTTAATGTTACTTGTGTTGATGGTAGTGGTAATAGTGCTTTTTCATCTAGTAATTCTACTTTGACTATTTCTACTCCTATTGTTCCTGTTACTTCTGGTGGTGGCGGTTCTACTACTATTGTTATTGGTGATAAGATTGATTGTAATATCACTTTTCAGCCTAATACTTTAGTTATTAGTCGTTCTGATAAGATTTATGAGGTTAAGGTTCGTAATGATGATACTTTTACTTATAGTACTGATATTGGTTTTGGTGTTAGCTCAGGTAATATTCAGGTTTCTTCTACTTCTAGTCCTGGTGGTTTGAAGGTTAGTAATACTTTGCTTTCTTTGCTTCCTGGTAAGGTTGGTAGTTTTGGTGTTAGTTATGAGGGTTCTAGTGATTTGTTGCTTAGTGGTGAGGCTGTGATGACTTTATCTAGTAGTGTTTGTAATGATGTTTATATTCCTGTTATTGTTGATAGCGAGGCTGTTACTAGTCTTTTTGATTTGTTGTTTGCTGGTGGTAGTTTTAAAGATTTTGTTTTGCAGCCTGTTCTTTCTGAGAATAGTGTTTTGGAGCGTTATGTTGGTTTCGTTAATGTTTTGTGGGTTTTTGCTTTGAGTTTGATATTTAGTTTTTTGTTGTTTGCTACTTTTATTAGTGATAATTTTAAAGAGAAGAATTATGGTCTGTTGGTGGCTATTGTTTTGTTTGCAGTGGTTATTATTGCTCCTATTATTAGTGTTATCGTTATATATTTGTTGAGGTTAGGATAAGAAAATGATTCAATCAGATAGTGTTTTTAAGCAAGGTTGGGATAATCAGTATAATTTTTTCTTGTACTTTTTGTTTGTTAATTTTATAGCAGGATCTCTTTTCTTGACTTTAAATAAGATTGATGGTGGTTTTACTTATACTATGTTGGTTGTAGTTGCTTTGGTTAGCGTTACTTTTTTGAAAGTCTTTGTTAAGGATGAGGAGGGTGTTAATAGTGAGCTTTCTCGTATTGTTCGTTTTCCTTTTTTTGGTCATCAAGGTGTTAGTATTTTTATGTTTTTAGTTGGTTTGGTTGGTGTTTTTTTTCTTAGTATTCTTGGTAAGGTTCTTAGTTTTAACATTACTAGTTTTAGTATTCCTTTGTTTGCTAATAAGTTTGGTGTTGCTGTTCAGACTTTTACTGCTGCGAATATTAGTGGTAGTTTGGCTTGGCGTTTGTTCGTTACTAGTTTTAGTGCTGGTGTTGGTGAGACTTTGGTTTTTAGTTGGGCTGCTATTATTGTTAATATCGGTATTGTTTTGTTTATTTGGCATTTGTTCAAGGGTTATTCTAAAACTGAAACTACTTTGTTGGGTGTTCCTAAACGTCATTTTGTTTTAGTTCTTTCATTGATCCTTACTGGTTTGGAGTTTATTGGTCTTCACGTTTTGAATAATACTTATACTGGTGCTAATTTTTGGATTGCTTTTGTTTTCATTATGTTTTCTAATATATCTATTTATTATTTTGGTTGGGCTTTGACTTTTTGGATTGGTTATCATATTGGTAATAATATGTTGTTTATTATTCGTGAGGTTGGTTTTGAGACTTTTGTTAAGGATGGTTTGTTTAGTTGGTATGGTGTTTTTTTGGCTGTTTTGTTGGTTGTTTTGATTGGTCATTTGATTTTTTATTGGAAGGATATACGTCCTGTGCTTAGTGTTTATTTGCGAAAGATCTTGAGTTTTGGTCTTGCTTAAATTCTTTACGCAAGGATGTCTAGTGTCCAGTGGTCTTATTTGCTCTGTAGCGTTAAGCGTTAACGTGTTTGAGTGATTATTTTCTTTTTTTAATGCTAGGGCTAAGGGTATCTTCTTTTTTTGTTATTTTATTGTTACAACATAAGATTTATATAGATGTTCTAGTATGTTCTATGTATATTTGTGTGAATTGGTGTGTTTGAGTGGGTTATAAAAACGATATTTTGAAACTTTTGGAATCTTACAAGAAAGAAAATACAGCTATTACGGCTTATGAGATTTATCTTTCTTTATCTTGTACTCGTCCTCACGCAAACAGAATTATTTTAGATTTTTATTTTCAAGGTATTGTTGAAATTGATCGTGTTGTAAAAGGTTTGGGTTTTGATAAAAAGTATTATATTCTTGTAAATAACTATAAGGAAATAATTGCTAGAAACGATAAAAAATTAAAAGATGCTTATTCTAAAGCTGCTGTAGGTGATATTAAGTGAGAAAATCTACATTAGATACTTTGAAGAAAATAGTTAGTAGTTTTGATAAATTTAAAAATAGAAAACTTGTTGAGAAAGATTTAAGCTTTACTAGTAATACTATGCAGCGTTATTGGAATATTTTAAAAAAGTATTCTATGATTGAAGATCAGGGTTTTGGTGTTTGGCAATTAAACAAGGATAAGGTATTTAATTTCTTTGATAAACCTCATAGTAGCGTGGTGGTGAGTAGTTCTAATAATACTTCTTTCCCTAAAGATACTTGCAGGAGTCACGCTTATCAATTTACTTTACCTTATTCTTGTTCTTTGCTTGATGATAAAAAGTTTAGACGAAAATCTTTAAGCAAAAATAAGTTTGTTAAGATAGTTCGTCCTTTTAGAAATAACCGTCCTGATGGTAATTGGTGGGAAGCTTCAACTCAATATGTTGGTGAAGAATTAATGTTGAATGGTTGGCGAGTGACTTTTACTCCTAAAAGCGTAAGTGCTCAGATGAGTCCTGATGTTAGTTTGTTTAGTCAAAATAGCGAGGATAATGATTGGGAAGCTATTAGTATTTGGAAAAGGGATGTTATTAAACCTCTTGAGAAAATGTTTGGTAAATCTCTTAAATCAAAATTGCATAATCAATTTGATGCTTATAAGTTCAAGCCTAGTCGTAAGCATCACGCTATGATAAAAAATGATATTGCTAGAGATTATAGGTATAAGGGTGAGAAACTTAAGGTTTTTGATGCTGATGGTTATTTGTGGTGTCTTGCTGATAGTAGTTTTAAGGGTGATGAGTTAGAATTTATTAAAGTGGAGACTGCGACTAAAGATCATAAACAAGTTGGTGTGGCTATGCTTAATAGTGCTCGTGATACTAAGAAGACTTTTCACGATGTTGTGCAAAACATTACAGATATTAACGATTTAAAAGGATTAATGAAAGATTTGATTAACACCCAAGCAACAACTCAAAATCAATTAAATTATTATGCTGAGAATATTGTTACTCACGTAGAATATGTTAAACAAGGTGTTGAAACAAATAAAGGTGTTAATAGGGCTGTTGAAAAATTAACTGCTGTTGTATCTCAAATTAATAAACCAAAGGTTGTTGAGGAGTCTAGTTTGGATTTTTTGAAGAGAAAGATTACTGTAAAAAGTATGTATGGTCGTTATACTAATAGAATTAAAGCTTTGTCTGATGCTGATAAGGTTGATTTTTCTGATTGGTTTATTAATAAATTTAAGGAGTGTTAGAATTAAAATGAATGGATGGGCAGGTTTTTGGATTATGGTTGCTGTTGTTACTGCAACTGATTTAGTGGTTGAATATTTACGTTGGAGAATTAAAGTTCTTTATAGTATTAAAGATAAAAGAACTTTTTGGCAAAAAGTATTTAGCAATGATTAACGATCACTTTAGTGATAAATATAAACGAGGTTTAATAAAAAAAAATGGCTAAAATTGAAAAAAATGGTAGGGTTTTTGAGAAAACTGTTTTAGGTAGTGTTAAGAATATTGGTACTGGTGCTCTTATTGTTACTAAAATTGGTGATTCTTATGAAATTAGTAAGTATAAGTTTGTTGAAGTTACTAATTTAGAGAAAGCTAAACGTAAGGCTGCTGGTGTTGTTAAGGCTGAAGAGAAACAGAAAGTTAGGGATGTTAAAGCAAAAGAAGCTGAAGTTAAGAAACTTGAAAAAGTAGAAGATCACAAAAAACAAGTTGCTAAGAATAAAGAAGCTCGACTTAAGTGGAAGTTTGCTAAGGATTCTTTACGAGCTGATGTTTCTACTCAGAAGAAGAAGGTTAGAAAGACTTTGGATGCTTCTGATGCTGAGAAGTTAGCTGCTTTAGAGTTAGAACTTGCTAAACTTGTTAAGGCTGATTGGAAAAATTATCTTTAGTTAAGTTTCAATAATGTTTTTTTATTTTTTTTATTTTTTTTTTGGTTGATTGTGTGTTGGTTAAAAATTATGGTTACTGTTGTAGAGACTAGGAAAACTTTTACTGTTAAGCAGGTTTGTGATAAGCTTGGTTTGACTGAGGTTGAGTTTGGTAGTTTGGTTTTTTGCAGTATTCCTGCTAATCAACGTAATAAAGATATTTCTAGTGATATGGATAAAGATATGGTTTTCAAGTTTAAGAAGGTGATTAATTAGTGTCTTTGAAGCCTTTGTTGAGTGAGTATTGGGATTTTGATTTTTTCGATCAGTCTTTTTCTAATGAGAAGTTGGGTGCTTTGTCTCGTTATAAGACTAAGGATGGTTTTATTGATTGTTTGCGTTCTTTTTTTAGTTTTGATGATTTTAAGCGTATGAAGTTTTTTTATTATGTTAATAGCGTTATCTGTGAGAAGAATACTATTAAGAATCCTTATCAGTTGAATGGTAAGGATATTTCTATTTTGTTGATTTTGTTAGAGAATGGTGGTGTTTGTACTCATAGTGATGTTTTTGATGATTCAGGTCTTTCTAATGGTGGTGTTAATACTGTTTATGCGAATTTTAATAAAAAACTTGATGATGATACTAAAGATGTTACTCATTTGGTTTGGAAGTTGAAGTTTGATAGGGGTGGGGTTTTTTATATGATTAATCCTTTGGTTTATAATAAGGTTTTTGGTGATTCTGATGTTGAGTAATTTGCACAAGGTTTTGATCATTTTTGGTTTGTTGTTCTTGTTTGTTTTTGTTGTTCTTGTTTATAGATCTGTTAATGAGTTTGATGGTGATTCTGTTGATGTTGATAAGAAGTTTACTTTGGATTTTTTCAAAAACGTTTCTGTTAATAAGAAGGTTTTTGAGGTTGTTAGTTTTTGGACTTTGATTCTTCTTGCTCTTGGTTTGGTTGGTTTTGTTATTTTCTTGATTTTTTCTAAAGGTTCTAGTAAAAAGGTTGTTGATAATTTTGATGATGAGCGTATTAGTATTCCTGTTAGTATTAAGGTTGCTCGTGAGACTGTTTGGCGTTGTTGGATTGAGCAGACTAATGTTTTTCATAGGGTTGTTGATGGTAAGGTTACTGTTGCTGATGATGTTCGTTTGGAGTTTAAGACTTGTTTGGCTTTTCCTGATCCTAAAAAGGAGACTAGTGAGCGTTTTTATATGTTGGAGTTGTTTTGTGATGAGGGTGATTATCCTGGTTTGAATGTTCTTATTATTAGTATTGATAAGGGTGTTGAGGATATTGAGAATAATTTGTTTTTTCGTCATTATACTCATCATAATATTGATATGATGTATAAGGAGTTTCCTAGTTTGCCTTTGACTAGTAGTTTGTCTGAGCAGATTCGTATTCAGAATAAGATTGTTGAGTCTGTTGATAGTGATGATGTTGAGGCTTATCAGGATGTTTTGAATCGTTTGGATAGGGCTAGTGTTGCTAATGGTGTTGCTAAGAAGGAATCTGTTGTTTCTTCTTCTAAGTCTAAGGATTCTAAGTTTAAGGAATCTAAAAGTGTTGATTCTAAGCCTGAGAAGACTAATACTGTTCAGGATTTGATTGATAGTTATGAGTCTGATAACAAAACATAAAGTATCATATTATGATACATAATCAAAAGTTTTATATAGTAAAAAAATTAAATATAGTAATTAAGTGAGGTTTTATTTATGGCAGAACATACAGATGAAGATTACGAATTTAAAGGATTCGGTGAAGGGTTTGAAAAAGAAGATGTAGAATTTGAAATTGATTTAGATGCTGAAAAAATCTATGATGCAGCTTTCAGATCTAAGAATGATTCTAGAAGATTGAAGAAGAAAGAATCTGTTGTAGATGGTCTTGATGTTCAAGAATTAAAATCCTCTTCTTTAGAAAATATTATGATTGGAGATGATTAATAAAATGCCTTTAAATGTTAAAGATGTTGAAACAAGTGGTGAAGAGTTATTAATGGATTCTCAGTCTGCAATAAACATTTATGTTAAGAGTGCTTTAAAGTCTAATTCTGATTTAGCTTATACTCGTGATGAGATTTTGAATTTGATTAGAGGTAAAAGAGTATCTCGTGGAATTATTGGCAAAGCTCGTGTTAGTGTTTCTTTATCAACTTTGATTCACTCAAAGACTATTTTAAAAAAAGAATTGTATTATTGGTATAATTCAAAAAAAGAGGATTAATGTTGGTTGAGCCTTATATGAGTGAAAAAGAGAGGTCTTTGAGAGATTTGAAGATTGCTATTAATAATTTACCTAATGGTGTTTATACTCAAAGAGAAATTATTGATATTGTTTATGAGGATTTTGATTTAACTTATAATAATATTCTTACTTTTTTGACTATATTGAGAAAGACTAAGAAATTAAAACATTATTTTGTAGGTAGTAAATTATTTATCGAGGTTGAATGAATTTGATTGAAAGAAAAATTATACATAGAGATTTTACTCAAGCTGTTGCTAAAGCTTTGAAGTTTAAGCAAGATCATCCTGATGCTGAGCTTATTATTCCTAAAACTAAATTTGATGGTGTTCACAGAATAACTCTAGTTTCCAAAGATGAAGAGGTTGTTGAACGTCCTTATACTGAAGATATTGTTGGTGAGCATATGGTTTGCAAGAAACTTGTAGAGAAGGTTTTAAGCGAGGTTACTGGTACTCGTGATGATGATATGTTGCTTATTTTTGAAGTTTGGAAACGTCAAGGTGTTGATGTAAATCTTAATGATGTTGAAATGAGTACTATATTTAATAGTGAAAGTATAAGACGTGGTAGGCAATTAATTCAGAATAATAAAGGTTTATTCTTACCTACAACATATGCTGTTGCTAAAAGAAGAAGGATTAATGAAGAGTTATTGACTGAATATTATGGAAGTCAAAATAGATATTAGGTAATTCGATGAAGAGTAGTATTGGACAGTGTTGGGCTGAGAAAGTTTGTTTGAAGGTTTGTGTTCATTACAGAATTTGTAGGTTGTGTAAACAAGGATTTACTTATATGCTTACTTGTCCTAAGTTTTGCAAAGAAAAACAATTGATTCGAGATAGCGAAAATAAACGCAAAGAAGAATCAATATTAAAACAATTAAATAAGTCTGATTTTGAAGATGTTTTTGATTACGCTGCATTAAGTGATGATAAAGATGTGTCTGAAGCAAAAGCTGATGAAATAGAGGCTAATTGGAAGTATGATTAATAATTTGATTAAGGTATAAAAAAATGATGTTGAACTGTATAAAATGTAACACGAGAATGAAAGTAGTCATAGATAGTGAAAAAAACAAGTGTCCAAACTGTGGAACAAAACACTACTTAAAACAAATTGATTAAAATGACTAGTGAATAATAATCAAAGGTAAAGAAAATGGATGAATTTGAAAAATTTAAAAAAATGGCTATTATGTTATATGATTTTATAGCTGTGTGTAAATGTAGTCATGAACACGAAGAATTATTTACAATACCTTTTC
>Ga0207997_1001006_pt1 | contig 14622 bp, 21 predicted proteins | sample AntAceMetag02UKN_FD_184777 | JGI IMG/M metagenome (GOLD analysis project Ga0207997, IMG submission 184777) | Saline lake microbial communities from Ace Lake, Antarctica - Antarctic Ace Lake Metagenome 02UKN (SPAdes) (version 2) | ecosystem: Environmental > Aquatic > Non-marine Saline and...
CTAAATCAGAATCAATTTTTTCGTCTTGAACTGGTTCTTTAACTTGTTGCTGAACTGGTTGCTGAACTGGTTGCTGAACTGGTTGCTGAACTGGTTGCTGAACTGTAACAGGTTCTTGAATTGGTTGCTGAACTGGTTGCTGAACTGGTTGCTGAACTGGTTGCTGAACTGGTTGCTGAACTGGTTGCTGAACTGGTTGCTGAACTGGTTGCTGAACTGTAACAGGTTCTTGAATTGGTTGCTGAACTGGTTGCTGAACTGGTTGCTGAACTGTAACAGGTTCTTGAATTGGTTGCTGAACTGGTTCAAGTTCTTCTTGAACAATATTTAAGAAAACAACTTGTGTTAAATATAAATTTTCAGATGTACAAGCATCTACTAAAATATTGAAAGCTTCTTCTATTGCAATTAGTTCTTCTTTTGTTTTAGAATTTATTTTATCTCTATTATTTTTCATAAGCAACTGTAAATATTGCTCGATATTAATTAGCTCTTGAGCCATTAACTACCACCTCTAGTTTAAATTATTTTTGTACTTCTAAATCAAACTTACGAATGTCAATATATCTATCAATTCCTCTTTCGTTTTGTTGTGTAACAATAGTAATTTTACCTAAAGCTACAAAGATATCGAAGTATTTATTTAGAACATAAGTAGGAGAATTGGTTATATCTCTAATTTGATTTGGAGTTATTTGTTTCTTGCCTTCACTTTTCAATTGCTGAATTGCTAAAACAATATTCAAAAACATTTCTGTTACTGTTTTCTTCGCCATAAAATACTAATATAAGTACTTATATATAAATGTTTCTATGCTTTATAAAGTATTATTTAAAATTAACCAATTTACAATTCAAACTTATCTAATATCACATTTTCTTGTATGTCATTACCATAGCTTTTTAGAATTTTTTTCCTTTCTTTAGCACTATTCTTAAAAAATCCAGCTGAATCATCAAAATCAAAATAATAACCAAACTCTTTTCCTTTGTGTTTTCTTTTTAGTCTTCCAATCAATTGAACAGAATCAACAGAAGATTTGTGAGCTGAAGCATTTATGATTATATCCAAATCAGGAATATCAATTCCAGCACTAAAAATTTTAAGACTGCCAATTAAAGTTCCACCATCTTTCTTAAAATCATCAAATTGTTGTTTACGAGATTTGGATTCTGTTTCTCCAATAATTAACTTAGAATTTTTAATTTCTTCATTCAATGTTTTCGCATGATTGACCAATTTTGTAACAACTAAGATTTTCTTATGTTTAAATTTCTCACACAAAAATTTGACTTTATTATTTCTTCTTTCATTCTCAGATATACATCCACGATATTGTGAAGCATAGTCATTACTCATATCATCCAAAATTGTGTTATGAAAGAAATAACATTTGGTTGGACATAAATAACCTTCAGCCTCAAGTTCTTTGGTTGTCTTAGAATAAATCGGAAAACCTACTAATGAATTCATAAGTAGTGTGGAAGAATCATTACGCCATGGACTCCCAGTTAGCCCATAACACCAACCAACGTTAACCAAACTCTTTTGAATTAATGAATACATCTTTGAATCGCTTACATTCTGCGCTTCATCAAAAATACATAAAGAAGTTATATACAAAAGCTTTCGTAATTTCTTAGAAGTTTCATCACCTCTTTTTAATATTGCTGTTAGACTTTGAATAGATGCAATGTTGATTTCCTTTATATCCATTTGCCCTTCTGAGATTTCACCAATCTCAACGCCTAACATATCCTCGTATACTTTTTTGGTTTGTCTAACTAATTCTATTCTGTTAACGATAAATAAAGTTTGCTTCTTTAACTTCCTTACAATTTCAGAAGAGATATAAGTTTTACCTGCTCCAGTTCCTAAATACAGAATTCCAACTTTATTTAATAGAGCGCTTTCAATTGCTTCATTTTGATAATATCTAAATTCAACATTTGATTTTTTAAATGTTACATCAATTTTTCTCCTGATAATATCCATATTTCTATTGTCAACGAATTCTAAAAGAACATTTGAATTTGTATTTTCATTATAAAACTTTACTATCTCAACAAAATCCTTTTCAAAAGCCAATGGTAAAAATCTTCTTTTATAAAACAAACGAGTCTTGCCATCCCAAAGTTTCTTCTTATACAAATCTGAAAAGAAACAACCATCAACCATAAATGAATATTTTAAATCCAACATGTCTGATAAAACTTTAGGTAACTCTCCCATGATTTCTATTTTGTTATTTTCTATCATACAAGTTATTTTGCCACCCTCACGTTTTATTTGTTCTGCAATACATTTCTTCTTATGTGCATTCCAAATACCACCAACATCAGAGATTTTGTATTTGGAAATATCATTTCCTTTAGCCATTATCTCTTTTGTTGTATCTAGAATAAATTGTTTAAATGCCAAAACTTCTTCTAATGTGAAACTGTATTCTACTGTTTTACCAATTTTAATATAATCAAAAACAATTTTATATGGCAAAACATTATGTTTTAAATAATACAATAAGAAATACATGAGGCCTTGACGTTTAAAAGCTTCTCCACTATCGATTGAGGTTGAACTTTTCCAATCAACTAAATAAATTCCTTTATTATCTTTACAAACAACATCAATAAAACCTTTTAAATCAATTGTGTAACCTGATGTTCTAAAATAAGAAAACAATATAGCTTCTTCAGCTTTTGCATTTAAATAATCTTTTTGTAATTTCTCTATTCCTAAAAGAACGGCTTTAGCATATGATTCATATTTCACAAATTTACCATACACTCCTGGCATCACACTTAGCTTTTTTGAATCCCAAGTTTTCTTGAAGAAGATTAAAGCTTCTTGTGGGTTATTCTGGAAGTCACCATTGATATATTTTTCTAAGGCTTTATGCATAGTTGACCCAGAAATTCCGTATACCTCTGGAACCCTAGTGTCTTGTGGTGCTTTAGCTATATAAGAATAATAAAAAAGTATCTCATTTTCGAGATACAAATTGAGACTACTAGCTGATATGTTAAATTTAATCATTCTACGAATTCAGCAATATCGATTCGTGTAGTGATTCTGTCATTATAGTCAAATTCTGTATTTACTAATTTAACTTTTTGACCTATCAACTTAGAAGTTTCTTTGTCTGCAAATTCGCTTTGTGATAATTTACCTGGTTCGATTCCTTTAAAGACACAGAATCTCAAATAAATTTTTGTTACTTCACAAGTAAATGTGTTTTTTAATTCAGCTTCTACTGATTTTCTAGCTTTTGTTGCAAACCAAGGAACATATCTTATTTTACCGTCATTTCCTTTATTTCCAAACCATTTTATATTTGGCATAAAAGAAACATAGTCTGTATCTTTGTAAGAAATTTTTAATTTTGTTTTATAACCTTCTTTACTGTCATCTTTTTCTTTATTAAATCTCTCAGGTAAAATTCTATTGCCTTCAGCATCTTTTGTTTGGGGTTTTAAAATTTCAACTGATTCAATAACAAATACTTTTCCAACATCTTCTTCTTTTAATTTCAAATCATCAGAAGCTTTGTTTGATAGTGTGTCGTCTATTTCAATTTCATCATCTGAAACATCGTTCATTTGTTCTTCAACACTTTGCTTTGGAAAAGGTGTTGCTTCACTTGTAACATCTGCTTCAATTGTTTCTTCGGGTTTATCTTCTACTTTAGAAGGTTCAGGTTTTTCAAACTCTACTTTTTGTGCTTGTTTTAATAGTTCTTCATGATTCATTTTTTATTCACCGTTCCGCTCTACGAGCTTATATTCGTTTTGATAATATTAAATTATTTTTAATTTATATAAATGTTTCTATTTGATTATGAAAGCTAATTGGCCGATTTAGCTGAAACCTAAAAGTATGTATGTTAACAAATATATAAATGTTTCTATGTGGGGTTACAAAAATGTGCTGAAACAGGTGAAGCAGGTGAATTGGCCTTTTTAACCCTCATTGCAAAATATTTTTTTATAGGATAGGGTAGAATATACTGTTTCAGTAGCTTCACTTGCTTCAGTAAAATAATTCTTTTATAAATAAAGGAAACATTTAAATATAAGTTTAATATTTATAACATTCTAGTTAACAAAAATTTAATAATAAAAAAGGTGATTTGATTGAAAACTATTAGAAAAGTAAAAAAATTGGGCGGTTCTCTAATTCTGGTGATTCCACCAGATTATGCAAAATACTTAGATATTGAAGATGATGTTGAAGTATTTCTACAAGATGATGAAGGAAAACATGGAAAATTCTTATCTGTATGGAGAAAAGACCAACAATGTCAACAGCAGTAGAGTTAAATACAGAAGTATCATTTTATGATTATTATGCAGATGTAGACTCAAAAAAAATTATTGGTTTAAAAGATGCATTTTCAAAAATAAAAACAAATTCTATTTTTAAAGACATTGTTACAAAAATGAGGTCTTGTTCTGATGAAAAAACTCGTAATAAATTAAAAGCAAAATTACCTTTGGTTACTTTTTCTGGAAAGTTTAAAAAAAGAAACATGAACGATTTGGAAAAAGCTTCTGGAATAGCAGTTATTGATTTGGATTCTTTTGGTAATTTGGATGAAATAAAGAAAATAAAACAAGAAATTATAGAATTATCATATGTATGTTTTTGTTTTTTGAGTCCGTCAGGTGGTTTAAAAGTTGGCTGTAGAATACCTATTGTCAAATCGGATATTGAATATAAACAATATTATATTCCATTATCTAAAGAATTTGATAAATATTCAAAAATTTTAACTAAGAAAAATGATTCTGTAACCAAAGATATTAGTAGATTGTGTTGTTTGAGTTACGATTCAGATATATATATTAATGAAAACGTTACAGAATATTTAATTAAAGATATTTCTGTTGTTCCTACAAATACAAAAAATGTAAATGAAGATATTAGATTTGATAGGTCTGAAATTGAATTTAATGAAGTTAAAATTTTATTAAATAAAAAATGGACTAAAGTTAAAATTTTTGAATATATGGAGAATAATTTTGAGAAATGGAAAACACGACCAATTCAATATAGGGATTTAACATATAATAAAGCATATCAAAGTTGTTTAGATTCTAGAAAAATTAAACCCATAGAATTTGATAAGGAGAAATTAACAGATATTGAAAAAATAAAAAAGATTGTTGTTAGATTACTATTAAATAAAGAAACCAAAGAAGCTTCAGAAGTTTTGGCAATCACATTTATGCAAAAGTATAAAACATATTCTATAAAAAACGATGATAAAAAAGAAATTTATGTTTACAATAAAGGTATTTTTGTAGAAAATGGAATGTGTACTATTAGAGAATATATTAGAAAAATTTTAAATCATAATTATTCAACTCAATTTTGTAATCAAGTGATTGAAAAAGTTGAGGTTGATTCTTTCATAAGCCAAGAAGAGTTTTTTAACTCAGAAATACGTGATGAAATTTGTGTACAAAATGGAATTTTGAATGTTGTGACGAGAAAACTTTCACCTTTTACACCTACAAAAATATTCTTTAATAAATTACCTGTTTCATATGATTTTACAAAAGATTGTAAAATTGTAAAAGCTTTTGTAAAAGAAATAGTTACATCTGAAGAAGATTATAAAATAATACAAGAATTATTTGGTTATACATTATACAAAGATTATTCAATTGAAAAATCCATAATGTTAACTGGCAAAGGTAGAAATGGTAAAGGGCAATTATTAATGTTATTAAGAAAATTTGTTGGCGCAGAAAATATTGCAGCATTAACAATAGACCAATTAGCTGGACAATTTGACACAGTATATTTACATAAAAAATTAGTTAACATTGCTGGAGATATTAATGGTGGTTATATTAAAGAAACTGGAAAATTAAAAACTTTAACTGGCAAAGATGTAGTAATGGCAGATAGAAAATTTAAAACTAAAGTGGTATTTATTAATTATGCTAAGTTAGTTTTTAGTGCGAATGAATTACCTTCTTTTGCAGATAAGAGTGATGGTTTTTGGGATAGATGGATTTTAATTGATTTTCCATATAGATTTGAATTTGAAGATGAACACGATAACATTAAATGGAAAGAGTATAAAGATAAAGGTCTATTGAAAAAAAGAACTAATGATGTATTGAATGATGTATGTGAAAATACTTCAGAAATGTCTGGTGTTTTGAATTGGGCTTTAGACGGTTTAGATGAACTTCTTAAAAGAGGGAAGTATACTAAAAATCCCGCTTACGATGATATACAACTTATTTGGGATAGGAAAGCAAATTCATTCAAAGCCTTCTGTGATGAGGAACTTGAAAGTACAGATGATATCGGTGTTTATGTTGAACGTGGTGAATTAAAAAAACGTTATAAAAAATATTGTGAAAAACATTCAATAAAAAAACCACAACCAGTAAGTAGAATAAGGGCTTATTTAATTAATGATTTAGCATGTGAAGAAAGTCAACCAAGAATTCATACTGGAGAATGTACTAATGATTGTTGGTCTTCTTCAGAAACAACACAAATAAGAGTTTGGTTAGGAATTAAATGGAAGAAGGAGATGGTAAATCATGAAAGCAATACAAACAAAATATAAAGGTTATACTTTTCGTTCAAGATTGGAAGCAAGATGGGCAATATTTTTTGATACATTAAAAATAAAATGGACATATGAAAATGAAGGTTATGAATTAAAAGACGGTACTTGGTATTTGCCAGTTTTTGAAATTTGGTTAAATGATTATAGATATTTTTGTGAAGTAAAACCAGAAGGAGACGAATTTGTTAAAGCAAGAAAATTTGGTAATGAGGAAGGTGTTAGTATTATATTATTAGATGGAGTACCAGATTTTAAATTATACTTTGTATCATTTTACAATAATAAAGATAAATGTGGAGATTGTCGTGCTTGTGTTATTTGTCATAATAAAAAATTTAGTAATTATTTATACACTGAACCTGAATTTGGTTTTGCAATTGCTAAAACACGAGATGAATTAGCTTGTTTTGGTGATAATTATCATGATGCTGTAGATGCAGCAAGAAAAGGAAATTTTTAAGGAGTTGGTGAATGATGGAAGAAAAAGAATTTTATGACAAAATAACAGAAAAAATAAATACATATGGTTTTGAAACAGTTTTAATTGGAGAGTTAATACAAATAAAAAGTAACTTAGCTAAATAGAAACATTTATATATATAGTTATATATTGATAATTAATAAGATGCGATATAAAAATTCAAAAGCGGATGAGAAGGAATTTAAGAATATTATTCAGTCTAAATTTGATATCGTTGATTATGTTTCTTCGTTTAAAGATTTAAAATCAAAATATTTGGATGAGTACATTAACTTACACAAACAAGAAGAGGCTGAAGAAAACAAAACTAAAGCCAAAAAGATTAGAGTTAAAATTGAAGCGCTTAGAATAAAAATGTATGATGATTTGCAAAATATAACAAAACAAAAAATGGAGGAAAATATGGAAGAAGCAAAAAATTATGTTCACCCAGAAGTAGAAAGTTCTGAGGCTGAACCAAAAGTAGAAGAAATAGTTGTTGAAGAAAAGGTAGAACCAGTAGGTGACCAAGAAGTTTTTAAGAAAATTCGAAAGGATTTATCTGCTTATTATATTAAAACTTTTAGGCCAACAGAAAAAAAGATGGAAGTGAATTTGAAAGAACTTAAATCCATTAAAAAAGAGATTCTTGCACATAGAAATTATTTATATGCAATATCTAAAAACGAAAGTTTTACCAGCGAAGAGATGGAGAAAATCCGTTCAGCAGAAATAGCTAAGTACGCAGAGAAAATCGAAGGGTTAAAGGGGTGAGATTGGAATGATTAGTATCGTGAAGGGAATAGAGAAAGAGAAAAGTTTACTTCTTAAAATCAGAAATGACAATGATGTTGAACTTCGCGAGATTATTTATTCTAATTATTTTTTTATTGATGCTAATGATATTGATTTTGTTAATGAAACAGAAAGACTTGACAACTATTTTACTTCATATAAACTTGTTAATGCCATAAATGGTAAATTTTACAAAGCATTTTTAAAAAAAAATTATCATAGAAAGTACGCAAGAAAAGCTTTAGAAGATGAAGGCATAATAACTTACGAAGCAGATGTTAATACTTTTAAACGATATCTTATTGATAAACAAGATGCTAAATTAAATCATTGTAATTTAAAAAAAATTTGGTTAGACATAGAAACTGTTGATGTTAATCCACTCAAAAAAGATTTATTTGGTAAAGTTGAAGCTGTTTCTCCTATAATGAGTTGTGCTGTTAAAGATGATGAAACTAAAGAAGTTAAATTTTTCGTAAATAAAGCTTTAACATTAATGGATAAAGAAAAACTAAAAGAGTTAAAAGAAACTTATTTAGATAAAGATAAAAAAATACCAAGAGAAAATTATGGACAGTTTGTTGAGTTAATGTTTAAGTGTGAAAAAGAATTATTAAAAGAGATATTTATTTACATGCAACAAAAAGATATGTATTTGGCATGGAATGGTCATAATTTTGATTTTGCTTATCTTAAACAAAGAATGAAAATACATGATATGTATTATAATAAAATATTTGGTAATGACATGGATTACTTACAAATTTATAAAATTAATTCAAAATATTCAAAAGTAAATGTAGATAATTATAAATTAGAAACAGTTTCATATGAAGAGTTAAAAGTTGAATTAGAAAAAGAGGGCTCAGAGTTTAAGAACATTCAAGAAATTAAAAAATTAGATTGGAAAACAATTACAAAAGCACAACGTTATATTGATTTATATTTATTTTATCCTAAAGTTTTAAAAGAATACAATATTCAAGATGTTCATCTTATGGATTTGATAGAACAAAAATTACATTTATTGGATTTGAATGCAGAACAGTCTAAAATTTCTGGGTGTCCGATAGCTGGAACTGTATTTGATAGTTATAATTCTGATTATTTATTATTGAATGGCTATAAAACAGAAAAATATGTTTGTCCATCAAAACCAACTGAAGAAGTTGTAGCTCAGCGTTCACATCCATTAACAGGTTCGTTTCCTCCTGGTGGTTATACTTATGCTAAAGAAAAAGGTTTACATATGAATTTGCATTGTTTTGATTATAAATCTCAATATCCAACAACAATGATTACATTTAATATTTCTCCAGAAACATATTTATCAGAAAAAAATCCTTTACAGTTACCAGAAATTCATGAAGTATTTACTAAAGAAGAATACGATTATATATTATTTGTATTAGCTGAGAGTAAAAAACATTTAGATGCAAACGGAAAACTAAAAACGTCTTATGATAATGCAATTGATAATGATAAGATGATTGAGTTGATGTGGAAGTTTACTAAAAATTATCAAATGAAAGAGATAAGTAGTTTGGCAAAGAAAAATAATTTTGTATTTACTCCAGCAGATTTAAATAGAGATACAAGAGGTTGGATGCTTCATCCACATTATTGTTTTACCAGAGAAAAAGAAGGTGTTGCTTCTAAAATTCAAAGAGTATTAATAACTGAAAGAGATAAAGTTAAATACGAATTAAAAAACATAACAGATGAATATGAAAAAAGAAGTAAAGATAATTATCAAAAAGGTTTGAAAGTTAGTTCAGTTTCTTTATATGGTGCTTTTGGCTTTAGAAGCTTTAGGTTTTTCAAATATGAATTGCCAACAGCGATAACAACAGCTGCAAGATATTTAACAAAGAAATCTATTTTGTTTGCTGAAGGTTTAGGATTTAAAACTTCACATGGAGATACAGATTCCGCTTTTATTAAAGAAGATACAAACACAATTACCATTGACGAATTAGAAGATAAGTTTTTTGAGTATTATAATGATTACATAAAACCTTTCAATACAATTTGTGAAATAGAATTATACAATAAAAAAACAAATAAAAAAGAAAAATGTAGACACTTTTTAGTTTTTGAGAAAGAGAAGTTTTATGAAAGTTGTATTGTTTCAGCTAAGAAAAGATATTACTATAAAGAAGTTGATGGCGATAAAATAACTTACGGAACTCAAGGTGGAGCTTTCAAACGTAAAGGTATTTTGCAGATGGCAAAAGATTACCAGAAAGAATTGGTTAAAGATGTGTTGGATAAAAATTTCAATACAGAACTTTGGAAAGATAAAATTCTTGCATTAAGAACTAAAGTATTTACATTTGGTTTGAGTGATGAAGAAGTTGTTCGAGATGCAACGTTAAGTCGTTCAGTTGAAAACTTTGGAAAGCCAGTTATTGATGGTAGCACAGGATTACAGAAATTAAGAAAATCAGATGGCGAACCAATGTTTGCGCCAATTCCGGCACACATTAAAGTTGCAAAAAGATTATTGGCAGCCGGTGAAATATTAGAGATTGATGATAAGATAAAATACGTTGTTATTAATTCTCCACCAATTGAAGCGATTACATTAGAAGAATATAAAGTTAGTAAAAAATATGATGCTGAATATTATTGGAAAGGTATTGAAAGTGTCTTAAAAGAAATCATAGAACTTGTAGATTACAAAGCGTGTTATACAACTTTTAGAGATTGCTGGAGTTTGTCAGACAAACAGATAGCGAGGAATAAAAGAAAATGAAATATTATAAGACTAGAAAAGAAGCAGAAGATAATCGTATAAGTGGAGAGTGTATTTTTTTTGATGCTATAAATGGTTATTATATTATTGAAAAAGAACAAAATTTTTGGGGTGATGAAGAATGAAATATTTAATAAAATCAGAATATCATAAGCAAACAAATCAATGGGAACTAACTTTTTATGACGATACGTTTGATAAAATAACAACGAGACTTGTAAAAGATGATGCGTGGTAGAAACAAGGAATTCTTAATTAATGGTATCAAAATGATATTTCATATTAATTGGGGAATAACTATTGATTCAGCTGAAGTTGATTCAACGTTAACATATCAAGAAAATTTTAATCATCTATATAATAAGTATTTGCCAATGATACCTAAATAGAAACATTTATATATATGTTTAGGTATCATAATATTATAAAAAAGGTGATTGAGTATGAAAATAAATTTTGAGTTTGATACAGAAAAAGACGATTTAAAAGATTGTCTAGAGACATTAGAAGAAGTTAAAAAAATGTTCTTAGGAACTAAAATTGAGTCTGGTACAAAAACAGAAGAGTCGCATGATGTTGCCGAAGAATGGTTGAGCGATGGTGAATCAGAAGAAATCGAAGTAACAAATGTTAAAAGTGGAATATTAAATCTTTTAACAAAACAAACATATTCGACAATAACAGATTTAGCTGAAAGGTTATCATGTGCAAAAACAACAGTACAAATGAAATTGTCTGAGTTAAGAAGTGAAAATAAAATTTCAAGTACAACTGGTAGACCTAAAAAATTCTTTTTGAAAGGAAACAACCCAGATTACAAAAAAGCATTTAGTGAAATATGAGGATAAAATGGAAGAAGATAAATTAAAAACAATGTTCGATAAACAATACGCACTTCAAAAGAAGTTGGGTGTTTACGATAAGTTAGTTGAAAACAATACTAACATACAATTATATTTGAATCAAAATTTTCTAGCATTACATGAAGAGTCAGTTGAAATTATGAGAGAAACAGCTTATAAAAACCCTGACTTCGTAAAGTTTGGTTGGAAGAAACATCAAGTCATGAATTTAGAAAAAGCTAAAGATGAGTTGGTTGATTTGTGGCATTTTGTTATGAATATCTCAATTGCAATTGGAATGAGTTCAGATGATTTCTATGCAAGGTATTGTAAGAAAAATACAATTAATGTTGTGAGGCACGAAAGTGGCTATTGAAGATAAACGAGATACTTACCAAGAATTTATTGCAAAGGTTACAGAAATAAGAAATGAACGTAGAAAATTGTATGGCGATTCTTGGATGGAAAGCGAAGACTGGGAATTGTTAGCTCAAATAAAAAATAAAGTTGGCAGACTCCAAGAATTTATTATTAATCATAAAGATGAAAAAATTTATGAAAGTAAAATAGATACAATAGTTGATTTAATTAATTATGCATTATTTTTAGGTGCAAATCTTGAGGAAACTAAAAAATGAAGAAACAAATATATATTGCAAGTGGATTTTTTAATAAGAAGCAATTAGAAGATTTAGCAATTATTAAAGAAGCTTGTGAAGATACTGAGTTTACTTATTACTCACCAAAAGACGAATGTGTTTGCCCACCAAATGCTTCACTTAAAATTAGAAATAACATATTGAATGATAATTTGAAAGCAATAAAAGCTTCAGACATTGTTATTGTCAACACAAGAGATAATGACAAAGGAACGTTGTTTGAATCTGGATATGCTTTTGCTAAAAATAAAAGAATCATATATTGTTTCTTTGATTTGAATAAAAATGTTAATCTAATGCTATCACAAACTGGAATCGGTTTTGTTCGTTATGAGGTTGATTTGTTAAAGATATTAAAACAACTTAAACGAAATAAAGATTTTAAACAAACATACAAAGGTAAAATAGAATGATTGGGAAAATTAAAAATTTCCTTAGCGATATCTATGCTTTAAAATCTTTAATTAGATATTCAAATACTTTTAGGATTTTAAACGAATCAATTGCTGAACATTCGTATTTTGTAAGTTTGATTGTTTTGGAATTACATAACCATTATGATTTTGCAATTGAAAAGGCTTTGAAGATTGCAATTTTACATGATATTTCAGAAAGTAAATTAAGTGATATACCAAATAATATTAAAACACAGAATGTTAAATTCGCTAAAGACTTAGAAGCTTTAGAAGAGAAAATTTGTAAGAAAGAATTTCCTAAATTTTTTAAATACTTAAAAGAGTTTAATGAAGAAAAAACAACAGAGGCAAAAATTGTTAAACTCGCAGATATATATAGCGTGATTCAATATGCACAAACAGAAATTAATTTAGGTAATAAAAAGTCTATGACAATTATAAAGAACGTAAGTTTAATAAGGGCTAAAAAAATAGAAAAAGAATTAAAAAATTTTAGGAGAAAGAAAAATGAATGTTAATGAAGGATTTTCAAATCTACACGTAGAATTAATGGACGCACCAATTAATCCACAAAAGAAAGTTTGGGATTGGTATAAAACAACTTGGATTACTAAGAAGAATTTGCCATATGAAACAAACAAAATAACAGCTAATAATATTTTTAAAGAAGCTTTAGATGGCAAAGCATTACCAACAGCTTTAGAACAATTAAACTTTACGTTTAGAATAAAAAATTTATCAAGAGTTGGATTAGCACAAATAACAAGAGGCAGGTTTGGTTGGGCTTTTAATGTTGAATCACAAATGCCAGAAAAAATAAACATTAATACAACAATACCATTAAGTATTTTGAATAATCCTAATTTAAGGGATAAAGCTAAAGAATTAGTAAATACTGTTGAGGCTTTTTATGAGCAATGTGATAATGAAAATATTGCTTATCAAGATTCTAGATATTTGATTTTGCATGGTCAAACAACAAATTTAATTGTTAATACAAATTTTTTAGCATTAAAGAAGTTTTATTTTTTTAGAGCTTGTAATGGTGTTTGCGATGAATTAAATTATGTTTGTAGATTAATAAGAGAACAAATATTATCACATTATGATTTTGATACATGTTCTAAAGAAATGGTAAAGAGATTAGATTCAGGATGTGCAAAGAAAAAAGTTTGTATTAATATTGATAAAGTTTATGGTTGTTGTGGAAGATACGGAACGATGACTTCAAGATTTAGAAATAGCTCTTGGTATTTAGAATTAAAACAAATGAAGAAGAGTTTATTATTTGATGATGAATGATAAGAAGATGAATGTGATGAAACCAACAATTCCTGTAAAGTGGTATGATTTGAAATTACTACAAGAATGTGTTGTTATTTTTAATGAGATTAATGATTGGAGTCAAGACGAAGAATTTGTTTTGACACAAGCTTTAGTTGCATATAAAACTCAATTGCAAAAAGAACAAAACAAAAGAGGTAAAAGATGATATTAATGTCTATTATTAAATTTGTTTTAGCTGTATTGTTTATTATTTTTTTATTTGTTGGATTATTAGGTAATAGTGATTGTTGTCCTTGTGGTGCTAGTGATGGTTGTTGTCCTTGTCCAAATGTTGAGACTTTACATTTTTTTAAAGAGAATTGTAAAGATTATAATTCGCCTTCATCTGCTGGAAGTTGGTACGATGAATGTCACAGATGTAATGAAAAATTGAATAAATCAATGGAGTGTTGGAAAGAATGAGATTAGTTTGGAAAAACAGAATATTTGCAAGAAATTTTATCAACGATTTTATTTCTAAGATGAAAAACATTTTAGGCGGAAGATTGAAGATATATGAGAAAATGTTGAATACAGCAATTAAAGAAACCAATGATGAGTTTTTTAGAGATTATCCAAACGCATCAAACATTAGAGTTGATACAGAAAGTGTTGAAGGTAATGCAGTGATGGTTACAATAACCGGTGAGTTAGATGAGTAATTTATCCTTTATCATAAACCAAACCATTGTAAATGTTGTTGAAGCTACACTGACACCAAATGGTATTCCAATTGTTCAAAAAATACTAATGGTATTTGGATTGTTTTC
>Ga0207997_1001007_pt1 | contig 14614 bp, 33 predicted proteins | sample AntAceMetag02UKN_FD_184777 | JGI IMG/M metagenome (GOLD analysis project Ga0207997, IMG submission 184777) | Saline lake microbial communities from Ace Lake, Antarctica - Antarctic Ace Lake Metagenome 02UKN (SPAdes) (version 2) | ecosystem: Environmental > Aquatic > Non-marine Saline and...
GGATAGTTTATTCCTTTTTAGTATTTTAATATATAGATATATGAAAACATTTGAACAATATAATAAAGATAGTGGAGTATTAGAACTTTACAATAGATACTTGAAAGAGTTTTATTATAGTTTTATTGTTATTATAGAAGGGTTATATATTTATCATCCTACTAATAGTTATCATTATTATCTAAAAAGTATAAACATGGATGATGATTATTCATATTTTTCTAGTCTTAAAATAGAAGATATAAAAGAACATTGTGAATATATATCATCGGGACTTGATGATGGTGGAAATTTTGGTGGTCGCAAAAAAGAAATTAAAGCTATAAATGACTTTATGATTGCTTTAATAAACAATAAAGAATTTATAGAGGAATATAATACTATTATTGATTCAGAAGAAATAGGACTATTATAAAAATTATTTGGAAATTTTTAATATGAAATATATAAAAACATATGAGAGTAAAAAGAATGATAAATTTATACGTGGTCATGTATATAAATATGGAACATATTATATATACATTAAACATTTAGAATTAGATTATGATAATCCTTCAAAATATACACATTTATTTTTAAATATTTATAATAATAGAATATCTGGGTTTATTGATACAGTAGTATCTAATGAATTTGAAATTCAGGGCACATTGTATGATTTTTTAGGAAAACATCCAGAACTTATAAAAGATGTTATAAAAAATTTTGAATTTCCAAATATATATGGAGTGACTCCATATAGAAAAAAGGTTGTTGATGATTTTGTAGAAGAATTTATAACTGATGATATATATGCATTGAATGATTCAGAAGAATTAGGATTATTATAACTTGGACATTAACTTGGACATGGTGTCCAAGCTATAAAATAATATTTATATATGGACATGAATTATATTAAAACATTTGAGAACTAAAATAAAATCATAAAAATTAAAAAGGACGTAAAAAATTTTACGTCCTTTTTTTATAGAATTGTGAAACCTTTTTAAATTTTTATATATAGTATGTGAAATATATAACAATATACATGAAAACATTTGAACAATATAATAAGAAGGAATATACATTAGATGAACTTGAATTAGGTGATAAGATCATGTTAAATATTCCTGATGGATATGGAAGTTATACAATTGATATTAAGAAAATTAATAATAAATGGGTTACATATAGAGGTGCATTCACAGAACCTAATAGTATTCTTATGGAAGAAGATACAGGTCATTTTTTTAAATTAATTCATGTTATCAATCATATAAAAAAAGAAGACTGGGATGAATTTGGAAAAGATTCAGACGAATTAGGATTATTATGAAAACATTTGAAGGTTTCCTGAGTAAGAAGAAAGTAAAATTAGAAATAATGTCTAATTTTACTTTTAGTGATGTTAAGAAAAAAATTAAAGATCATTTTTCTAACATTGAAGGATTGAAAAAAATTGATTTTAGTACAGGACAGAGGGAATTTTATTATGTTGGAAATAATATGAATAAAGATCTTGAATGTCATATGGATTTTGGTATTTTTAAAATTGATACTGTTATAAAAAAATCTGATAATTATTTAGTTAATATATCAAAATATTATTATTATTTACATGGTTATATAGAACAATCTATTAGTGTGTATGGTGCTGTGATTCCAGAAGATGAAGATAAACTTTTTTATGAATATTATAATCCATTATCAATGTGTATGCCAGATATAATTGAACTCATTGAGTGGAAGATAAATCAATATAAACATTTGATTGATTCAGATGAATTGGGATTATTATAAAAATATATAAGATATGAAAGACTGGAAACATGGAAGAAATAGGACTATTATGAAACATATAAGACAATTTAATGAGAGTAACAATATAGATGAATTATATCAGATGTTTCAGTTATTAGATCATAATGGACATAACTATTATAGAGCATATATAGGTGAATATGATAATGATGGTTATGATGAGATATATATTGAGTTTGATGATGTAATAGAAATGAATGCTGATCAGGCATTAGGTTCAATGAAACCTATGAATATGTCATTGAAAGAATATATAAAATCAAATGATAAAGAAGTAAAAGTTATAAATTTATTAATTAGTGAAAAACAAAGGGAATTTATATACAATGTTAGTGAAAATCGATTATGTGAGGATTATACAAAGATATTAAATGATACTTTAATATATCTTGGGTATGAAGATCTAATTGAGAGTGATGAATTAGGATTGATATAAAAATATATAGTGTATGAAAACATTTGAACAATTTAATAAGAAAGAAATGAAAGGCATTCCTTTAATGAAGTATATTAATTATGCAATGGGTGAGGAATATTTTATAAAAGTTGGAGGTTATATTAAATTGATGTCTATAAACAATGTCTGGATAACAACATTTTCTAATGAAGGATTTGGTATATACTATATAAAACAATGGATAATAAATATTCTTCACAAGGATACTAGTGATGATACATTTGATAATTTAAAAACACGGCGCATATTGAACAATATAAAACCATCAGAACTAAAAAAGATATTAGATATTTTAGAAGACACTGAAGATATGGATTTATTTTTAGATTCAGAAGAATTGGGATTAATATAAAAATATATAATATATGAAAACATTTGAACAATATAATAAGAAAGAATATAAAGGCATTCCTTTAATGAATTATATTAATCATGTACTTGGTAAAGAATATTTTATATTATCTATAAATAGTATTGAGTTGATACCTGAACCAGATAAGAATCCCAATCTTTGGGTAGCATCTTGTTTTATTGATGATTTTAATCCAGAAATAATGAAAGATTGGATTATTGATGGTATTGATGCCCTTGATAAGGATAATCCGAAATATCCTTTTCAAGTGGATCGTAATAAAAAAAGAAAAATACTTTATAAAAATATATTAGATATATTAAATGATGAAGATAGTATGGCAACCTATATAGATTCAGAAGAAATAGGATTGATATAAAAAATAAAATAAGAATAATGAAAATAAAGAGATTTAATGAGAATCATGATAATAGTGTAGAATTAAATGCTAATATAAAAGATATTAAGTGGATTGATAAGCCAGAGCTTCAGGAAGTATGGGGAATAATAAATGATACACCTATGATAGTAATTGATATTGAATCTCCTAATAATTGTTATATTAATACTGAATTTGGTAGAGAGGAACATATTAATGACAAGAATTATTCTATAGAAGAAGCTAAAGAAAAAGGACAAGAAGTATATGAAGAATTTGTAATGAAAATGGTACACAATCTAATGAAGTATATGGAGCATCCTCTTATGATCCATAATCATCATGTTTATAAAAAATAGATAATTAATAATTGAAAACATTTGAACAATATAATAAGAAGGAATATACAATAGATGATCTTGAGATTGGAGATAAGATTATGTTAGATATATCTGGTTATCCATTTTATGGTGATGATATAAAGAATATACTATGGGGCACATATAAATGTCGTGTCGGAAATACATTAGAAATTGTAGAATATGATAATTATTTTTTTTACATAGAGAATATTATTAATCATATAAAAAAAGAAGATTGGGATGAATCATTATATGATTCTGAAGAATTAGGATTGATATAATTATGAAAGACTGGAAACAATTTAATGAAAATAATACTGGGTGGCCTAAAAAGGATAATGGTAAAGAAATTTTGTCAAAGTGTTTGAATCATACATATGATGGTGAATTCATAGTTGATCTTAATATTCAAGGAAATAACTTTTATGTTGAAATTCGTAAATGTATTAATGAGTATTTTTTTGATGGTGATTGGTTTGTTGATTGGTATTATGATAAGTTTAATAAAGATTTATTAAAAGATTGGGCAGAAACAGAGCTTAAATTTGATATAGGTGAATATAATGATGAAACAAATATGAAAGATTATCATAAGTTAGCAAGATTGACATTGAAAGCATTAGATAATTTAGATACATTTATAAGTTCAGATGAATTAGGATTATTATAAAACTAATTCATTTTATTTTAATATAATAAATAAAGGATAAAGAATATGAAAAACTGGAAACAATTATATGTAATTATTTTATTAATAGTTCAATTAATATTTATAGATTCTATAAAATCACAGAATGTAGGAATAACAGATGGTTCAGTATTTGTCCCTATCTCATTATTACATTTGAATGAAAATAGTGCATTGCCTGTTTCAGTATTCCAAATTACTATTCCATCTTATGGAATAACAGCCACAGATGGATTTTTATTAAAATTAGAATCAAGTTTCAAGGTTAAACGATTTAATGAAAAATATCCAAAATAATTTTTTTATTTGTTGTTTTGTTGTACATTTGTATTATCATTTACGGTTGCATGTGTTCAAACAACACCTAGAAATAGTATAATAAGTAATGTCAGAGTTCGATTCTCTGTAATGGTGCAAATAAAAAGGATGTAAATTAATTTTTACGTCCTTTTTTTATATATAGTATTAATGAAAGACAAAAAATATGAAAGATATGAAAATAAAGAGATTAAATGATATGAAAGAAATAGAAAGAAAATGGATAATTAAAAATATTCCTAAAAATATAAAGTATTTAAGTATTGTTGAAATAGAACAGGGATATATTTATGATGGTGTTAGAATAAGAAAAATTGTATCTATGAATGGAGATTTGGTTAAATATAATTTATGTATAAAAAAAGGGAAAGGATTAGTTAGAGATGAAATTGAAATAAATATTGATGAAAATGAATACTATAAATTTGAAAATATTGTAGAAAAAGAAATACAAAAAACTAGAAAATGTGTTTCACATGACAAATATATAATTGAGATAGATTTAATTCATGGAAGAGATTTAATATTAGCAGAAATTGAATTTAAATCTGAAGAAGAAGCAAACAAATTCATAGCCCCTGAATGGTTTGATAAAGATGTAACAGGTATTTCAGAGTTTTCAAATTATAACTTAGCAAAATAAAACAATGTAATCAATGAAAACATTTGAACAATATAATAAAAGTAGAGTATATGAAAATTGTCATAATGAACCATATGAGGTAGGTGATAAAATAATATTCAAATTGGTTGATTTTGTTAAAGATTCAGAATGTGCAACCTATACAGAATCAGATAAAGATTATGCTGAATATAAGTGGTGGACAATACTTAAAATAGATGAAGATTATAATAGTGGGTTTTATATTATAATTGATAATAAACATAGATGGTATTCATCAAAAAGTATTATATATCATGTACCAAAAAAGAATGGGATGAAGAAAAACATAAAGATATACCTGAAATATTAAAAGATAGTGAAGAATTGGGGTTATTATAAAAAATATATAGAGTATGAGAATAAGAAGATTAAATGAAAATGATTATTATTATATTCCTATTGATGATTGGGAAAAAACTATAAATAATATATTTAATAAGGAGATACCAAAAACAAAAGACCACCCTGCATCTGATGTTTTTAGCCTTAATAAAAATATGTTTAAAATATTTGAGACTGATGTATCATTAACTATTTATGCGCCATTTAATTTTTATTATTATAAGAGTTTAGTAGTATATAATGATATATCTAAACGTGGTATAGAATTATTTGGTATAGAACCAGTATTTACTATTGAAGATAGAGAGATGATTTTTCATGTTCCTAAAAAATGGTTTGAGGACAATAAGCATATCTTAGATTCGGATGAATTAGGATTATTATAAAATATAAAACCTCTACAAAATTTGTAGAGGTTTTTTTTGTTTATAATTTTTATTGTATATTTGTAAATAAATTAAAAATATTATGAAATACAGAATAAAAATATCTTATGAAACAGGTGATAGTTTTCACAAAGAAGACATTGAAGATTATATAGATGGTGATTGGAATGATATAGATGTTGTTAAAGATAATTTACAACGTATAAAAGAACACTATAAACAACATGAAGAAGTTAATACATATTTCAATAAAGGTAGAAGTATAGACGATATATATAAAGATAATAAAGATAAGGAATGGTTTGTATATATGCCTAAATTATATCATGTAGATGATTATGCAATAGATGAGAAAGATAAGAAAAAATTAGAAAATGACCAATGGTTATATAAACCAGATAAATATTTTGCTGAAAATTGTTTAATTTTGAAAATGGATAATGGTAATAATTATCAATTGAGTGCATTCTGGTGTGGATACTTTGAAACATTATATAGTGTAGAAGTAGAAATTGATAAAAGTGATTTAAAAATAGAATTTTAATAAAAACAAACCGGCTAAAAATCCTTTATAATTAATTTTGTAGAGGATTTTTTTTATTAGTTATTTTGTTGTATGTTTGTATTCAGTAATTAATTATTAACCTTTAAAAACTAAAATGATATGATGAATGATAATGATAATGATAATGGTGAACTAAATAAAAGAAAATTAATAAATATGGTATTATTATTTGTTTTTATAATGGTAGGTGTATATTTATTTTTAAATAAATCTATAACTAATGAAAGAATGATTACATTAAATGATACTATTGATGTAATGTCTCCAAAAGGGAAATCAAACAAATTAGTATATACTGTTTGTTTTGACAATGATGACAAACCTACTGCACTAGAACAATTAATATCAGTCAAAGATGATTATAATAAAAGGAATAGATTATTGAAAAACTTAGTTATATCAAATAAAGATAGAATAATATTTAGAGATAGTATATTCTGGACTGATGGAAAAGGTAACCCAATTAAAAATTATTATGATTATAACTTTATTATATTACTTGATGACAATTTAACTAAATTAGATATAATTTATGATAGTCATATGCCTGCATATGAAGTTGGGGTTAATATAAATGATGTTGATGGATTTGTGACTTGGTGTGATAATTATAAACCATCAGCTAAAACACATGAACAAGATTTAGATATAATTATTCATAAAATATTAAAAGAAAAAATATTCTAAATGAAAGTATTTTGAATTTTACCTGTAACTACATCAACATATAATACATCACCAGCAGCAGTACCTACTATGACATGAGAGCCATCAGGACTAAAAGTAACAGCTGTTACATCAGGTAAATTAAATGTCTTTATTTTAGAACCCTTTTTAGCATCATAAAAAGTTAACCTGCCATCAGCAGCAAATACATATTTACCATCAGGTGAATATGTTATGTCTGTTATTCTTCTACCACTACTATGACTTGATAAAGGAGTTAGTTGTTCTTCGTCTTCGTAATTTTCAAATGTTTTTATATGTTTCATAATAGTATATATAAATATATTTTTATAATAAACCATGGTGAAATTAGGATTATTATAAAACTTTTTTATTATAAAATTCTATAAATAATATGAAAATTGAATCTATAGTGTTGTTAGTATTAAGTATAACATTGATTTTGGTTATTTATTTTGTATTCATAAATAATACAATTGATACATCAACTACCCCAAATGAATATTCTAATAGAATGTTATTAGAATTAGAAAAAAGTAAATCAAACTACACTTTCTGGAATTATCTTCATGATAGATATATAGTAAGTGAATTTCTTTTAGAACAAAATATTGATACTGTTCCTCAAGGTTATTCTACTATAATGAAGAATGTAAAAAGATATGATAAATATATGGTATTGGATTACAAAATAAGAGAAGTCGAATATATGAGGGACTCTTGTGATGTTGAATATAGTAGAAATATATTATTATATCAAAGTGAAAATAAAGAAGATAGTCTATCTATAATCAAATCAGAGTTATATAATGATTTTGTTATAAATATATTAGAACCATTTAATAAAAAATGGAATAAAAATTTATTTGAAAATGAAAAAAAATAAAGGATTTTTTATAAAATTTTTATCTAAAACTATTAAACCAAAAAAAATTAGATATAAAACATTTAAAGTTGGTGAGGGTGAATATAAAACATTACTTACAGAAAAATTCAAAAATAGAAAACCATATATACCAATTGATCCTAAAAAAATAATTGCAGTTATACCAGGCACTATATGTAAAATTTATGTTAAAGAAGGCGATACAATAAAAGAAGGTTCAAAACTACTGATATTAGAAGCTATGAAAATGAAAAATGAAATTTTACTAACTAATGATAAACATGGTATTAAATATGTGGTTAAAAAAATCCATATTTCAATAGGAGATAATGTTACAAAATATCAATTGTTAATAGAGTTTGAATAAAAAGAAAAACCTCTACAATGTAGAGGTTTTTTTATTTTAGTTTACTTCATCTTTTAGAGCTGAGCCTGTTTTGAATTTAACAACTTTCTTAGCTGGTATATCAATTTCTGCACCTGTTTGAGGATTACGTCCTTTTCTAGCTTCTCTTTGTGCAACTGAGAATGTTCCAAATCCTACCAATGTTACTTTCTCACCTTCGGCAAGAGTATTGGTTAAATTACTTATTAATGATTCTAATACAACTTTTGATTGTACTTTAGTTATTTCAGCATCTTCTGAAATTGCGTTAATTAAATCTGTTTTGTTCATATTTTTTATTTTTATTTTTATATATTAAAAGAATATGGCTAAAACTACTATAAAACCTATAAAGTTTGTATTTTTGTGATTATTTTATTTTTATATTTTATATATAATGAAAAAAAATAATATTATGAATGTAAAAATTGAAACAGGGGACAATTTATTAGTTAGTTCTAAGGGTATTTTACCTGAAGCTATACAATGGTTCGAAAATTGTAAATGGAATCATAGTGCGTTCTTTCTATGGTTAAATGGCATACTGTATGTAATTGAAGCAGATAAACATGGTATAGCATTAACAAAATTTGAAGATTATGCTAAATCAGATAAAGGTTTATTAATTCTTAAACCTAAAACACCTTTTACTGATAAAGAAATAAGTTACACATTAAATTTCGTATTAGAATATACAGGACATACACCTTATGAATTTGTTAATCTTTTAGTTTATCAACCAATAAGATATATTACAAAATTTTTATTTGGTAAAGAAATTTGGATTGGTAGAAGTAAATCTAAATCAGGTAAGAAGTTTATATGTGGTGAATGGGTAGCATTTGTATATAATAAAATGCGTGGTTATTTTGATAAATGGAATCAAATTGCACCTGCTGATATATTTGATAGTGTTGATATATTTGACCATTATGAATATATTAAAAGTTCTAATAAAATCAAAAAATGTTAATTAACAAAAACCCTCTACACTGTAGAGGGTTTTGTAAGGACTAATAGAAAGTGGTAAGCGCACCATTGTTTATTCGTCTTTTGTTTTTATAATAGTCCCAATTCTTCTGAATCAAATAGATAATCATAATTATCTAATTCATCTTCAGATATTTGTATTTCTTTTTTATGAAAAGCAAGATTTGTTTGTGTAGTTTTTTTATTTAATAATTCTTCTAATTTCTTCCAATTTTCAGAAGTATTATCATTATGCCAAAAATCTATACTAATAAAACTTATATATACTGTTACATCTGTATCTATATTTAATTGTTTTCTAAGCATCGTTTTCCACTTTTTCTCTAAAGATTCCCAGTTATCTTCAAAATTCTCATATGTCTTCATATAATTCATCAATATTTATATATTGAATATATAAATTAATATATAATAAAGTCATGTATAATTTTTATTTAAAGATTGAATGAATGAGTAATCATTCACTAACAACAAAAAAGATACTTAATGAATGACAAATCATACAAAGAATATGAAACATGTAAAAACATATAAGATATTTGAAAACTTCTCACTAAAAACATATTTAGATGATATGTTTGATATTATTGATGATTTAGTAATTAAATATAACATGGTTTATCGTGGCACATCATTTTATGAATTGGAATATGAAATGGCAATTGGAGAAGCACTTAAACCTCAAATGGATGAATTTTGTGAAGAAGTATGGAAACTATACCCAATGGCTAATGTTGCACCATATGAAAGTGATGAATATGGTGGTTGTTCAGTTAGTGTTAGTTTTAATATGGATGATGAAGTATTTCAAGAATATTTAGCTATAAATAATCCAGAAGATTTTGCTATAGTTTATAAACATATAAGTTTGAGCCCACAGATAAAGAAAAAATATCAATATCTATTAGATTCTGACGAATTAGGATTACTCTAAAAAATTAATATATAAATATATGAAAAGTATTGAAATGATAAATGAAGAATTAAATACAAGTGGTTATCTATATTGTGAATGTGGATTAAATATAGTAGGAGATAATATGTTTGATTTATTACCAGTAGGAGAAGATGATATTTATACCTGCCATTGTGGTAATGAGTATGAAGTAATACGAGAAACTGAGTTAGAATTATTTGTTAAGAAATTATAATAGGCTTTAAATCAAATTTACTTTCTTTAAAAGAATTACCAATATCGAAAAATACAAGATCACCATCTACATTAATTCCTAAATTACCAATATGTAAATCTAAATCAAATAAATTATCTACATATCCACTAAATAATTTTTTTGCTTCTTTTTGCATATCACTTAAATCATCCATATATTTATCAACAATTTCTGACATACCATCTCTATCCCATTTTTTTAATTTTTCAACAATTTTCTTTTTTGTATTTTCTCTATTAATATCCCATCCAAATTCATCCCAATATGGTGCAGCTTCAAGTAATTCAGAAATAACATCATATAAGAAAGGATCACTATCATATATATCTGGGATATTATCTACACGGTCCATTATCAATGAATAGAATGTTGTGTCTTTATCATAAATTATTTCTCTAACATCATAATAATTTATTATATGTTTAGTTATTGGTTTTTTTCTTAAATAATTTGCAGAACGTGCTTCATGTGCTTCATGAGTTATTTTCAATACCTTTTCATCACCTTCTGGAGATATTACTACAAATGCATCCCCAAAAGCACCAGAATTCAAATAGTATTTATATTTATAACCTAAAAATTCTAATACCGCATAAATGATTTTGTCTCCAAATTTATGCCCCATTGATTCGAAAATTTTATAATAAATTAAATGTTTCATTGTTGTTATATATTAATTTCTTATACAAACAAAAAAACCTCCAAAATTGGAGGTTTTAAATGATTTTTGATATTGATTATATTAATTTTACATTAATTGCATTCAAACCTTTTCTACCATCTTCTAATTCAAATTCTACGGTATCATTTTCATTTATTTCGTCTATTAAACCAGATACATGTACAAAATATTCTTTGTCTGTTTCTTCTTCTTTAATAAAACCGAAACCTTTTACTGTGTTAAAAAACTTAACTGTTCCTTTTTCCATTTATTAATTTATTTATTTTTTCATACCTATATATTAATAAATATAGGTGAAGTTTTTCTTTTTTGTGAATTTTATATATAAACATACTATGAAATATATAAAAACATATGAAAATATGAATACATTGGAGATAGAAAGCCTATTACCAAAAGAGAAAATAGAATCTGTTTTTAGAAAACATGGGTATACTACAAACGCACGCAAAAGTACATCTGATATATATAAACACAATAATTATATTTTATATGAAGTTGATTCATATAAAGAATATGATTATCTAATTAGATGTAAATTTAGTGTATATAATAAAAGGGGGAGAATATCGTATTATAAGAAAACCTGATATAGACTTCTTACAAAATGTATGTGATGAATTAGGTGCAGAAAAATATTTTATAAGTGAATGGGACGGATCATATCAAGTCGGTGTATATTTTTATATAAATTATGAAGATTGTAAAACAAAATTAGATTCAATGGAAATAGGATTATTATGATAATAATTTTTTACTAACTTCTACATGAGTTTCTAATTCTAATCATAAACTTTCATAATAACCAGCACAATCTACTGCATCATCGCTTTCTTCCATCGGATCCTCCATTATTTTTCATAAAATTATTCATCTTATTATCTCTAATTCTCTCATCATAAGTAATATTTGTAATATTCTCATGTGACATCTTACAAAAATCTTTATTACCATCTTCGTATTCAATCTCGATTTGTTTATTGCTCCACTTAACTAACTTGACATGACAATGATTTAAATTTTTATTCTTATGAAAAGATATAGCATAAGTTCTAATTCTGGTTACATCATGTGGTGTATTATCACCAACTTCTTCACCATGTCTTCCATTATAACCAACTGATGGTGAAAAACTTAATTTGTCTCCAACTTTCCAACTTTTCATTTTCTTTATTTTTCTGTACTCTGATAGTATTATTGAACCAACAACAATAATTATAACGAGTGCTAATATTAAATATGGCATAATTTTTTTATTAGATTATTTTTTTTCTTTCCATTTTTTCCATTCTATATATGATTCTTTTGATACTCTTTGTACCATGCCTATTTGGGTATATCCATCCGCACCATCTTTGAAATTCTGATTATGTATAATAAGTATTATTTTCCAAGCATCAAATAATTTGGTTTTTTGTTTCACAATTAACCATCCACGCACATTATTAGATTCATATTGTACATACCAATATGTATCACTGTCTGATATTTCATCATATGTTTCTTCTGGTACAGTTTCATCAACAATCATATCATATACTTCTGAGGGAGTTTCTTCAGGTATATTAACCTGGCTAGTTGCACCGTCTATATTATAATATTTTATATCTTTTTTTTCTTCTTCATTACAAGACAATATCAACATCATTGATATTGCAAATAATATCATAAATAATTTTTTCATAGGTTTTTATTTTAAATATAGATTATTTTTATTGATATATTCGTAAACATTGTTATTAATATATTTGGAAATTCCATTTACATTATTTGTTTTTATTAAATCTCTTACAATTGAAGAAGATATTTCATAAGGCACATCACCTTCATCTGCAATATAAATATTTGGATGTTGTAGATACCAATTTACTTTTGGATCTCTATCAAAACCAACTCTTGGTACAACAATAAAAGAAACATCCATTTTAAGTAATTCATTAGAGTTATACCAATTATCAATAGTATCTGCTCTATCTTGACCAATAATGAAACCAAATCTACAATGTTCATACTCTTTGTCATGTATAAGTTTATTTAACATATGATAAGTTTCACCATGTAATTGGTGTTTTACTTCATAATCACTTACTTTAATTCTACCATCAACTTTAACAGCTTCATTTAACATATCCATTCTTTGTTCTGGTGATGTCATATTCTTTCCATCCATATGTTGATAACAAGGCATCAGCCATACTTCATCAGCCCATCTACTTGCATTTAAGACTAGTTGTGCCACATTTATATGTCCTGTAGTCACAGGATTAAATGCGCCACCAAGAATAGCTATATTGGCTTTACGACCCATACCTTTATACTGAAGCATTCTTCTATTAATCTTTGCTTCATTTTCTTTGAGTAGGTCTGATATATCCCATCCTGATTCGTTACATAATTGTATTAGAGATGCAAGCAGGTCACCTGCTTCTTCTTTTAGATTTGATAAATCTGTAAACTTAACTAATTCTCTACATTCGCCTTCGATATCTTCTAATCTTTTTGTTAGAGGTGTATGCACAAAAGCATCAGTGAATACTTTGTTTACTAATTCTTGTAATTTTTTATGTTCCATAATTAAAATCCTTCTGTTTCATATTCATTTTCAGATTCATCTTCTTCAGATTCATCTATTGTCTCATCGTTATTTATTTCTATTTCTTCAACTAGTTCATCTTCCTCTTCTATTTTATCACCCCATATATCTCTTGTGTATGCTGTCACATAATCATCACCAGACAAACCAAGTTTTAAATCAATTGAAATTTTATATATTAAGAATGGGATATTTTTTGCTTTTATTACTTTGTATGGGGTAGTATTTGAATACATAATTGTGTATTTTTCATTTTCATAATCAATAACAAGATATTCTGAACCAGAATTATCAAGATATATACTAGCACCAATAGGGATAGTATATATTGTCATATCTTTAAAAACTTCATTAGGTTCAGTGGTTGTTTGTGATTGTGAAGAGTTAGTATTGCTACTACCACAAGCAGTAAATAATATAATTAGTAAAAATAATTTTATTAGTACTGAAAATGATTTTCTTATTTGTTTCATATATTTTTGTTTTTTAGAATGAGTAATTTGGATCTTCTTCTAATTGAACTTCTGGTTCAACTTCTGTCTCAACTTCTGTCTCAACAACTTCTGTCTCAACTTCTGATTCTATATTGAGGGTTTTTACTCCTTTGTTTAATCTTTTTTTTATATTTTCCATTTCTTCTTTTGAGTATACTTCTATTTTTTCATCAAATATTCTTCGCATTTTTCTAAATAATCTACCTCCACCAAAAATACCTTTTCCCATATAAAAATAATTATTATCTATCCATATATAAAAGCGCCATTCATTAGAATATTCTATTCTTATATTTTCATCACTTCCTCAGCCTTATTGCTTATGTGTTCATCGATTTTATCGTTCGTATCTTTTACCATATTCTCGATTTCTTTTTCATTCCTTTTGTGCTCATCTTCTCCAATT
>Ga0207997_1001008_pt1 | contig 14605 bp, 21 predicted proteins | sample AntAceMetag02UKN_FD_184777 | JGI IMG/M metagenome (GOLD analysis project Ga0207997, IMG submission 184777) | Saline lake microbial communities from Ace Lake, Antarctica - Antarctic Ace Lake Metagenome 02UKN (SPAdes) (version 2) | ecosystem: Environmental > Aquatic > Non-marine Saline and...
TGGGGTTTCTGGAACTTCGTCTGCTCCTGCTCCATGTCCTGCTGTCCAAACAGTCATACTTCCAGCATCATCACTTGAATAATGTATTGTCACAACATCTCCTTGGTCTAAATCTAATATAAAATCAACAGCAATTAGCCCATGAGTTCCTGCATTCTCAATTTCTATTAAAGTATTGCTTCTTGGAATATTAACCCCATTAGTTCTGTCCAACTTACTTTTGCTGCAAGATTTGTTATTGTTGCAAATGTACTATCTCCATAATTCTTCATAGAAGTATTAATTGCATCTACCTTTGTCTTATTATATATTTGAGACCATAGTGTTGCCCAGGTAAAAACATCCGAAGGATTATTTATAATTTTAAGGTAATCTACAAAACCTAAAAAATGAGAATCAGTATTAGTTAAATTACCTACAAAATTTGCATTTCCCCCAACATATAAATTATTTGTAACATTTATACTCTCAAAATAAACATCAGCAAATGTTTGTTGGGAAACTTGAAATGTTTTTCTGAGTGTTCCATTTTTATATTCACAAACATAAGAAGGAATTCCAGTTAGATCATCTAAAGAAATATTGACAAAACCTCTTCCGTATTTATCAGTAATAATTGTTTCTGTACTTGAAAGAACAACATTTGAACAATTTGCATTAGTTGTGAAATTCCATTGATATTCAAAAGCTGTACTTGGTTGAATATTTCCAGAACCATCAAGAGGGGTTACAAATATTGGAAAACTAGCAGATGCTACACTTATGAAAATAGATACAATTAAAACAGCTAAATATAGCTTCCTCATATAAAATATAGCATTTTAATCTTTTTAATTGTTTCTTTTTTGAAAAATAAAAAATAAAAAAATAAAAAAATAAAAAAATAAAAAATGGTCTTATGCCTTTGGTTTTGGAGTGAATACTAAGATTATTCCCAATATTCCTGCTAAAGCTCCTCCTATGATACCTGAACTTCTTATGAAGTTGAAGAATCCTCCATTAGCCATATTTCCTAAGAAAATCATTACTCCATTAATTATTAGGAATGTTCCAAATACGAAAGCAGACCAAACGATTAAATCATTTCCATCTATGCTCTTGTATTTTTTCTTTTTGAGGTAATCTCTTACTCCTCCTTCAAAATAGAACAAAGTACCTAGAACTAATGAAAATGCTCCAGAAATATACATTAACCAAGTTGTTTTACCTAGCGAGGTAAATATTAACATTAGAGATAGAAGAATTACAAATGCACCTAGCCATTTTTCACTTCCTTTCTCTATTTTAATTAATTTTTTTTTCATCATCTAATCCTCCCTTATACTCATATTAATAACCAGAATGGGAATATTAAAAGAGATAATATTAATAACGCTTGTAAAAAGAACCATATAAACCATCCAATCCAAAATCCTGATGTTTGTATCATTCTCTTACTTAATTTCTTACCAGAAGAGGTCTTAGCTCCCCTAGTAGCTCCAATAAGAAGATATATCAATAGAGGTAAGAACCAAATTATACCTAGAATTACTATTATTGGAGTTGAATGAGTTATTACTATTAATGAATCATAAGTTAATTTCCCTGCTTGTATTGTTGAATTAATATCCATATTTTTGTTTCCTTAGTTTTTATTTCTTTTTTTTAATTGTAAATAGTAATATTAGGAAGATTATAAATATTACCCCTATACCACCTAGTAAATAAATGATTGGATCTATTTTATTTACTTGTTGCTGTTCTGTTTCTCCTGGAATTTCCTCTTCAATAATTTCTTCTTCTAGAACTTCTTCTATTTGTTCTTCTACTCCACATTTTCCAATTATTTCTCCTTTATCAATAAATTTATTATTTTCACAAATAAGATAATCCTTTTCATCACATTTTGTTTCACTTTCTAAACATTCTACTCCACACACTCCTACTTCTAGATCTGTATATGTGAACCAATCGCTATAATCTCCATAACTTATACATTTTTGTAATTTTAATCCATCACATTTTTCATCTCCATCATCACATACTGATTCTCTTCTACATTCCCAATCTTTAAAATCTCCTCTTTTATCACAGAATTCATCTGATTCACAATTTGAATCTTGGTAACATTCTACTACTTTTAATTCATTAAAAGTATCAATAAGATAACCTCCTCCTTGTCCTGTCCATGCCCAACTATCATCAATTCCTTCTTCATAAACCCAAGCATAAATAACATATCCTACAGGATGACCATTTTTTGTATCTAAAGTTATAGAATCACTTGTACAAGTCATATGATTTTCATTACATCTAGCAGATTTTAAATTTTGTCCAGTATATCCATTTTCAGAAGATGTTGCCCAATAAGAAGGAGAAAATTCAATGTAATATTTATCTCCAAACCATTTTAAATTTTTAATTACATAATCTCCAACACAAATATTTCCTCCTTCATAAGAAAAACCATCACATACAGGATAATAACCTTCAACGAAAACATAAGCAAAAGCTAATCCTCCACTATCTTCATGGTTATCATATTCCCAAGCAGAAACACTTCCCAAAGAAAATAAGGTTATAAATAAAATAATAAATATTCCTAGTTTTTTCATTATCCAGAACTTCCTCCACTACCTAAACTAGATAATGAACTTCCTCCTTTAGCTATAGATTGTAAAGCATTTGAATCTGATATTAAAAAATAAACTAAAGTTCCTAGTAAAACTAGAAGTATCATTCCTATTATAATATACAAACTTTTACTTTTCATTTTAATTTAACACCTCACAAATATAAGGTTGAACTTTCCAAGAAAATCCTATATCACAAGCCTGTATTCCAACACTAACTACAAATTTCCAAGGAGCATCTTCGTGATAAGTAACAGGACAAACATAATCTACAATATGATCTGCTGGTAAATAATCATATTCTTGCCAAGCCATTCCATTTGAATCATAAAGTGTCCATTCCATTGGAAATTGTTCTGGTCCATAACAATCGTCTCCTACATAATTCCAAGTTCTTGTTATTTTTGCTCCTAGAACATAATCTCCCCCTGTTGTCCAATCAATTAAATTTATAGGATTAATCATATAATCTCCAGAACTTCCAGCACCAAAACCTTCTGTTCCTTCTCCAACATTGTCTCCAACTTCAGAATTTACAAATAAAGGTTCACAAAAATCTCCACTTCTTGTTTCATAACATTCATAATCTAAAGGACAAGCAACTTCTCTTGTAGCTACTTTATCATTTAAACAATAATATTCTGTTAATAAATTGCCTTCACAATTATCATAATATTTTATTCCATCTTGATCTGTTACATAACCTGCCATATAATAACTTAAACCTTCATCTGAATCAGTACAAGAAGTTGTTTCAGAATTATCATTTGAATTACCAATATTTTGTGGAACTAAAACAGCTAAAAATAAGGCAATTTTACTCCAAAAGATAATACCTAGAATTAAAATTAAAATAATTAAGAATAAGAAGATCATCCATCCAAAATTTTTATTTAAAAATTTATTTTTCATCTTTTTGAAACCCTCACTAAACTTTGTATTCCCCAACCAATTAAGAAACCATAAACAAATAGATTAAACATAGCAATTGGATTAAATATTCCTAATGCAAATGAACTTGTTTGACCTAATTCAACTATTCCAAATAAATTTCCTATAGTTATCTTATTTAGAAAATTCATTAATGTTCCTATATTTAAATAGAATGATAAAACTGCAAATATAATTAGTAATGTTCCAAAAATATATGAAAACATCATCCTAAAAGGGTTATAATTCTTTTTCATTTCTTTGTAGATCTTTTAATTAAAACTATTCCCATAATTAGTATTGCAAAGATTCCTCCAATTATTGTTAAAATTACCCATAAAGAAGTTACACATTTTTCTTGTTTATCTATTTCAATTAATCCAAATAAGAAAGAACTTGTCTTTGCTGGTTTTAATGTTTGAGACCATTTACATTCTAATTGACTACAATCTGGATCTTCTAAATCTATTTTTCCGTCTCCATCATCATCTATTCCATTATTACAGTTTTCTGCACTAACTACTTCTCCAGTAGTTACATCAACACATTCATAATTTAAAGTATCACATACTTGACTAATTCCACAATCAGTATTAGTAGTACATTCAACAGTTTTAGTTTCAGGTACACAACTTCCTTCAACACAGTCATATCTTATTAGAGTTTTTGATGAATCAACCATCCAATCTGCTCCAACACAAGGATTAAATAAAGAACAATCTTTATCTGTTAAATCTTCTGTAGGGGGGTAAATCCATTTAAAATCATCACCACAATAAGCATTTGATTGTTCTTCACCAGGACAACAGTCTACACTTGATTTTAGAAGAGTATTAAAGTTTGAATCAACTATTTGTAATGTTCCCCCATTTGTTTTTGCAGTAGTTATAGCAAATACTTGTCTATTTAGACAGTATCCTGTTTGTCCATTAACTTTTACAAAATTTGTATTTTCTTTAGATATTGGTACATAAGTTCCTATAAAATTTCTTGTTTTATAGAAATCTACTTTTGTATTTGAAGTTGTTGTTTGAGTATTTATTTGTTTCTTAGAGTTTGTCAAAGAATTAAGTAAACTTGATTTATCTCCAGAGAAGAAATTACATCCTTGGTCAGGAGTAGTATATTCTGTTCTTCCACCACCAAACATATCATTTTTCCATAGGATAAATGGCTTATAAACTTGATACCATTCTGCTCCATTTTCTTTATCTTTCCATTTTCCAAAAATATTTTGAGATTGATAATTTATATAAACTTTATCTCCTACAAGTAAATTATAAATAGGAACACTAGGTAAATTAGCACCAGTAAATAAGTTATTTGTTGAAAAATCACTAGCAATTTTATAAACTTGTGGATCACAGCTTCCACTTGCATGACATACTTGGTAAACTATTCTTCTATCAACAGCAGACCATTTAGTTTGTTCTGTTTGAGAAATATATAAATCCCATTGGTCTGTATTACTTGGAGCAGTTATAAATCCTCCAGAATTCCCTGTAGCAAGATTAACATGAATAGATTCAGTTGGTTGTGTAGCAGGAGAACATTCAAAATAATAAAATGTTGGTGCTTGAACATAAGTTCCAGAAGGAGTTAATAATTGAGGAGTTTTTGCAACAAAATATATTCCTGCACCTAGAGAAAGAAATAAAAGAATGAATATTGTTACAACTACTGCTTTTTTCATGTTAATTGTAAGTTTTCTTTATTTAAATATCTTTCTTTTTTGAATTTAAGTTCAAATTATAACATCAATACTAATATTATAAAACTACAAACAAATAAGGCAATTGTTACAAAAAATCCAGTTGCACCATAATCTATTTTCCTAAAAAATAATACTGAGAGAACTGAAATAATTATGGATAAAATAAGTGATCCTAATGCTACAGGATAACTTGCTTTTTCATTTTCTTGAATATTTTTTTGTAATGGAAAATAAGAATATTTATAAAAATTTGCTGTCCAACTTACTTGTGCTGAAACTGAAATTGAATCATATCCTTCTTCGGATTGTGCAATAATATTAAAATAGTAAATATCCTTATTTTTTGAACCTGGAATTGAATCAATATATACCTTCCTCAGTATATTTTGTTGTGAATTTGCTGGTAAAATATAAGTTTCTTTATCAAAACTTACATATTGACAAACATCTATATCTTGTGTTTCTTCTGATATATTGTCTGTTGAACAAAATATTTTTACTGTTACTGGTTCTAAGCCATTATTTTGTAATAAAAATTGTTTTTCTCTTGGTTTTACTGAATCTTGCGATATTAAAACATTTAATTCTTTTCCACCAGATAATGTTTCTATTGTATGATTTGGATTTCCTACAACTAGAACTGTTGCTCCTCCACCTCCACTTTGAATTGAAGTGTCAATTGAGAAAGTATAATTATTCAAAGCATATGATGAACCCCCTCCAGTAGTATTACACCATACATTCCAAGTGTAAGAACCATCATCTAAAGTATCTACGAAGCTGTTTATACCTATTTCAGATATACTATTATCTGAATCTTTAATTTCCCAAATTCCATTTGAATTTGAATATAATAAGCAAGTATCTAAATCTTTAGTTGAGTGTTGTGCAGTATAAGAAAAGGTTACTGAGCTAGAACCGATAATTGAACCATCTGAGGGTGAAGCTAAATTTATTGATGGATTAGTTATATCTACTTCTAGAGAATTATTTTCATCAGAAAAATAAGATTCATTTAATTCATTGTAAACTAAACAATTCCAGTAATATGTTTCTGAACTTGTGAAAGTTATATTTTCAATTAATGTATAATTATAAATTTCAGTAATATTTGTATTAGATTCATTTATTAAACTTCCAGAAGAATCCCATAAATAAAAAGTACTATTTACAAGTGATCTGTTGTTTGAAGTCCTTGCAGAACAATTAAAACTATTTATTGATGATGATGAAGATCCATTTAAAGGACTAGCTAAATCTACAGTTATTTCTCCATCTTTTAATAAATAAGGATACCCTTGATTTATACTTGAATCTATGTTCCAATATTCTAAATTAGCACCATCATCATTTAGATTGTATAAAAAATCCCAGGATTCATCTAAACCAGAATTTCCTAAATCTGTGAATGTTGATTCACTTTTCATTTGAGCAGTTGTCTTTCCTGTTCCACCATAACTATCTATTTGACCTGAAGTTTGAGTATCCCAAAAAGAATTATTAACATCAGTTGATGAATCTGCTAAACCAATTAATCCTCCAACAGTTATAATTGCAGTAGAAATATAATTTATTATTCCATAGGAATATGATTTTAAAATATTACTAAATTGAAAATTACCCCCTAATCCTCCAACATATGGATGATTAAATAATACAGAACTATTTACATTAATTCCAGAATAAGAATTATAAATATTTAATCCAATTCCATCTCCAATTAGTCCTCCTAGGTATTGATATCCTTCTATAGTTCCCAAGGAATAAGAATTATTTATCCAACTTGAGCTAGAATCTCCAATTAGTCCTCCACATCCAGTTCCAGAAGAAACATTACAATAAATTTTAATATATGTATCTGAATATTTTATTATGTCTGAATCAGAATATCCTATTATTCCTCCAATAGCATCATTTCCATATAAACTTCCATTTACAAAAATTTTACTTAAATTGCTATTCTTAGAATATCCTATTATTCCCCCAATATAATTATCTCCCGTCATATTTATTGAATCTAAATTTAAATTAGATATTTCTGAATTTTCTGTAAAGCTAAATAATCCAATTACACTTTCTTCTTTTCTATTTATAAAAATTTCTTTTAGGTAATTATCTTTTCCATTAAAATCTCCTTTAAATTTATTAGATGATGTTCCTATTGGAATCCATCCTTTTCCAGAATTAGCTGAATTTGAAGCATAAGTATCATATCCAGGAGTTAAACTTGTTAAATTATTCATTAAAATATAATAATTAAACTCTTCATCATTTCTAATTTCATTTAGTTGTTCCCAACTTGTTATTTGATATGGATCTCCTTCAATTCCAGTTCCTGAACCAGTAAAAACATAAACATTCAAAGTTCTATTATCAGTTATATGTAAGAGATTTGAATTATCATAAGAAATAATTGTCCAATTATATGTTCCTGTAATTAATCTAGTTAAATTAAAAGAATAAGTTCCTTCTAATCCAGTACTATTTGTTTGATTAATAACTCCATTAATTAATATTGAAACATTTTTAACTCCTACAGATTCTGAATCTAATATTATTCCAGAAACTTCAATGAAAGTTTTAGAAACAAAGAAATCATTAGCTGGAGAATTTAAGGATACAAAGTCTTGTGTAACTGTTGCCCAACTTAAAAATGGATAAATTGTATCATCAATAATATTCCAAATGGCACTTTCATTTCTTTCTTCAACATTTACATTTAAAATATTCCATGCACTAAAAGTTGTTATATCTTTCATTTGTGCTGTTGTTTTTGCAGTTCCTCCATGAGAACTTGATTGCTCGGTTGTCTGATTATCATAAAAAGAATTAGTTACTAAAGATACATTGCTATTTCCAATACCAATTAGTCCTCCAAGCCATGCAGAAGTATCCCCAACATCTGAAACTTTTCCTGTTGCAAAACTATTATCAATAGTGCAAGTATTATGAATTCTATATCCTACATATCCTACTAATCCTCCAGCATGTGGATTTGATGTTTCAGATAACCAATCTGCTAAAACCTCTCCAGAAGAATAACTATTATTGATAATTGGATCTCCTGCCATATAACCAATTAATCCTCCAACATAATTTTCTCCACGAACATAAACATCAGAATAAGATTTCTCAATTAGTCCTCCAGACAAATATCCTATTATCCCTCCAACAACCCCATCATAAGTAGATACAGTTCCTTCTGTTGAAACTTTACTAATATTTCCATAAGAAAATCCTGCTAATCCCCCAGCATAATCTAGTCCAGTTATATTTATTGAATTTAAATTTAATTGATTTGTTGATGAATTTGAATTTAAACCTCTAAAAAATCCTAGATATCTTTGAGAAATATTATTTTGATATAAGTTACTAATAGTATTTCCACTTCCATTAAAATTTCCTCCAAAAGTATAATCTCCTATTTTTCCTATTGGTATCCACCCCACTCCAGTTGTAAATTCTGCAATATTTCCAGAATTTGAATAAGAAGAAGCATTACTAAAATTTAAATCATTCATTAAAATGTATGATGCTGTTAAATTATCCCTTGTTTCGTTTAATTGTTCTATTGTTGTTATTTGATATGGATCTCCTTTAATTCCAGTTCCTGAACCAGTAAAAGCAACAACTTGATTTATAATTATTATAATAAAACAAGCAAATATTATTCCCTTTATTAAGTAATTTGCATTTATATTGTCTTTTTTCATAGATTTTTAAAGATTTCTATCTTTTTAATTTTTGTCATTTTGTACTTTCTCAGATAAGTCTATAGAATTCTCTTTTAATTGCTTATTTTTTAGTTCTTTTCTCTTTACATTTAAAAAATAAGCTAATAATGATAGAACAATTATTATAAGAATCCAAGAGAATACTTTAATGAAAGACATCTTTTTTGGAATTTCTATTGGATCTGGTGAAATAGAATCCTTTTCTTCATTTTTAGTTTCTATTATATTCATTTTTTCACATTCAAGGTATTCATCTGGTTTATCTCCTAAAATTGTTTTATAATATACTTTTTGTTTTATACAATTTCTACTTACAAAACCATTTGTGCAATCTCCCCATGAAGAACAATTCCAAGTATAATATGATTTTGAATTAGAACCTCCCCCTCCACTTGGGGTATGAACTTCTGTTTGTCCATTGATCTCAAAAATTATTGTATATTCTCCTGTCTCTAAATAAATATTTGGATTTACAAAAACTTTAGTTCCATTAAAGTTAATGTCAAACCATCCACTTGAACCATTAATTACTGAGTAATTTAATGAAATTATTTCTTGTGTTTTATCTGAAAAGTCATAAGTTATTGTTTCTCCTGAATATATAGCACTAACGCTAACTAAAAGAAACATTCCCAGGATTATTATTGCTATTTTTGTTTTCATCTTTCTATTGTATTTTTTACATAAAAAAGACACCCCTCCGAAGAGGGGCTATGAAGGTTAATATTAAACCTTGTCTTCTCTTGCGAGTATTAATTGCATAAAAAATAAAAAATAAAAAATAAAAAATAAAATGGTTTATGCTACCATTGGGTTTACTTGTGTTGTTAGGATGTAGTCTCCAGTTGGTAGTAAAATACTTGTAGTAAATTCAGGAGTTAAAGTTAATCCTGTATTTCCATACATAATTAATTCTCCATCTACATTATATTGAACTAATTCAGATTCAAAGTAAAATTCACTTGCTCTAGACCAATCTAATGAATTATCTCCATTAATTGCATCTGAAGGAACATACCAAATCTTTGCTCCATGGCAAGTATCATATTCCTCAGTTTCACAATAATTATATTCATCATTATTTGCATCTGAGTTATAAGGTAAATTTTTATTTATGCTATTTAAAACAATTGCACTTGCAGGTTCATTGAACCTATCGCTTTTATCCTTATAGTATACAATCTCATAACCACTTATTGGGTTTTCTACTACTGCATCAAATGAATCACCAACAGCAATATATTTAATATTTACTTTATCACCTAGAACTGTCCAAACATCAGCATTAAAATCAACCGTTTTTGTAGTCAATTCTGTTGTAGCCCAGTAATTTACTTCAATTCCTTCTTCTTCAGTTACATCAACATCAACAGGCACTTCTATATCTCCACCATTTAAAATAGTAAAAAAAGCTCCATCAATACTTGTTCCACCCATTAAATTTCCATCAAAAGTTAAATCTCCAGAAACTGAAATAGGATTAGTATTATGAAGTGTTGAATTATTCTCAAAATAATTTGATATTAATCCTGCACTAACCATAGCGATTACAAATAAACTTAAAATTCCAAAAGTCATTAATCTTTTCTTGTTCATTTTATTTTTTTTTATCCTCCTTTTTAACTCTTTTAAGAATTAATTCCACACCTTTTCCTAGAACATATCCAAAAAATAAAATTCCGAGATACATAAATATTTTTTCTATTACCATAGATGTATAATTATACATAAGTATTTAAATCTTTTTGTTTTAGAATTTATCCAACTATCATTTGTTCTGCTGATTTCTTCTTTTTCTTTCTAGTCCGATATTCAAAGAACAGATACATTAGCAAGATAACAAATAATATTAAGCTATACCAAATAGTTAGAGATTCTTTCCCTTGCACAAATTCTAACAGCTTTAGAACAAGATTATTGAAGAAATGTCCAAAGAAGAAGAATAGGAAAATTCCAAATATTCCTGTTAAAGATATACTAACTATGGCAAATATTAATGTTGCCAATAGACTTGCTTCTGAATTTGAATAAGCTACACTATGGTAAGCTCTCCAAAGGAATGAGATTAAAGGCACTACTATTAAGAAAAATCCTGTCCAGAATACTGGTTCTCTCATCTCTTTCTTTACAAATTTTGCTACTACGAATGCTAGAACTCCTGCTAGTAAGAATAAATTAAATAATAATGTTCCATTTTCTGTTACTGCTGGGATTAATGATCCAAATATTATATCACTAGCTTGGGTGAATTGTTGTGCTATTTTTGGAGTTCCTGTTACTGCTAATTGTGGATTAAACAATTGAAATATTCCTAATGTTCCAAACACCAGGATGGATAAAAATATAATTCTTGCTACATTTGTTAGCCATTTGACCTCTTTTTCAGATTTATTCTTCCTAAAGATATACCATATAAAACTTTGTTCTGGATTATATATCCAACTTACTGTAAAGATCCTTAACCAACTCGGTTTATCTTGTGTCCAGGGTTTTTCTCCTTTTTTTATAAAAACAGAATTCATTATTGGAAAGATCACTAGTAATATTGATAAAATTAATAACCATGTATAAATTGTATATTGACCTAGATAACTATTAATATTTAGTGTTCCTGTCTTTAAAGGTTCTTCAAATCCTCTTAATGCAAATCCTGAGAAAACTGCTAAAGAAACTGCTAATCCTATAACCACTAGATAAAACATTATCTCAAATACAGCTCTTTTAGTTGCAGTATTACGAGTTTCCATATGTTTTTTAAGATTTTAATCTTTTTAATTGTTTCTTTTTTGAACTTTTATTCAATTTAAAAAACTTATTATTTTCCTTTTGGTGTTTTTTTATTCTCCAGGTTTGCCTTATGACAAAAATGGAAAATACATTTAGACTAAAAAATCCAAAACTCATTAAAATGTCTCCTATAGACCGACTAATATTACCTGTTCTAATAATATCTGTCAGTAGATAATTATTTACTTCTGAAGGATGTTTGTAATAAAAATGTGTTGAAGTAGAATAATTTGTATGATAACCTATTTTTACTGGCATACGACCTTCATTTGAATTTGTTGCTATTGTATTTAATCCAGCTCCAATTATTATTAAAAATAGACATAATCCTATAATTATTACAAGAAAAGTCATTTCCTTCCATAATTTTAATTCTTTTTCTTTTTGTTTTTCTCTTTCCATAGTCTATTTGCTTTTTCCTCCATTTCTCTAACTCTTTTTCTCATTTCCTTATATTCTTTTTCTGAATAACCTAAAGATTCCCTTTTGTATTTATATCCCCTATTCCTCATAGCAAAATGTTTTAGTGAAATCTTTGGGATTCCCTAAATTTTCTCCATTGTAATCTGAAATTTTTAATTTTCCTTCGTCTAGATAAAAATCATTATCAAAGATAGTTATAGTTATACAATCATCTGAATTTCTATTTTCTATTGCCTTGTATTCTAGTAAAATTGTGGTATTTGAATCATCTAAAGAGATATTTGTATTAAAAGCATAATCATTTTCATCTTTGAATCTATCTGGGATTTTATCAGTATCTTTATTTAGATATTTAACCCAAATAGTTCCAGATTTCCATGATATAACTCCACTTATATTATTAAATTGTCTTTTTGAGGTAATATCTAATTTTATATATCCTTCATTAGAATTTATATTTGAATCTGATTCTATTCTTAAATCTCCATAGGGAACTGAATTACAAGTTATTTTTGAAGCATTGTTATATATTTCTATTTGTGTAAAATTCTTTTCTATATTTGATAAATAATAGCCATCCGATTTACAATAAACCTTTAATCTGTTATAAGATATATTTTTAATTTCAACTAAGGATCTCTTGTCTAAATTTCCTTTTTCAATTAATTCACTTTCATAGAAGATATAGAATTTTCCATCTAATTGGGTCTTTGATTGATTATCTACATTATTTACATAAACACTTATTACTTTTTCTAGGTGATTTTGTTTATCTGAAGTTTTTTGATTTATGAGAATTAGCATTAAAGTGAATCCCCCAAGGAAAACAAGAACAAGTAATATAACTAAAATTATTGCTCCAATTGGTGCTTCTCCTTTGTTATTCATTCTTTTTTTCCATTGAATTTTTTAATATCTTTATAACCACATCTACAGATTTAATTTGTGCTTTTATCTTTTGAATATCTCTAAGGTCTTTCTCTTTTGATTTATTTTTATATGAATCATTGATATATGAATAATTATGCTCTATTGAAAATGATATTAATCTTCTATGTTTTTTTTCTAACTTATAATTCAGTTTTTTTCTATATTTATAAATTTCATTTATTAATTTCATTATTTCTCCCTTGTTATTCATTTCTTTTCTTCTCCTGATACAAGTAGGTCACTTTTTGGATATGTAAGATAAATTAGAACTAATCCAAGAATCCAAAACAAACTTAAAGCAATCCAAGAACTAACTCCAAGAATAAATTCTAATATTGTTCCATATAATAAAACCCCAATCATAATTCCACTAATTATGTAGCCATATTTTTCTTTCATTCTGCTTTTTCCTCTTTTGTATTTTGTGCTACAAGTAGGTCATTTTTTATATTGCCCCCATAAATATCTGCTGAAGATAATCCTAACTTCCACCTCATACAAAATCTATTATAACATCTTACACATCTATTTGCATAAAATCCTTTCCTTACTCCTTCTTCAGAAAGTCCTTTGCTCCCACATTTAATTTCTACCAAGTGTTTCATTTTTCCACACATGATACATATAAGTTTATTCTTAGTAACATTCTTTTTAACTTTCCCTGCTATTCTCATTCTGCTTTTTCCTTTAAAGTTAATTTTATTTCTTTTAACATTTTTCTTCTTTTTTTATTCCAAACATTATCCATAAATTCTTCTTCTTCTAGAAAACAATATTTGTCTGCTATCTTATCAAAGAATTCTTTTCCTAATGATTTAACACACTTTTTACATACATGAAAATTAGAATCATTCCAATCTTCATAGGAATCTAAAACACAATCTATACAATCTCCAGTATGTTTTCTATCAAATAATTTTCCACTTTTTATTTCTTTTTCACAAAAATCACATAATATCTGTTTCATTCTTGTTTTTCCTCTTTTACGAACTCCTTTCTATTTAGTAATAACCATCCTAAAACAAAGATTCCCATTACTAAATATAAACTAATTTCATTTTTTAAAGAGTATCCTACTCCAAAAAGAATTATTAATCCCGCTGGAAGGGTTAAGAGTTTATGTAAATTCATTGTTCATCAACCCCAGAAAAAGCGTCATCAGGGGAAGCGTTATCAAAAGACTTAAGTTGAGTTTCCTTTTGATTTACTTCCCTTTTCGCTTTGCTCAACTGATTACCAGCTAGATGACTATTATTTGATTCTTGATTCTTAGATTCTACGACTTCTTTATTATATTCTGGACATCCACCACCCATTATTGTTGGTACTTGTTCCTGTTTAATTGTGAAAGAATATCCTTTATATTTACAAAGCCAATTATAATTATCTTTTACTCCTGGAATAAACCCTTTTTCATAATCACTTCCTTCATCATTCATTTCTTTCAATCTTCCTTCCATAAATTTTAGAACTTT
>Ga0207997_1001012_pt1 | contig 14590 bp, 28 predicted proteins | sample AntAceMetag02UKN_FD_184777 | JGI IMG/M metagenome (GOLD analysis project Ga0207997, IMG submission 184777) | Saline lake microbial communities from Ace Lake, Antarctica - Antarctic Ace Lake Metagenome 02UKN (SPAdes) (version 2) | ecosystem: Environmental > Aquatic > Non-marine Saline and...
CGCGCCACCTGTTGTAGTGCAAAACGCCCACCGTGATCAGGGACACCGGGATGAAAAGCCAGATTAGGTTACTCATTGTTTGCCTCCAGTAGTGCTGTTATGCCAACTTATAGGATTCTGGTATCTCGTTTCCATGCTTCCCAAGCGGAATTTCCAAGATACTCGGCAAGCTGAATCGGAAAATCCATTTCCCATGATCCATCAAAATGCTTTCCCGCCCATACTGCTAAAAATGATGAAATAAACTGCGACATAAATTTATCCTTCCGTATATATTCATCTTTCATTTACCCACCTGCCTTTTCTTCTTTTTTAATCATACGCTGCCCTTCTTTCAGGGTTATTTGCCCTGCCCTAACCATTGCCAATACCTCAAGGCGGCGCGGAAGGCATTTACTTAACCGTTCCATCTCCGATATATGCGCCCTATCTTCGGCTGTTAGTTTCATACTTACCCCCATTATCCATTCTTAATTGTTAATATTCGCCCATCACTAAGAGCAATTAAAGCGTCTTGTTTCCCGTGTCCACAACAGCTTGCGACTGTAACGATATTGGCCGCATTCAGGGCCGCAACAATATCAGCAATGCAAAAATCTATATCCACCCGCCGACCATTGATCGCCATTGGAACTTGGCACTCATACGTTCCTATTTCACAACACTTTTCTGGTCGCTTCATTTTTCACCTTAAAATACAAAAGTATATGATCCGCTGCTCTATCAAATGCCTTAACGCTAAGTAAAGCCCCGTCCCTCGATCCTATATCCGCACATGCTGATAAAAGCATATTAATCGCTGTTTTATCGTCCACGGAAAGGGCCATTATTTGATCTATTCTGTCGTTTATGTCCAACCCATCACCTCCAGTAGTGCTGGTTATGCATATTTCCAGTGTGTTAAGTTTATGATCTTGCAGTCGTCGGCGGCATCAAAGGTTATAAAACCAAACCTTTCGCTTCGGGCGAAAAATGCCGTCAACCATACATGAGACATTTCGCCGTGTGCATCCACGGCCTTTATATTGTTGGTTACTATGATCCATTTGTGCTCACCCGGCAATTCGTCCTTAAAACTTCTAAATTCACCTATCTTCATCCCATCACCTCCAGTAGTGCTTATTTAGAAAATCTATGTATATATCTATCACCGTTGGTATATGTTATTTCACAATCTTCCTTCCTGTCTCTGTGCATAGCTCTGTGACGGGTTATCCCTAAATAATGAAAAGACTTTGCGCAGGTGTGACAATAACAATTCTTCATATTAGTCACTTTCATCCCCTCACCTCCAGTAGTGCTGGTTATCGTTATCTTCGTCTTCCTCTGGCTCATAGTCGTTACACTCTGTAAATTGTTTACCATACGGGCAATCGTTTCTATGAATGCACCTTTCGCAATTTGATCTAGGCATCTCACCCCTCCTTATTGATTGATAGTTATCCTATTTCCTCCTCACGCGCTTGTTCATTCATTATCCTTCCCCTTTCTTCTTTTCTAATCCATATGCCTTGCCGTAAAGGAAAGCCGCATGTATGCTTCTTTTTGACAACAAATACTCATAAATGTATTGCGGTGTCAGAAATTTAATATATATCTGATCTGCATTAATCATCTTATCTTTCTTAGAGGTGAGGTGTAATTTGGTATTCTCTAAAAAGAGATTGATTGCTTTCGAGAAAAGGGTGATTTGTTCCCGGAGTTCAACTATATTTTCTCTTGGCATTTCCATAAAGACGGTTGCGATAATATCAAGTTGAATTCGCAGATCCTCTAACCGCCGTGGATACGTTACTTCAAAATAATGTTTCATTACCATTCCTTTCCGACTACTTAGACTTGGGACTGAGTTTGTGCATTACAGGGGCGAAAATTACTAAAAGCAATGATGCCCCTGCCCTCTGCATGTGCCGTAATGGCAGTTCTTAAAGAACTCTCGGAGGGATTTACCCAATCTAAAGTTATCAAAATTATAAATTATAATTTATAAGTTTTATTAGCTTACGTGGGCCACAACCACGTGCCAATATCTATACGGCTTATAGGTTCTGATATTATTCTCCTTTCTTGTACTTATTTAAAAATAATCATTCCCAATTATCTACAAAACTTAAAAGTTTTTGACGCCCATTTTCAATAATAGTTTGCGTATCCCTCCATAAATCCCAATCAATTAACTTTTCTATTGAATCTTTTATAAGCTTCGAAATTACGCTGGGTTCCAACGCATCAAGTTCCCAGCTGTGGTCACCGTGTCGTGCAATATAATTTACAGCACGTGAATCTGTTATTTTTGCAGGATTCGGTGGAGGTCCGTATTGCTCAACCTGATTCATATTAAGCGCAATTCGCCATACATTATCCATCGATACAAGACCTTCCGTAAAAAGTTCTAACCTTCTTGTAATATCACCTGTCATATCCATTCCCGAAGGGTCGTGATCCCCAAGATGAAAAATAATTGGTATTTGACCTTCTGTTTGCAAAAACCGTTGACCTGCTCTCCACATTTCACTCTGAGAAACGTAACCGCGACATGAAAAATAAGGCACGTCATATTCCCGGCAAACTTTTTCAATAACGCCAATAAGCGCGTCCTTTTCAATCCAAACTTCTGGACGAAAGTTTTGTCCTTGCCACATATCCATAGTGAACTGTGTTGCTGCCGTTCGGAGAATATCGGTAGGATGGTTCCAGTGCGCTTTTCCTCTTAGAAAACGGGTTCGATCTTCGATAGCATGCCAATCAATTAATCCGGCAAGCCTGGCATCGTTAATAATGGAACCAAGTTTATCATATCCTGCTTGAGTATTTTCAAGAAGATCCCGGCTAACGAACTGGTAATATAGCTGTCGTAATGTAAGTGTAAACCCCTGTTCTTCATACTCAACAATAATATCATTGGCCTGTTCTATTATCTCCAATGAACGCCTTCGAAATGCTTTTTCAATATAGGTTTCTTTACCCATCATTTTTCTCCTATCTATTTTCCTTTCTTGTTTGAAGGTACTTTTCCATATAGCGCAGTATAGTTAGCAATTACTTTCGCTAAAGATTTTTTTGTTCTTTTATACATTGCTTTTGCAGCCTTCAATTCTTCTTTTGCATCTTCTAATCGACATTCTGCATCTTCGGCAGCGTAAGAGAGGTCCAAAAATACCTCAAATAACATTCGTTCTTTTAACATGAATTTATCTATTTTATTTGCCATTTCTTTTTTTCCTTTCATAGTTAATTTTCTATCTCAATATCTTCTTGTTTTGCAATCTTTCTTTCATATTCCCCAATACCGTTTAAATATGCACCATCGAAAGTATCCCGATCCATAGTGTCTCCTTGATATATTTCATTTCTCATTTGTAATGCTTGTATTGTTAATGCCTCATAAATTGTATCTTTATCCATCTGTTTTCTCCTTTCAACATTGGATGCCCGTGATTATATTAACACCGTAATCTTTATTTGCCTGCGCCAAGTACAGTTGAAACGTCTTCCCTGCGAAATCAAAATGGCCGGGTTGAATTTGCCCAATCCAAGATTGATCTTCTAGCCATGCTGTGTATAACTCTACAATCTTTGCTGGATGCGGAATTACATTGGTCCACATACTGTACTCCCGGCTATCCGTTGGAAGGGCGGAAAGGTCTGGGCATTTCTGACGTGTCTTTATTTCTTTTTCCAATTCAGCTGCAAGCTGCTTTATGGATTTTTCTTCCTTTGGGGTATTGGGCATTTTAATTGTATTCACGATATTGACAAATTTGGTTTCCCCATTTTGTGATTTATTACGCAAAGAGGCGAGGGACAAAAGATTACGCGCCCAGAAATCATCACGAACCACAGCCCGCAAAATGGGCTCTACATCTTTTTTAAAATTAAATTGGTCAATACGACATAATTGTTCTAGAGTGATTAGACTATTTTGTACTCTTTTACTATTTGGTAGAATCTCTTCTTTTATAAAATTAGGAAAACCTTTTTTCTGTTTAGTAAGAAACCATTTTGTTAAACTTACATGATTTGGATCATATTCTACTTTTAAAGATGCCCATGAAATAGATTTAGAAGATATACTCTTTTTCTTTTCTTCTTCTTTTACTTCTACTTCTTCTTTTGTAGCATTTTTTATATCATTAATATCCATGCATGTAACGTTATTACAGTCATTAATACTCACTAACAGGTAGTTTTTGTATACATTAACTCTTTTCTTCCTTGAAGCAGCAATAAAATACCTTTTTTGAACTCCACGAGATGTTAAAATATTAAACTCTTCATATAATTTTTGGTTAAAAATATCTCTTTCTAATGCGCAATTTATTATTTCTTCAATAATATTGGTATCTAGCATAATTCTACGCTTTACCAATAAAAATAAATCTTTGCCATTTTCTACGTAATAGCCATTGTTTTGATAGATTAGTTGCCATACGGTTAATAAAACGCTCACGGCATTACTGCCTTTTTCGGCAATTAATAGCTCAATTTTATCATCGTATTGAACATCTACAGGAAAATATTCTAATCCTTGTTTCGTTGGCCTACTCATCAAGTACCTTCCTTTTTGGCCCTTTAATTGAATTACATTTTCGACATAATATTTGTAAATTTTGATAGGTATTTAGGATTGAAATTAATTCTTTATTTTTAAAAGCCTCGTAGATGCTTATTATATGATCAAGCACTAAATCTTCTTTCGCGCCACAGTGTGTACATTCAAAATTACACTTTGTAAATATTGCTTTTTGTACATATGTGTTTTTAATAAAACTACTAGAAGCAGAAGCAATAGCACGATATGATCGTTTAGATGTTCCCCAAAATTTCTCTTCAGTTCGATAATGTGGTTTCCATAAGGGGAAATAATCTATATTTTGTTTAGTTTGGGATTTGTCCATCCTTCTTCTCCTTGTCGATTCCGTGTAAGAGTGCCGCTACATCTTCAAACGCAAAGCGGTATGCTCGTTTGAGATCTTTTTCAAGAGAAACTGTAAGTTGTCCTGTTCTTTTTAAATGATCTAAAAGGCGGGCAAGCTGTCTGTTTTTGAGTTTTTCTACTGGGTCCATATCACGTCCATTTTTTATTGATAAGAAATTTATATAATATAAAATTAAGAAAGTAAAGTTATTTTTTAAGTGGGGGAGGCGGGTTACGTGTGCCGCTACATTTGAAAGGGGCGTTTCGCGCCATCCCGCGTCAGGACTAATCAAATGCAAGTATTGTGTATCTTCTATCTCTCCCCCGTATGCTATATTATACTTTTGACCCGCTTTAATTTTAAAAAATAATTAAAATCCCAAAGATTCAACCAGGATATCCGCTTTCTCTTGCGACATCCCTCCTGGGTCCCCCACAATGGGAACGCGCATAGCGCCCACCCCTCGGAACCGTAATTCGGCTACAAGCATCTCTGCTTTTATTACCGCCTGGGGCTCATCATCAAAGATTACGTACACAAAATCAAAGTGCTTTTTCATTTCCTTGATCTGTTCCCGTGTCCATTCAATCCCAAACGTGGCGAATGCCATTGTCCCGAATCGCCAGGCATCCGTAATCCCTTCAACGCAGATTCCACGCCGTGTCCATTTATCTTGCTTGCCGTATAGAATATGTTTGTGGTGATAGATTTCTCGTGGCTTGGGGCAGGCAATATATTTTAAACTTGATTTTTCAGTGACATCTCGTGCCTGAAAAGAAACAGCGTTTCCGCCCCAGAAAATTGGAGCAAGTACCCGATGACTGTAATTGATTCCATCCAATAAGCAAATTGGCCCTAGACTAGAAATCTGCCATGTGTCTTCTATTTTTTTAGGATCAAACCCACGTCCGGAAAGGTATTTTTTATGTTGTGGGAGCAGATCGACAACATGGGATGGGAATTTGAATTGTTTTGCTTTCATCGGCTTTTCCGGCGTCTCTTCTGAATACCCGCCATACTGCTTTTGAATGGCAAGGGCTTCTCCATAAGAAACGTGTAGGAGTTTAGTAAGCGTCTGAGGGATAGAATGAGGGCCACATTTCCAACATTTACAGTGGGTGCCTGCTAAAATGATGCCGAGGTGGTTGGAAGTATCATTACAAAAAGGGCATTGGAGGTTAATCCATCCACGGGAACAATTTTTTCCTTCTGTTTGGAAATGGATGTGGTAATCTTGGCATAATTTTATGATATCCATTATTTTTCCCTTTTTCTTGTGATTTTGTAATTGTCCGTTTGCCCATTGAAATGTTGTTTAATAATATAGAGGTTCGGGTCGTTGAGTTTTTTATGGATTTGTCGCATGAACAGTCCCCATGCTTTGAATTCATCTTTGGCATAGCACCATAAATCATTCATTCTTTCTCCATGCCAGTTGAACTCCCCTTTATACAGATTCAGCATTTTGACACCTCAGGTATTCTTTGATTTCCTTCCCGGTAATCCAAATCCGCTTCCAACTCCAGTTTTCCTCTTGGCGCAGAGCGCGTTCGGCATCCTGCTTCCTGAGCGTCGGCGGTGCGGTAAAAATGATATTGCAGGCTTTCTGCGCATCACGGGAAAGGATTTTCAGTCCGGTTAGAAACTCAAGGCGGGCTGGGTTGGCGTTCTCTGCTTCAATTTCAATATCAATTTCTCCACCGAGGGAAAGGGGTTGTTTTTTACTCCAGGAAATCAGATGGCGTTGTACGCATTGGAAGATCCAACTTCCCTTGCTCATTCCCTTGTTTGATTTGTAGGATTGGAGGGCTTCACAGTACGCAACAAATCCCTCGCCGATCAGTTCTTCCAATTCCTGCCCGGTTGTCCGGGAGAATGAATTGGCGATGCTGTATACGATTTTTTCAAACTGGGCAAATTCTGTCATTTTGTTTCCTCCAGATATTTTTTAAGTGCTTCTGTGAAACGGGCGGGGTGGATAAATTCAAAGGCTAACGCATCTCCCCAGTCTATTAAATCCCAGTGTTGCAAACTATACAAAAATTCATTCCACCAATCCTTTTCCTGTACCCTCTCCCACAGCCAGAAGAACCCGTCAGGGGTGGAGAAGTCGGGGTTTTGGTCTGTTGGATCATGTATTGAGATACAACTATTGCTATTCCCTGTATCGGGGTCTTTGCCAAAACAGCGTGACTTTACTATCCCGCCAGTCCGCCAGCACTCCCCCTCCTTTTTCAGCCGTTCATACAGTTCTTGATCTGTCATGTTATTTCTCCTTGCTTTCTGATCTGCGTTTAAGTTCACCTTCAAATATAAACTTCCATGCGTTCTTTGCATCAAATTTGGCAACGCACCATTGTAGATAATTCATATTGAGGTCTTCTACCCTGGTTCCGCTATAGCGGCCGAAGGAAACTATCAGCCCTTCTGTTTGCGCGTCTTTCAAAAGGGAGTGGCGTTCCATCAGATTTCGTTCCAGGTCTTTTCCGGTGAGTACGTTTACCCCTGTTAGATATCCTTTATCGGAATTTAAACGCCACAGGCCGTGTCCGTCTGAGATATCTTCAATAACAAAGGAATTGATTTTCCCAAATCGTTTTACATTATCACACAGGTCAATCAATGAGCAATGCAGCTTGCCGGGTGCGATCCGTAAACCGCGTCCGGTCATTTGGCAATATAGGCGCAAAGACTTTGTTGGTTTTGCAAGGATAATTTCATCAAGCGCGGGAAAGTCAAATCCGGCTACCAATACGCCGACATTGACGACGCAGCATTTTCCCGCTTTAAATTGTTTCAGGGTTTCTTCTCGATCATGTTTTTTCAGTTCACTTGATATTTCTTTGCATTTGATTCCGTATTCGGCGAGTCCTTGCACTACCTGTTTTGATTCTTTTCGGAAATTGGTGAATATCAGAGAATGTTTTGCGGTGGATTCTACTATTGATTTGATTACTGAGGAAACAACACCTTGGCTTTCGTTATATTCAAATAAATCATTTTCAACATACCCTTGCCCAGTTGAGTTGTTTTTTACTTTGCTGCTATCATAGGTTTTACTCATTGTGTATTTCAAGGGGCAAAGAAATCCTTGTGCGAACATGTCTGGTATCTGGGTGATATGGGCGATCCTGCGGAATATCTTTGGTTTGGTCCGCGTCAAGAAGCGGGATTCCACAACGGGAAGGCCATTTCCATAGGCGTCATTGTAATACCGCATGCGCCAGGGCGTTGCCGTTGTGCCAATTACCGGGACGAGGAAGCTCTCAAGAAATTCCGCATACTGTCCTTCCTTAGAATTAACAAGATCACATTCATCTACGATTACCAATTCAAACCCCTTGAATAAATCCTTATGCCGGATGATGGAGCCGATTGTGGCTACCGTGACCTTGCCGATCGTCTTGCAATTCATGGAAGCTGAGTAAACGCCAATATCCTTAATTCCGAATTCTTTTAGCTTTGTTAGATTTTGTTCCAGGATTTCTTTAGTGGGTTGGAGGACAACTGTTTTCAGATTACTGCGGCGGGCGATTTCGGCGATCACCAGGGCTTTCCCGGAAGCGGTGGGGAGTACTAGGATTCCGTTGTTCGCATTGTTCACGCATTTTCTGCGGGTGCCATTTTTATTTTTGCTTTCGGCGATTATGGCCAGGCCAGCTTCCACAGCTGCGACTTGGTAGGGTCGTAAAATATAGGTGTTTTGTTTTGGCTTGCCCACGACGGCCTCCTTATCGGTTATAAAAATAATCGTAAAATTCAAGAGCGATTGCAAGACCACATATGATGCAAATGATTAATAACATGGCGGCTCCTTTACAGCAATTCGTGTAAATAGTCAGGTTCCAATCCAAACCATTCATTGCAGATATCGTCGGGCATTTCTCCTTCGGCAAGGCGCGCATCCAAATCCTGTTTTGCATGGGCGATAAGTTCTTCAGCTTCTATTTGCGACATTCCGTCCCTTCTCATTAAAATATCTTTGATTGATTCTTTCGGCATTGTCTTAATCCCCCTTTATTTAGTAACCACCATTTTCTGCAATCTCCGCGCAACTATCGCACCTGCACCCGCTCGCGGGATTGTCGGAAAAGAAATTGTTTTTGATATGGTTTTTAAGGCGAAAACTCCAGACCATACCAGACCGGGACAGCTTTTTCCCACAGTCGCAACATACCCACGACCGGCGCAAAACAACTTCCCTTTTTTGTTCCCAAGCGTCTTTTTCGTCGTCGGTCATCCCCCTGAATGCAAGCCTTAATTTTTCCATCTCCCTCTCCCCTTTCCCGGAGCAAGCCCTCCGGGTGGCGGTTGGTAGTTACTTTTTTAAGGTAATTTCATCAAGTCCTAGTGTAAAATTAGTTATTATCCGATGCGGAAAGATTGAAGCCATTCCCCGAAGGAATTTTTGAGTAACGTCTAATGAGGCAAAAAGACCATATTGTTCTGATATATTATTTACTAAATGTTTTCTAGGATAAGCTCCGATGGGTTGTTGGAGAATTATTTCTTGGAGGAGATCCTTTCTGTCGGCGCCGTAAATGGAGAGATAGAGTTCGTCTTTTTTTGAACCTTTTGCTTTTTTTATGTGATTAACAAGTTTCATTTTCTTTGTCTCCCTTTATTTGTCTATATAATAAGGTATTCGTTTAAAAAAGTAAAGGTTTTTTTAAACAATTAGTAAAAATACATTACAAGGATATTAACTACTTACAAAAAACAGGCATTTTATTTTTAAAAAAGTATCTATGTTTTATATGAAATCACAAGAAAAACCTTTATTTCCACTCAATAAAACCTTAATATTACCCAACGGCGAAGCTATATCTACCGCCCAATCCAAAAGTAAAAGGCCACCATAGTGTTGCGAACAACACCGATACCGCCTACAAAGGGCAAACAGACTAAGCCGATAAAGATAAATAAGGGCAGAGGAAGGCCCAGTAAGTTTTCTGCGTTAATAGAACAACAGATAATGATATTAATTCAAGAAGGTTGGATTGATATTAAAATTTGTGAATTGGTCGGTATTTCCCCAGGGACATTATATACTTGGAAAAAAAATAACCCTGAATTTCTAAAGTCTATAAAAAAGGGGAAACAGGAACACGATCAACCAGTAACAGATTCCATATTCGAAAGTTCGATTGGGAAGTATCGTAAAGAGATAAAGGTATTCAAGGACGCCAAAGGAAATGTAACGGGCAGTACGGAAACGATTAAATGGTGTCCACCTGATGCGACCCTGGCAATATTTTGGAAATGTAATAGGGATGTGGATAATTGGAAACGGAATAGGGATACGAAGGTAGATGGCGGGGATGGGCTGGATTTAGAAGCATGGAAAGAGGGCGGATATAAAACAGCTTGTGATTTTGATAGATTTACAGATTCGGAAAAGGAACTAAGCGCGTGAGGGGGCAACTTGGAGATAAGCCACCGCGATGGACAGAACTAATTCCCTTACCGGAACAAATTAGTTTATATTATGACTCAATACGATTTAAAACCTGTCATGCAGGTAGGCGGTCAGGGAAGACAGAACGGTTTAAAAGAAAAGTAGTAACGGAAGCAATGAAAGTTCCCGGAATGTATTTTGCAGCCGCCCCGGTATGGTCACAGGCAAAGGCATTATTTTGGAGGGATCTAAAAGCAATGTCGCCTCCCTGGTTCTTGGCGGGGCGTCCTTCGGAATCAGAATTGATGATCCCATACAAAAATGGATCAGAGATATACGTGCTTGGATTAGATAAGCCGGAGCGGGTTGAAGGAATCCCCTGGAGGGGTGGTGGAGTTGATGAGATAGCAAACTGCAAGGCCGATATATGGGATGCACATTTGCGGCCACTGTTTTCTACAAGGGGGATGGAGGATTCGTGGTGTTGGCTGTTCGGCGTACCGGAGGGGATTAATCATTTTTATGATTTGGTAGAGCGCGGGAACAGCGCAGAACATCCAGATTGGCGATCATATCATTGGTTATCATCGGATATTTTAAGTCCAAAGGAAATTGAAGATGCTAAACGTTCAATGGACCCCAAGTTTTATCGCCAGGAGTATGAAGGCAGCTTCGAAACTATTTCGGGCCGTGTCTACAGTGATTACACGGACGCTAACCATACGGATAGAGTCATACAGAAAGGTAAAGATATTATCTGGACGCACGATTTCAACTTTACTCCTTTATCTTCAGCCATTTTGCAGGTAGATGAAGTAAAGGGGCCAGATGAAGTTGATAAAATATATATGGTGGATGAAATAGTATTGGAAAGTGCGGTAGCGCAGAACACAGCCGCAGAATTCGTAGAACGGTTTAAGGATTATAAAAGTTCCATGGTTTATATTTATGGGGATGCCCAGGGTCATCATGGAGAGAAACACGGATTCCAATCTGATTATTTGCAAATTGAAAAGATACTAAAGCAGAATGGGTTTCGGGTTAATGTAAAAGCAACAAGGAACTATAGACCAATTAAGACGAGTCAAAGTAGTTTACGGGCAAAGGTGTTAAATGCTTCAGGGGAACGAAGTTTTTTTGTAAATGCAGCGAAATGTAAATATGGGGACAAGGGATTAAAACTTACCCAGCTGAAAAAGGGATCGTCATTTCAAGAAGAGGATAGCAAGTATCAGCATATCACAACGGCGATGCGTTATTTTACAGATGTGGCGTATCCATTGGCCGGTAGAACATCGGCGGTGGAAGCCGCTTGGTAGTTTTTTGGGGGGGGGAGTGTTCCGAATCAGAAACGAGACATAGTATTGTAGTTTGGGGCGTGGGTGAGGTTTTCTCGTTTCGCAATCCCATCTCCTCTATTAAAACAAAGAAAGGAAATTGATTATGCCAAAAGGAAATAAGCAAGGCCCACCGAGAAATGCGTCGGGGCCGCGGAATGGACAGGGTGGTGGAAGAGGCCGTAATACAGGTTCGGGAACTGGCCGGAGAACTGGTGGTCAAAAAGGGAATTGTAAATAATGCAACTAAACGCAGAATACGATAAATACAAAGAAGATTATACTGATCTTTCTGACTTCTTTGCTGGCGAACGCCAAGTTAAAGATAAGACCACCCGTTATACGCCCATGCTGGAGGGCCAGAAGGGGAAGGAAGTTGTCTATTTACGATATGTTGGTTTCGGTATTCTCTTCAATTCACTGTTTCGCACCCGCCAGGGTTTGAAAGGTTCTATTCTGCGAAAGCCTGCTGACGTTGTTTACCCGGAAGGGAAAAAGGCGGTTCTTGATGATATAATGATTAATGAGGCTTCTTTTGATGATCTAATACGGGAATCCTGTGATAACGTACTTGGATATGGCCGGTATGGGGCGCTGATAGATATTGATGATGAAGAAAAACCATTTGTAGCGACGTACACGGCATTATCCATTCTGGATTGGCCGATCAATAAAAGCAAGAAAGTTAAACAAGAGATCCTACTCCAAGAATCCATTTCTGTAGATGATCTCGCAAACCCCGGTGAGACAAAAGTAATTGAACAGCGGAGAAAGCTGGAATTGGATGCCACGGGGAAATACCTCGTTACTATTTACAGGAAAGTCGATCTTGCGGGCAAGGAAGGGGATGATTGGGCTGTTGTAACAGATACTCCTGACGAACCGAATCCGCGGATGCCTAAATATAAGGGAGTACGTCTCAATTTTATACCATTCGTTTTCTTCGGGTCCAGCAGTAATGTACCTCAGGCGTCTCGACCGCCTCTGCTGGATTTGCTGAATTTATCTAAAGGTCATTGGAAACTTACAGTAGCTTATCAATATGGAATGCATTTCGCATCTCTTCCCACTCCATGGTTCGCTGGATTTGATATTGAAGAAGGTTCAAAAATACCGTTGGGACCAGGGGCTGCATATCATACGACCGAGCCTAGTGCAACATGTGGATTTCTTCAAACAGGCGGCGAAGGACTTGCCACGGTTGAAAAGGGTCTTGACCGCCTTGAAAGGCAAATGGCAGTTACTGGTTCCCGGATGTTGGAAGAAAGTAGGCCCGGGGTAGAAGCGGCAGAGACGGTGAAACTTCGCAGTTCAGGAGATTCGGCTACGCTGGCCGATATCGCTGGAAATGTGGAAGCAGCGTTGACAGATGTACTCCAGTATATTGGATTCTGGGAAGGGATTGGCCCCGATCAGTGTTCCGTTGGTCTGAATAAGGACTTTGTAAGTGCCAAATTGTCTCCGCAGGAGATTACGGCATTGGTGGCGGCTGTTCAGGCCGGGGAAATAAGTCAGGAAACATTTATATGGAATTTGCAGCAAGGGGAAATCCTGCAGTCAGGGCGTTCTATTGAAGAGGAGAAGGAAGCGATTGGGGAAGATAAATTAAAGAGGCAGAAGGAAACATTGAAGTTTGCAAATTAAGGGGAGGCGTAATGGACGGGTTAAAACAAGATCATTTAATTACTATGGCTGAGTTTAAAGGGAAGATGGGTGCGGATGCGGCGCCTCGGATTGCTGTTCAGTTGGCACGGTTTCGGGAAACTGTCCAGTATATAAAAGAATCGCTGGAGTTGCAGATTGAGTTTTCCCGGTATACCGCGCGTATTATGCATGCAAAATATGTAGCGTTGGTTGAAGCTGGGTTCACAGAAGAACAGGCGCTGATGTTGTGCCGGTAATGCAGGGGGATGTTATTAAACGATACTAAAAAAGAGGAGGGGAAAAAATGAAAAAGATAGCCTGGATGGAAGAAGCGAGAGAGGCAGCGGCTCAGTGTTGGTGTGACAAAGAGACAGAGGATTGTGTGATGGACTCGGTACTTGCCGAGGCTGTAGCTACTCGCATCGCCTTTTAGATGGACACCGCAGCCCAGAACCAAAGAAACACAGACTACTACCGAGGGTTGCTTGTGCGATGCGGGAAAACGATTGGCGACAGGGCGTTTGTTGCAGATGATGGAACGCGCGCTGAAGATGTGCTCTGTGCTAAAATACCAGAAATAATTGCAGCTGATTATGTACATGGGAGCGAATAATTATTGATGACATTTGAACTTATTCAAACGGAAAGTGATTACGTCCAGTGGAAAGAACAGCAACCAGAACCGCCCACTGGGACAAGGGAAAAGGAAAAGGGGGAAAGGGAAGATGAAGAGAAGGAAACTGCAAAGATATGCGGAAACATTAATGTATTTACAGAAACAAGGTATCGCAAAAGTTATAATAGTGGAAGGCCCAGTAGAAGATACAAAAGGGGCGTTAGTAAAATATGTGACAGCGCAAGCTGAAATTGAAAGGATTTCTAAACTATATAAAAGGCGTATTTGGGAATTGCAGCAAGTTATTATAAGTAAGAATAACGAAGATTTAATGGAAAGGAAAATGAAGGAATGGGTACGGCGGCGTGTTAAAGAAGCTGGTTGGGAGGATAAAGAGGTAGATAGGGTTATCGGAGATGAAGGAAATCATCTGATTACGTTCACGGATGCCGCTTGTTTGATTAGGGGTAATGTTGTTGATGGTAAATGGGTAAGAAGGTAAATTAATAGTGCCCCTGAAATTATCGACAGATGAAACGCAAAAGCTGATCCAGCTCGTTAAACAAACGCAATGGAATTATCAGCTCAGTCAATTTGAAGACAAGGTGACTAAGGAAGTTCTAAACAGCACCAACAGGGCGCGGGCAGAGATAACAAAGAAGTTGGCAAAGGTTTC
>Ga0207997_1001013_pt1 | contig 14580 bp, 13 predicted proteins | sample AntAceMetag02UKN_FD_184777 | JGI IMG/M metagenome (GOLD analysis project Ga0207997, IMG submission 184777) | Saline lake microbial communities from Ace Lake, Antarctica - Antarctic Ace Lake Metagenome 02UKN (SPAdes) (version 2) | ecosystem: Environmental > Aquatic > Non-marine Saline and...
TTCTCTTACAACTGGTATTGGAATGCACATTGCTTCCTCAGCAACTGAAATACAGACAACGGGCAGATTATTAAGTGTTACACATACTGGTGCGACATCAACATCTGGTATATTGTCTGAATTTATCACATCAGCAACAGACGAAACTACTGTTGTTAAAATTACAACAGCAGCAATGGTTAGTGGTATTGCCCTACATATTGTGGGAACTACTGCTATGACTACTGGTTCTTTATTAAGAGCCACAACATCAACAGCCAGTGCAGTTGCAACTAATGGAATAGTATCCATTAAGTCAACTGGAGCATATACATCTACTTCAAATGCAGGTTTGTTAGATGTTGGTTCATCTCAAACTGTTGCAGGAACATTGGTCCACTTAACTTTAAGTGACGTTTCTCAAACAACAGCTCAAGCATTGAATATCACACAATCAGGAACAACTACTGGATACACTGGAAAGTTAGTTCAGATTACTGGTACTTCAACAACTGGAGCTGCAGTTATAGTAGCAATCGTTTCTGCTAACACAACAGCGGGCACAGCTTTGTCTGTTACCTCTGGAGTTACAACTACAAATGGTAGAGGTATTTTGTTGGTAGCAAATGCACTTACAACTGGTGTAGGATTTGGTTTTGCACATACTACTACTGTGATTGCAGATGGTGGTTCAATGATGAGATTGAGTTCATCTGGTGTAGATACTGGAGGAACTACAAATGGAACAATTCTTGACATCGCTTCTACTGGCTCAGTCGCCGGTACGCTTGTTAAGATTTATTCTAATGTAGCATCTCAGACAGCAACTTGTCTGTTAGACATTGCAGCAGCAGGTTATACTACTGGTTATACTGGTAGTTTAGTAAAAATGACTGGTGTTTCAACAACAGGCGCAGGTTCAGTATTAACTGTTACAGGTGCCAATACGACAGCTGGTAATACAGTTAAAATCGATGCAGCAGCAGTTACAACAGGAACAGGATTACTTGTTACTTCAGCAGGTGTTATTATAACAACTGGAGAATTGGTAAGTTTAGTAGCAAATGGTGCTACAACCTGTACTGGAGTTGTAAGAGCTTCTGCAACATCTTTGACAGACGGTTGGGTTATGGAACTTACTGGAGCGAGTGGCGATACAGCTACTTCTTCTGGTGGAGTTCTTCATCTTGTTGGAGCAGGTGCAACTGATGGTTCATTACTTAGAGTTACAGCTTCTGGTGCATATGACAGTACAAGTGGTATTGTCAATATCATAGCAAATGCTGCAACTACTGGTAATGTTATGACTATTAGTGCTACTGCTTTAACTACTGGTTCAGCATTAGAAATCACAGCTAACACAACAGCAACTGGTGAATACATCAATTGTTATGACGGTGCAAATATTGATTTCAAAGTTAGCAGATATGGTGCAGTTACGATTGCAGGTAATGCAGTTGGAACAGCAGCTCTAACAGTAACAGCTGGAGATTTAGTTCTTACAGCAGGAACTGCAATATACAGAGAGAAGACAGAGGTTGTTACGACAACTAATACAATTGGTGCAGCAGAATCTGGAACTACTTTCTATTTGAATTCAGCTGGTGGATTTACTTCAACTCTTCCAGCCCCAGCAGCAGGTTTGCATTTCAAATTTGTTGTTAAGACAGCTCCAACGACTTCATATATTATTACTACCAATGCAGCAGCTAATGTATTGTATGGTAAAATATTCGAAAGAGCTGGTACTGCAGGTGTAGCAGGCGCAGCAGCAGACGTAATCAACTTTGTTGCCAATAATGCCATCGCAGGAGATACATATCTCTTTGATTGTGATGGAACAAATTGGTACATAACTGGTTCCGTTGATGTAGCAGCCGGTTGTACATTTGCAACTGACTAGAGATTTATCTTTTCACTCCCTTCTTTTCTAGAGAGAGGAGGGTGATGAGGAGGTAAAATATTAATTAAAATAAAATAATATGCTAACAGAAGATTTAAAAACCGCAGTAATAGACATTTCAAGTTCAGGAGATAATGAAATCATAGAAGAACAAGGAGCAGGATCTTATATTGCAATAGACCATATAAACTTTATTGTCACTACTGCAGTAGGTGTAAAATTTGTCTCAAGTGGACAATCAGGAGATACTGATTTATCTGGAGTTTATCCTTTTGATACAAAACAAGCTATGGCACTAGACAACGCAATGAATGCAGAAAAGGGAGTGATTATTTGTAAGGAAAATGAATCATTTCTTATTAATTTAGATGGTGCAGTACAAGTATCTGGGTTTATCAGGTATAGAATAATAAATAATTAATAAAAATATGTCATCATCAAATAGAGGGAATCAAGATTTAGAAACTCAATACAAGTTTCTTAATGATGAGATTTCTAAGAATAAAAAACATATTGAAAATCAGGAAAAACTTTCTGATGAAAAGATTCGTGAATTTGATAAATTCGTGTTAGAAGCTGAAAAAGAAGTGGATAGATTATCAAATGTTAAAGAAGGATTGAGAGTTGAATTAGATAAATTAGAGGCTGAAAAAACTGTATTACATTCTGAAAATTCTCAATTGAAAGTCAATAAGAGTGATGTTGAACATAAAATTGCTGATTCAAATGTTGAGATTAAAAGCCGAGAGAAAAGTATTAAAGAAAGAGAGAATGAATGTGAGAACATCTTAAAGGCGACTGAATTAAAAAAGAAAGAAATAGAAAAAAGTTTAGCTGAGCAATTGACAAATCAAGAAGAGGTAAAAGAATCTTTGGATAGGATTAAGATAAAAGAAAAACTTATTCAATCACAAAAAGATGAACTCGATGAAAGGGAAAAAAGAATGTCTGACGCTGAAAAGAAATCTGCTGATAAATATGAATATATTGCTCACTCATTAGAAGAAGCAGAAAAATCTAAATCTAAGTCTTTAGAAAAAGAACGAACGCTTCGATTGAAAGAAAATGAAGTGGAAAGTAGGGAGCAACAAATGATATCAAGAGAAAAAGATATGGAACTAGGTTTGGCGCAATTCAATAAGCAGAATAAAGAAACATCTAAAAATTCTGCAATATACAAAGCAAAAGAAGAAGAACTTCTTAAACGAGAAACAGAATATCAATTAAAATTGCGAGAATTAAACACTCGTGAAAGATTATTAAAAATCCGTGAGAAAGAAATAACCTCAGGGATATAAATTATGGCAAATGCATTAACATTATACACAAGTTTTTCCACTGAGTTGGGATTAGAGAGTCATCAGTTAAATACTGATACATTAAAGGTTGCATTAACGAATGCAGCTCCAAGTGCAGCCCATACTGTATTTGATCCAGTGACTAATCATGCAGTACCGGCAGAAGTGAATGGATATACATCAGGTGGTTACGATATAACAAATCTTTATTCAGCTGGTGCAATGACAGGAACAGATGTGACGATTACAGCAACAGCAGGCGGGATTGGCCCATTTAGATATGTGATTTTATACAATGATACAAATGCGACAGATATGTTAGTAGGATACTATGATTATGGTTCAGAATTGACATTATCTAATGCAGACGATTCATTCACAATAGATGTAGAAACAGGAACAAATATATTAACAATAGCGAGTGCATAATAAATGGCATTAACACCAAGCTCAACTTCAAATTCCGGGCCAACAGAACTTTATAATACATCGAGTGGTTCTTGGGAACACACAACTGTTACGGATGAAAATTCTCTTTGGGTACATATTGGCGTACATAATACAACTGTTACTGGTATTACATTCAATGGAGATGCCTTAACGGAGGCAGTAGAATCAACAGATGGAACATATCGCTCATATTGGTATTACGTAGTTAATCCTGATATTGGAACTTATTCTATCGCAGTTACTTATGCTGGTACTGGTTATGGTGCTGGAGGAGCAATAGCGTTTAGTGGGACAGACACGTCTTCGCCGTTAGGAGTAACTGGAACAGCAACTGGTACTGGAACAAACCCAACAAAGACAGTTACAAGCACAGAAGACGACTCATATGTCTTACAAGGAACATACGGAACTGGAGAAGCACAAGCAAACGCAGTTGCACCAGGAGTTGATGAAACAGAATTTTATGAGGTAAATACCGCTAACTACGCAATAATGCAGGCAAGCCGAAAGATAACTACTTCTGCTGGTTCTTATGGGATGAGTGAAACGCTTTCTGTATCGGTAACTGCATGGGCGATGGCAGTGGTAGAGGTTAAGGTTAAGATTGATCCAGTCGCATATTCGATGGAAACTTCAACACATTCAGTTACTATAACACCTGTAAATTCAGCAATAACTTCTGCAAGAACAATGTTTGTAGAAACATTGTCAATCATTATCACTCCAATAGATGGAATTTTAAAGAAGTGCTGGATAATGGTTTGTTCTGCTGCCTCTATCGTCATAACACCAGTGAATTCAATTATAAATTCAGCAAGGTCAATTATAGCTAGTGCAGCTTCGATAGTTATAACACCAATAAGTGCGGTGGTGGGTGCTAGTTATAATATGGTTACAAGCGCACTATCAATTATAATCACACCAGTTAGCGCATTTTTGAATTCAACCAGGAGTTTAATTGGTAGTTCTGCATCTATAGTTATTACAGGTGTTAGTGCAATATTAAAGTATGTAACAGCAATGTTGCATCCATTTAAACCAAAAGTGAAAATAAAAAGTTATAAGTTAACAGCAAAATCGACTAACATTAAGATAAAAGCAAAATGAAAACAATTACAGTTGATAATACACAATTAGTTAAAGATAAGAAATATAGTTTTTTATCTGCCGATGTGGATGCAGCGTCCAGTACGATAACAGTAGAAAGTATTATTGGTTTTGCGATAAATAAAATACTCTTAATCGGGCCGATTGGTTCTAATAAATCTGAGATTATACTAACGCATGCTTCTACAGCACCAACAGGAGATACTGCAACACTCGTATCAAATACAGTAGAAGCACATTCAAGAGGTGATAAGGTTACAATATTGGATTATAATCAGATTGAAATATCGTGGGAAGCAACGACTACCCCAGATTCAGATGATGTTTTGACGACAATGGATATTCAGGCTGGATTGCCAGAATCTATTTATAATGATTCATCTAAAACATCTGGATATTATTTTGTAAGATTAAAAGATTCTATAAATACCACATATTCAGATTACTCAGATCCGATTCCCTATGTTGGGTATGGAACAAATACTGTATTCGCAATAAAAGAGAGAGCATTGAATGATTTAGGAGAAGAATTAGATGATAAAATAATAACAAATGAATACCTAAATACTTCTTTATGGGAGGCAAGACGGGAACTTGATAATGATAAGCGAGTATTAAAATGGTCTTTTAGGCAGAAATTTAATCAGGATGTTGGAACAATTACACCCGGAACTTGGAAAATGGCAGTGCCGACTGATTTAAGAGATCCTAATACACCCAAAAATATTCTAAGTTTAAGAGTGGGAAGGAATAGACGAAAACTTGAATATCAAGATATGAACAGATTTAATCAAAACTATGTTAATTCTGCTCATACTACATTAGATGGCGCAATAACTACAACGGATACAGAAATAACACTTTCAGATTCTGGAGATTTTGATGAATCAGGCACCCTGAGTGTGGCTGGAGATACAATTGATAGTATATCATATACTTCTAATTCAGAGTCCACAGGAGTGGTCTCAGGTGTCACAGGCATTGTTGCAGCAGGTCATGCTGATGCCATAGATGTCTGGCAAGGTATAACTTCCGGAGAACCAACAGCTTTCACTATTCATGATGGTTACATCTACTTTGATTGTCCATTTGAAGATGATCTATTAAGTGAAAATATTTATATGGATTATTATGGAACACTGGTAGAGTATGACTCTGATGGAGATGTATTAGATGAGCCAGAAACTGATATGTTCGTTTCTTGGTTAAAATGGAAAATAAAATATAAGATAAAAGGTGGAAATATTGATAAAACTAAAGATACTGATTATCAAGATTGGTTAATACGAAAAGATAATTTAATATCAAAAGAAACAATGTTCCAAGAGGTACAATTAATACCAGATTATTAATGGAATTACAGCCACTCACATTTAAAAATCTACAGGACGGATTAATTTCTGAAGGTGCTGTATCGGAAGATTTATATCCAGCAACTTCTGTTTCTGAATCAATCAATTTTAATTTTGATAAAATAGGGTGTGCGACACTAAGAAAAGGAACAACAGCATTGGGAGATCAACTATCTGGTAATATTCTTGGATTATATGAATTTAGAGATTCAGGTTCAGGAACAAACAATCAAATCATTGCAGTAAATGGAACAACTGTTTATTACTTATCAAGCGGAACTTGGACGTCTAAAAGAACTGTTACTACTGGATTAAAAGCAGATTTTACAACATATTTGGATTATGTTTTTATGGTGAATGGAACTGATGCTACTGCAATATGGGATGGCAATCCATCGAATTCATTTGTAACAACTGGAAATGCAGCAGATGCACCAACAGGAAAATACATTGAAAATTTCCGTTCGAGGGTGTGGATTGCAGGAAATTCAACATACCCAGATAGACTGTATTATTCTTCATTGCCGTCATCAGTAACAACGCCAATAATTACTTGGGACACAAGTGTTACGACCGGAGATTGGATTGATATTTCACCTTCTGATGGGGACAACACCACATACTTGAAAAGGACAAAATCTGCAATGCTCGTATTTAAAAAGAATCATATTTATAGAGTTTATTCAATATCTGAAACAGAACCAGATCCTAAAATTAATGTAGGGACTTGGTCTCAAAAATCAGTAGTAGAAGCAAAAGACGGAGTTTACTTCCATCACCCATCAGGATTTTATAAATACGCAGACAATAAGGTCCAAGAAATCTCAAAACCTATTGATGATATAGTGAATGCGATTACACTGGCTAATTATTCAAAGATTTCTGGATTCGAAGACGGAGACCACATTGAATGGCAAGTTGGAGACTGCACAGTAAATGGTGTTGCATATACAAATTTATCAGTTAGATACACTATATCAACACAGACTTGGACACATTATTCATATCCAACACAACATTTAGTTTCTTCAAAATATAATGATGGAACTACAATTTATAATTTAGTAGGAGATGACGATGGGAATATTTTAAAAATGGCGACAGGTAAAACCGATAACACCTCATCAATTCAATATTCACTTATTCACAAATGGTTAAACTTTGACGGATTATTGTCTACAAGAAAGAACATCAATAAATTACTATTCGCGCATAAAGGGGGAGCAGGAAGTTCAGTCACATATCAAAAAGAAGATGATTCAGTGAACGATTGGTCAAAATCATTAAAAGGTAGACAATTATGCGAAGGAGACACTGGATTTGATTTATCCATTAAAGGAAAGAAATTAAGATTTAGAATATCTGGTTCATCAACAGGAGAACCATTCACTTATAGTGGCTTTGAGTTCGTGGAAGGGCAATCTAACAAAGAAGTATATGGCAGATAATATCTATGACAATCTGAATAAATCACTTTATAAGATAGAGTTAAAATCTCCATCTTATGAGGTTTCAGCAGACCAAATTGCATCTGGTTCGCTTTTAGCAACTTTCAATCAAGTAATGGAGACGATGCAGTCTGGAAAAACTTTATTTGATAACACAGAGACCGGTTATATATTGGGTCTTGAAGAAGGAACAGCTAAATTCTATATTGGGGACTCTACTAATTATTTAAATTGGACAGGTTCAGCGTTAAACATTTCTGGAACGATAACGGCCGGTGCAATAGATATAGGAGGAGCAGATGCAACCTCTTTTCATGTTGATGCAACTGGAAATATGTGGATGGGTCATGCAAATTATGCATCAGCGCCACTCAAAGTGTCAAGTGGTGGTGCATTAACATCAACATCTGGAACATTTAGTGGGAGCATAACAGGAGCAACAGGTGCATTTTCTGGGACAGTATTGGCAGCGAATATAACAGCGGGGACTATAACTGGTTCCACCCTTCAAACCGCTGCTGCTGGAACACGTAGAGTAACAATGAAAGCAGAACTTTATAGCGGTGGCGGCGATTCTTCCTTAATTTTTTATAATTCTTCTAACGCGATCATAGGGGGAATATCAGCAGCTAATGATGATAGTGCAGAACATATGACATTAGATGTAGGAACAACTGGAATAATAGAATTTGGATTAGGTTCTGTTGCTAGTGGGAATACATGTATTTGGACATCGTATAATGCAGGAGGGACATATTCTACAAAAGTTACTATTTCTAGTTTAGGTGATTTGACATTAAGTGTCGGAGACATAGTATTAACAGCTGGTGATATAACAGTTGGTGGCACGATAAAATCTACAAGTATAACTGGAAATATGGTTATTACAGGTTCACTTAAAATGGATACTGCTGCTTTAGATATGGATTCTCATGTTATCAATAATGTACCTGATTTATTTTTTACAACATATACTTCTGGTTCTCCATCAACCAATGGACAGATGAGATATTATGACGATGGAACCAATTATACATTTCAAGTTTATATGCACTCTAGTTTGTGGCATTTAACAGCTGCAAGTGGAGCTTATTAATATGACCGAATTAAATCCAATAAAAAATGAGAATTTTGATTCCAAAACATTCAGACCAAGAAAGGATGATTCTGATATTAGAGTTAGGTTAGATAAAATGCCTAAACTTTTGCTGACTTTTGATATGTTTCCACCTCCTATTAGAGATGGGCAAATGATAGGAATGTTTGAAAGTAATCAAACTATTTATTTAACTTTTGCAAATAAGTGCAATGATTTACAGAAACAAATCGATGAATTAAAAAAGCAGATAAATAAATGAAAAATCTAATATTTATAAATATTTTATTATTGATGCTAATATTTTGTTTTATTGAAATTGCTGCAAATATATTAGATTTGATTATTTTATTAAAATGATATTTAAAAATAAATTAACAAATTAAAAAAATATGGCATACACAGGAGGTTCAATAGTTGACTACTTAAAGTCAGTCGGTCAGGCAAGCGACTATTCAAGTCGTGCTAATTTGGCTGCACAAAAGGGGATTCAAAATTATCGTGGGACAGCAGCACAGAATGCGCAATTGCTTAATATGATGAATCAACAGCAACCACAACAGAATCAGCAACAGCAACCACAACAGAATCAGCAACCAAATCTTAATCAAACTAACAATCAGCAACAGAATCAACAGTTGCAAGAGCAAATCAATCAATTACAGCAACAAATTCAGCGTGCGCAAACTGCTGGTTATGGACAAGGCGGATCTTATCAAGGACAAGATATACCTGAAGACATCTTGTCAGGAGATAGAATGCAATATGATACAGGTAATCCACAATTAGATGAATTGTTGAATAAAGGATTGGTTCCTGGTTTACAATCAATATTAGATTCTGGTAAAGTACTAAATCCAGATGTAGAATTAACACCTGCACAAATAACAGAATTTACAAATTTAGCATCTTCTAAAATCTCTCCATATTATAGGTCACAAATTGAATCTATCCAAAAAGATTTAGGATTGAGTGTGGATAATCTTCAAAAACAATATGAAGTTTCAAAACAAGGTGCAGAAGAGGGTTTTAAACAATCATTGGGAACTCAAAGAGAATCTATGTCAGGATTGGGAACCACATTTTCAGGACAACGTGGACAAGCAGAGAATCAAATGGTATCAGCACAAAATCGTGCATTAAATTTAAATGCATTACAAACTGAAAATCAAATAGGCGGAGAAATGAGACGACTTGAAGGACAGATTGGTTCTTCTAATTTACCAAGTGTACCAAGTTGGCAGACATATCAAGCAACAGCAGAAGGAAAAGGAGGTTTTACACCAGGACGAGTATTAAACTTTGGTGGAACTGGTGGAGTGATGGGTTCATTACCACAAGAACAAATACAAGCTGAAGAATTAAGATTAAGTAAATACAAGAAAGCTGCGAGGGAAAACAGATCTCTTGATTATTACTTATAAAAAAAATATATGGCAATATTACAAAAAAATGAGCAGGGTGCATTTCAATCAACCGGTGGAGTCGGCGAAGTAGGACAATGGGTTGATGAACAAAATGGGATTAGTTATTCTGGGCCCAAAAGAAAAACATCTGATGTTGCATATAAGAGTTTGGTTGGTCAACAACAAAATCTTAGTCAAAATCCAACAATACCAGTAGCACCACAAAATCCTACAATACCAGTAGCACCACAAAATCAAACAACTTCACAGATTCCGATTGCTCCACAACAGAATCAAGTTGTGCAGAGTCAAGGAGATAATCAAAGTCCCATGGACAAATTCAATATGGCTATATTGGATATGCTTCAAAGGGCACAAGGCACGGCCGGTAATGAAGATCTATATGCGAGACAGAGAGAATTACAAAGGAAACAGATTGGTTCAGGTATAGATTATTCAGGAACAGAAGGATTATCTCCAAGTGCACAAGAGAATATAGCATCAGCAAGAGGTGGAGAATATTCAACTGAAATCGATTCGATAGGTGCTAAAATAAAAGCAAATGATTCAAGATTACAAAATTTTGAATCTATTTTAGGTAAGATGAGAGAAATAGGTCAAGATATAAAAATCAAACCTAGTGATGAGATTCTTCAAAAATATGTCAACATGATAGAAGCTGGTGGATCATTATCAAGTGTCCCTGATGAATTTCAGGAATACGTAATGAAATTAACATCACCAGAGACATGGAAAAAACAAGCAGCAGCTATTGCTAAAGCAAAATCTGCTGGAAGTGGAGGTGGTGGATTAACTCCAGCTCAAATTAATGCGACTGTCAATAGTATTGCTAATGCTTTTGATAATGAACAGATAGTAAAAAATTATAATGAAGTGGCAAACAAAGCTAAAAGCATTGAAAAAATAATAGATTCTGGAGTTGGTGGTCCTGGAGATTTAGCCCTAGTGTTTGAATTTATGAAAGGATTAGATCCAACATCTGTTGTTAGAGAATCTGAATATGCAGCTGCAGCTGCTTCTGGTAATATTTTTAGAGGAGTGCTTGCAAGATTTAATGGATACTTAAAAGAAGAAGGAGGATTTTTGCCAGAAAATGTTAAAGCAGCATTTTTCTCAATTGTCAAAAGTAAACTTGATATATCACAACAACAATATGATAATGTATATGATGAATACCAAAGACAGATACGAGATGCTTATGCAGGAAAACCAAGAAGCATAACTCAATATAGTGGAGCATTTGATAATACTGAAGAATCAAGCAATAATGAAATACCTGTTAAAAAAATAGAAACTGGAGAAACAGGTTGGATATTAGAAAGTGAATTTGACGATAGTGTTTATGAAAAATTAAATCAATAAAATTATGCCATTTAGACCAGATCCAAAACTACAATCATCATTTAGGTCAGACTCATCTTTAAACCAACAATCAGAGGATAAGGGATTGCTTGGTTCTATCGATGGAGCTGTTAAAGGATTTGCAAAAGGAGTGGCTTCTATTCCTTTTGAAGCAACACAACTTGGAAGGAGTATGGCTTATGGTATAGGAAAAGGAATGCAAAAGATACCATTTGCTCCCATACAGAGTTATGGTAAAAAAGTTACAGATTTTCAAGAGCAAGGTAAAATGCCAGCTTGGATGAATTTTGCAACACAGCAACCTGAAGTATTAAAACCAAAAGGAAGTGCAGAAAAGTTTGGTTATGGTGCTGAACAAATTGGAGAGTTCTTTTTGCCAACAGGAGCGAGTACTAAGAGTGCTCAATTAGCAGGTAAGATTTTGCCAAAGATAGAAACTGGACTAACAAAATTAGATAAAATTATAAAAGGAACAGTAAAACTAGGTGCTAAATCAGCAGTTTCTGCCACTGAATTTGCTGGAAAAACAGCACTACAAACAGGAGACTTAAAAGCAACTACACAATCAGGATTGATTGGAGCATTTACTCCACCAGTTGTAAAAGGAATAACAACAGTAGCAAAAAAAATAGCTCCAGTTGCAGCTTCTGTAATGGCAGAGATGACAGGAAAAGAACCTCAACACATTATTCGAGCATTTAAAAATCCAGTGGTAGTGGCAAAAAGAATGGCAGAAAAAGTTATCCCTCTACGGGTTAGGGAAAAAGCTATTAAATCTTTGGATTCATTTAAACAGTCTTATGGTAAAACTTTTGATGAAGGATTGGTGTCATTGCAAAAGGATATAAAAAGATGGGGTGTGATGTTTAATGTAGGAGTGAGAAAAGAAAATCAAGCTTTGATTGCAGAAGGCTGGTTGAGTGATGTCAGAAAAGGATTAGTTAAAGAACTTAGAAACTTAAGAGTTTCTGTAATTGATAATGGTAAAAAATTAGATTTTGATAAATTAAATAGTTCTGTTACCAGTGGGGGAGAGAGGAAAAATTTGCAGATGATTTGGGACACTATAAATGAACAATCATTTAAAAACATGACTCCTAAAGACGTACAAGCAGTTGCTGCAAGAATAAATTCATTAATAAACTTTGAAAAAGGAACAAAAACAATTAATAGTTTAGCAGCTAGTAAAATGCACACTGCATATGGAGAATTTATCAAAGATTTATACCCTGATTTATATAAGATAAGAAAAGACTTTTCAGCTTCACAACAAATTTATGAAGGAATAGATGAAATATTAAGATCTGTTAAAAACGAAATAGCCAATCCTATTGCAGTGACAGGAGCTGCCAAAAAATTATCAAATGTGTTTGCAGAAGATAATGATGCATATATAAATGCACTAAAAAGACTTGAAAAAGCTACTGGTGTTGATTTGCTTAATGATTTAGCAGCAACAGAATTCAAAAATTTGATGCCTAGAAGATTAGGTAGTGTTATGATGCAAGCAAGTGCAGTTGCTGGTGGCTTTATATACAATCCTCTGATTTTTCCAGCATTATTTTTATTCTCCCCAAAGGTTATGGGTAAGTTAACTACAGGTGCAGGAAAAGCTGCTCCATATACAACTGAAGCATTACAATCTATTCCAAAATTATTTATGCCTTCATTAAATGATTAACTTTATTATATTTATTTTTGCATTAGGATTCCTTTTAAATAGGACAAAACTATGAGTAATATACCAAGGAGGAAAGTTTTTTGATAAATTCTTAAAACGGTCTTCCTGTGGGTTCAGTAAAAACAATTAACGGCACAGCTGCACAGTAAAATGCCAGATAAATTAGACGAAATATCAAGAATAATAGGGAACTTAGAAGGAACTGTGAAGGAAGGATTTTCAGCAGTAAACCAAAGATTAGACAAAACTAATGACAGTCTTGGTAACCACGAAAAAAGAATAAACCGCAATGAAAGTATAATAGACGAGAGTAAAGGTGTAATGAAAATTATTGGTGCTATTGGAGTTTTCTTTGGTTCTTTGATAACAGTAGCAGTTCAATACTTATTAAAAAACAGGGGATAAAAAATTTGACACAGTCATTTTGTATGGGATAATTAAAGTAGTTGAGATATTTTGTTCTATGCGGACAGCGGTTACAACGAACTTCATTATGCAGGTTTAATGAAAATGAAGACAGTCTAGTGCATACTGAATTTGCACTCCCACCTGTTTAGAGTCTGCCTGCAAAGCGTAAGTTTTAGCTCACGCATAGAACCAAGTGTCTTTACTGAGGTATTTCTGGGGGAAATGGTAGTTGTGGTTGAAGCCAGTATGAGTATCACAAAACCTCTGGTTTCCCCGAAAGTACCGCAGTTCTTTGAGAAAGGAGTTCGCTATGATTGCTGAAAGGGACCAAGTCGGAGAGGATTTTGTGGACACGTAGCAAGACATTGAGGCATTGTCCGAAAAGTTATGGGCATTGGTCTCAAGAGTTACCAGCAAGAAGATGCGACTGGTAGTTGAGGTGAAACTGGAAGAGGTTAAACACTTCAAACCTAAGAAAAGAAGGAGGAAATGAATGTTCTGGTTCATCTGTCTGAAGCACCAATTTGTCGTCACTGATGAGAAGCAACTCGCAATCTGCTTGTCGCAGAACAGAAAGAAGGGTTGCATAAACTTAGTCAGGATGGCAAACAAGAAACCCAGAAAAGGGAGAAGGAGAAATGGGAGTCGTAACGGAGACAAAACAAGTTTATAGTTGTGAGGTTCACAACGCAGAACAAATTGGATATTTTTTCTGCCATTGCAAGCGATACCTGGAGACAGCTATCGCAGAGCAGAAGAAGATGACTGTCCACTTCGGCATTGACTACTACCTCATCAGCACACTGGGAGACTTGTGTCGGATGAGAACAGAGTTTTTTGCCCGAAGAAACTTCATCTTCCGCAAAGGAAGTGTCTTCTGTGCCGTGACCTTCACGAAGACGAGTTGACCTCCTAACGGGCTTGGGGAGAGCCGAAATCTCCCCTTATTTTCAAATCTACCCATATTATTAAATAACTACCCAAAATGACAAAAGAAATCCAAATCAATCGCTTAAAAAGACTTCTCGGAGAGAAGTTTATTATGGCAGGAATTAAATACACAAGAGAT
>Ga0207997_1001014_pt1 | contig 14579 bp, 9 predicted proteins | sample AntAceMetag02UKN_FD_184777 | JGI IMG/M metagenome (GOLD analysis project Ga0207997, IMG submission 184777) | Saline lake microbial communities from Ace Lake, Antarctica - Antarctic Ace Lake Metagenome 02UKN (SPAdes) (version 2) | ecosystem: Environmental > Aquatic > Non-marine Saline and Alkaline...
TGTCAATGTCAAGATCCAAGTCCAGGTTACAGTCCTCATCCTGAGTCAGGCCACCAACGATCGTAGCATCATCGGCCGAGATATTGGTGATGTTCAGATTGATATCGTTGGCAATGCTTATGGGCATGCAAGGAATGTCAATGTCAAGATCCAAGTCCAGGTTACAGTCCTCATCCTGAGTCAGGCCACCAACGATCGTAGCATCATCGGCCGAGATATTGGTGATGTTGAGCTGCACATCATTAGCTATGGAGATCGGCATGCAAGGAATGTCAATGTCAAGATCCAAGTCCAGGTTACAGTCCTCATCCTGAGTCAGGCCACCAACGATCGTAGCATCATCGGCCGAGATATTGGTGATGTTGAGCTGCACATCATTAGCTATGGAGATCGGCATGCAAGGAATGTCAATGTCAAGATCCAAGTCCAGGTTACAGTCCTCATCCTGAGTCAGGCCACCAACGATCGTAGCATCATCGGCCGAGATATTGGTGATGTTCAGATTGATATCGTTGGCAATGCTTATGGGCATACAAGGGATGTCAATGTCCAGGTTAATCTCAAGCGCACACGTGTCAGCGCAAGTAGGTACAACCGAAAATACCATTGCTGCCTCAGAAGTATTTACGATCGAGATTGAATCGACGACGTTGATTTCGTTCGGGAGAATGCAAGGTAAGCTGATATCGAAATCCAGCTCGAACTCACAAGTCCCAAACGGGCGTGTTAGTCCTACTGAGAACCTGGGTAGGCCGCAGCCAGCATTAACCATTGCGATAGTGTACTCGATTAAGGGGAGCGCCGGGCATGGGATCTGCAGGTCATAGTCGAGCACGTACGCGCAATCAGCAGTGTTCAATAACAGCCCGAAATCAAACGTGGCTACGTTGACAGCTGGGTCGAAGATTTTGGCGCTACCAGTCAGCACAAGCCCTGGTGGCTGGATAACGGGCACATCGATGTTAAACGAAAGTTCTAATGCGCATGTCCCGCTCTGTTTGCGCAGAGCAATATCTGCGTTGAACATACCCCGTACCGTACTCTCATCCAGTACTAGGGGACTTGCGTCGATGTCATCCACCAGATCGAAGAAACAGAGAATGCTCACGTCACTTGTTGATCCGGAAGTCTTCCCGCGCACACTCAACGGCATACAGGGGATATCAATGTCAAGATTCAGATCGAACTCACAAGGAACCGGCGACGTGAAGGCGGCGCTTATAACCGCATCTCCCTCAGTAATAGCTATAGCGGCACTAGCGCCGAAACCTAGATCAGCGCACGTGACACCACCACCGGTGATACCTGTCCAGCCCGTAAACCCGCTCACGCCCGCGATATCGATAACGAGCTTAAGCGTACACGCAACACCCTGCTCGAAGTATGCGAGTCCAGTGCTCATCTCAACAGTCACCACCGGACATGGTATGTCGATATCAAGATTAAGCTCTAGGTCACAGACTTCACCTACCAACAAACCGCCGACCGCCGTGGCGGCAGCTGCGCCCATGTTCACGTTTATGTCGTTGGCGATACTGAATGCCACGCAAGGGATATCGATGCTCAGGTTGAACTCGATACCACAGGTGTCGGCGCAAGTAGGTAGAACGCTGAAAGCCATGGTGGGCTTTACAATATCACTGCGCATCGTAATCGAGTTATTTACAGGTGTAGCATTAGGTAAGATACAGGGCAGACTCAGATTGAAATCCAGCTCGAACTCACAAGTCCCACCGGGTCGTGTGGCCGTTATGGCAAATAAAGCCGGCTCGCATCCTACATTAGCGAGTGCTATCGTAACGGTAATCTCAGGTAGCGGCGGGCACGGAATCTCCAAATCATAACTGAACACGTACTGACAATCAATCATGTCAGCCCGCATGGTGAAATCGAAAGTCGCTGCTGCTACGTCGGGATCGAATATCTGGGCCTGTCCTGTGAGCGCCAAACCGGGTGGTATGATTGCCGGTATATGCACGTCATACGAAATCTCCAAACCACACGTACCTGTCGGTCGCACTAACGCAATATCAAACTGGAACTGGTCCTGTAGTTTGGAAGGGCTGAATTGCATAGGTGTAACAAGTGTATCCACCACCAACTCGAAAAGACATATACCGCTCAGCTCACCCGTCGAGCCTGATGACTTGGCGCCGACCGTGAGAGGCATACAGGGTATGTTCAACGCCAGGTCCAGTTCATAATCCTGTTCACAGCAATCTGCTGTATTAGCGTGGAATGCACCAGAGATGATAGGAAGCGCGCTGCTGCCGACGATGATGCTCGCAGTAACTTCCACGTCCATGGTGAAGCATTGGCATAGATCGGGCGGCGCGATATCAGGGATCACAAAGTCAGGGAGCTTAGGTGCGAAGGTAGGTGTGGTGAAATCCGGTATTGAGCAGAACGGGAAGCTTGGTAGCACGTTGAGATCAACTGACACCAGAGTACAATCGCCAGTAGGATCAAATGGTTCCCGCATGACTACTCCTCACATGTTAGTTCACTCAGGTCACTCCGACTGCGCAGTATGAGCTGATGATTGTCCGGATCAGGTATGATTTCCACACCGTGACCACCGAAAAGCCTAAAGCCGCCCTCTTCGCCGCCCTGTAAGCCGTTAACCCGCAACAAAACAGCGTTACACAATACTACGGCAGGATCCAACGGATCGCAAGGTATTCCTGCGCCGCTACCGTGTATTGCGGAAATTCGGACCTCATTGGTGTCAGGAAGCACTGCGATCCGACAGTTATACCCCTCTTCGCAGTACACGGTGCCGAAGAGCGAATCCATGCCGGCTCCAGCTGCTAGTATGCTAAGCACCCTGTGGTCATCCTGCACCACAACCAGGGCCGGCTCTATGGTAGGCGCGTCGCTCATGGCGTAGAGACCCGCTGCATATGCAGTCGCTATATCGGCAACACCCTGACCAAATGTGACAGTCATGCGGGCCTCCGTAGAGCTGCCCAGGTCAAGTGCGAACGGGAATGCGGCTGTCTCAGGTACGCTAGCCAGCACAGAGTAACCGCCATATCTGAAGCGGAACGTGATAACCTTGGGGGTACCGGCCGCGACACCCACGGACAGTAGTACAAACTCATTGCTCGAAGCGTTGTAAACCACACCCGCAAAATCCAGAATAGCGTCATCCGGCAACTCGAACCCCGCCGAGCCAGTCTTGTCGGAGTTTTCTATCAAGGGGTAGCTCCGATACCGATTACTGTTCAACCATTGTGTTGTCCGCGCCATTACACGCCCCTCCTGCTCGCCGGCAAGCCACGCATACTGATTACCAGCCCATCAGCACTCCAGTCCGGATCACGGAACTTAGACACGCGGTCAGACAGGTCAGATGCGTCCTGAATAGGCGCTGTGATACGTAACCGTGACGCGCCAGAGTAGTTGGCCTGATTGTAAGGCATCACATGCAGTAGGTTACGAGCCACTGACGTAGTTGGTGCCACAATCGAAAAGTTACCATCACACGCGCCGACAGCAAAATCAAGCTGTATCGGGAGGTCGGGCACCGGGACGGGCGGCACCGGTGGCACTGGATCGCACGGATCGTCAGAAGGGTCATCAACAGCGCCTGTACCATACTTGGGCATCAGTGGTAGGTTACCGGCCTCGTCAGGTAGCGTACGGTTCCGCTGAATCTCACATAGCTGATCCAGGGTCACCTTGTGGCCCCACAGCGCCAGGGTGCAATCATCCAGTGCAGATATCGTGAATGCGCTACCAGCCACGCGTTGTGCCCGTAACGTGACAATACGGGGACATATGGCATCAGTGCAGTCATCCTCAGTCTTGGGCAGTTCACCCACCATATCGAAACGCAACCGGTGAAAACCCTGTGCGTCGACGTCACTAATCACATTCACGCCATCACGACCCTCGATGATTACATCACCCGTGATTAGTGTCCCGTCTTCCAGCAGGATGCCCCGTACACCGGTCTGGTTGAGCTGAATGAATGCCGTAGGCACTATGGCTGTCGCATCTGCAGTAAACTCACGCTCTGTACCGCCCCGCGCCAGCTCGGATAGGCCGTCACCGAAGACGAGTACACCAACCTGTCGATCGTATGTGTCTTCACGCACGATAGCCAATGTATCCCCAGCCACGTATTCAGCCACCCCAAAAACTTCATTGGTCACGGAGTCTGCGATATAGATCTTGCGTTCACCGACACTGATCAGGGAGATGTAAAGCCCGTTGTCAAGATCAAGCGGATACAGCTCTGCGTCTACCAGGAAATCAGTAGGGAGCGGGGCATCATTGGTGTCCAGCATAGTCGCCGTATCCTCGAATGGATACCGCCGGTGACTATGTTGATTACGATATTCACCTAGTAGGATCGGTGGCATTACTCAAACCTCAACGTTAATAGGCCATCCTCGTCCGGACATACACCATTCCAACTACGCATAGGTGGCACGCCGCATGCGTCCTCGCTGGCAACCTCGTTACACGGCCCCGCCATAGCGTGTTTGAGTCCCGGGGCCAGTCGCACGATGATCTTCTGTGGATTTGTGGCATCTTGCTCAATCAGAATACCGGCGCCTCCGCGCATACGTACCACACCATCGACAGCGTGATCGCTACGCCCCTGCCACTTGAGCAACTTCACAACGGGTGGCGGGTCAATCACACGAACTACCCGTCGCTCTAGTTTGCTCTGGCCAGGACTTGCGAACCTGTAGTCTTCCTGCCCTGACGCAATGTGATTACCGAACACAATCCAACCTGTAACGTCGTCGGTTACAGGCGTCAACGGATACGCCTTGTACGGTTCAATCGAAGTGCGCAGGTACGTCCCAACCATCAGCCCACTAGCAGCAGAGGACACACCGACGGTAGCAAGACGGGACGTCAGACGCAAGGAGCTGATATACGGGGTGCCATGCACGTATGATACTAACACTCCCATATCTGCGATGATATCGGTAGGCATACTCCGACCGTCGTCTGAGACACCTGTGGCCACCTCAGCAAGCGGATAATGGCGCCCCTCGTTATCATTGTACCATTGTATGTATGAGTCCGTCTGCATTAGGTAATCTCAAATGTTCGAGTTAGATCCTTGGTGTATCCTGTACTCGGGTACTCCACAGTGGCTGTAACCTGACCACTCCATAGTTGGCTAATGTTCCACTGGGCATAATCGCCGAACGCCAGTATCGTAATCACTGTGGCGCGGTCATGCGTCATAGACGGTACATCCCCAATGTCCAGCAGGCTGGCTAGGCGACCGCCTGTGCCGTCGGAGAGCTCCCAATTGATCTCCCTCACCACAGAGCCTGACGGTGATGTAAATGTAACTGCCATTGCAGTGATCTCCGCGTCAGCTGGTAGTGGATTGAAGACTGATATCACCAGACGTAGGTGATGAGCCGAGTTCATCTTGGGGCTGGTACGAGCATCCAGGCCCCGCATACCGTTGACGCGCATATCGGGCTCTGTGTAGCTTGGTGCAATGTTCTGGTTGTAATGAGTTACACCCAACGTATACACAGCAAAAGCGGCAGCTAATTCATCCCAAGCGTTACGTGCAGTCACCCCCTGCTTACGTATAGCTTCGGTTACATTCTTGTAGTCGTCGCAAGTGCAGCAGGCATCACACGCCCCCTGAATCTCAAATGCGCCGAGCAGCGGGTGCAGGGAAATAGAGTAGCAAGGATCAGCTGTTTGCAGTTGGATGTTACCGTTGGCATCCGGTCGTAGCTCCATCGGTGGGCGCCTATACGATGACTCATCGTCCGTACAAGGCACAGGGCCGTCGCCCGCGCCAGCAAGCATACCTAACTCGATGTCAGTCGTATCTGCCTCGTTTATATTCGCGAATCTATCAGCAGAAGCGTTATAGCCTCCAACGATCATTACATTACCGTTGATTCGAATAGGTGAGACCGGCGGGTTGACGGGGCCGTTATTGTACATTGTGAATGAGAGCACGCTTGGTACTACCGGATCAATTACGCTGGATTCTAATGGCAGCGTGTAATTGAAGTACGCCGTAGCTACTAAGCCGACCAGGTAAGTCTCTACCACTTCCCGCCTAACTACGAAGCGACCATAGAATGTAGCGTCCGGTTCGACCAACAAATATTCAAGTTGAAAGACGAAAAACTCCTGGTCCGGATCTGCCGTACTGAAGTCCACCTGGCCCTGCAGCACACGGGCTCCGTCTGCGTCTCGGAAGTCGAAGTCTACCTGACTACCGCCGGTCGGTGTCATTGTATACAGGTGGATAGTTGCATCGCTAGCGCCAGACTCGCTTTCTAGGAAGACTGCAGGAGCCATGACAACGGCATCAAGGAAGAATCCTTCTGGTAACGTGGCAGCTGCTCCGTATACAGGTTGAGTAATACGTGCCAGCCCCGCCGCATTTTCGCGAAACGGGAATGCAATATTCACATTCGATGTGAGATATTCAGTTCCACTGGCCATATTACCCTACAGTCAATACAAAGTTAGTCACAAAATTATCGATGCGCTCATTGAGCTGCTGTGCGTACGCTTCGAGGTTGGTGATGGATGCTTCCAACACCTTCAACGACTCTGTCACAAATTCCAGTTCTGGACAACCGCAACAAGGCTCTGAACATAGATCCTTGATCTTAATATTGTTACCCTCAGTGGTTACATCGATGCACTCACCGTCACCGACGATCCACGCATCCTCAATCGGAATACCGTTAATCGTGCGTACGATATTGTCCTGTCCGATATCTCCACAGTCGCACTCCTCTTCAAAGCCTGCACCCGATACCCCGTCAATGCGTATAGCATTCAGCGTTGCATCATAACTGAGCTGTACGTTATCACCTGCGATAAGCTTCACGTGTCCGTAAATGAAAGCAGACTCGGTACCGTCACTGAGTGTCCGCAGCGAACGTACAGCACGGACAGCCGGGCGTACTGTGGCAGCTTCAAACAAGGCCTGCTCGTCAGTAAGCTCGTAAAGCCCCTCTGTGAGATCGTCGGCCAGGTTAGCTAGGTCACCGAGCACCACGCGTCCACGTACGTCAGAATAAGTGTCCGCACCTATCAGATCATACGCCTGGTACGCGGTGTGTGTAGCCAGGTCAATGGTAAGTGTCGTTAGCTGGACGTCAGCTGTGTCCTTGAACACCATAGACAGCAGGTTACCCACAATAGCAACCTGTGCCAGGTAAGCGCGCAGTACCGGATCACCGGGAATGGTGATCACGAAATCTACCAACAGGTAATTGGGTAGCTGCGCGTCAGAGATCAACGTGCCGCCGGGGTCAACCGGCAGCCGTCCCATGTTCTCTTGGAACGGATAGGCGCGGTTGGCGTTCCTGTTCAACCACTCTGTATGACTGACCGGTGGCATAGATCACCTCCTTATACGGGAATGAGGCGCCACCGTAGGTTGATGAACCCCAGACTTGACGTATACTCCGTGGCTGCATTACTCACATTGGCGCGACTGATGCGAATCGCTACGAGACTTCCGGGGCGTACCGCCAACTCGTTAGTACCCGCCCAAGTCGGGAAATCATCCAAGTTAGGTAGCGGATTACCCAAGATCTGTGCCGTCTTGAGCGCCAGATCTGCAGGTACTTCTTCCGGATTGTTATGAATCAGCATAGGGTCGTACGCTTCATAGATTGGTGAGTTACCAACCTTACCCAGCGGAATCTCAGCGCTTAACGCTGCCGATGGACTCAGCAGGCCGTCCGTTAACGTGCTCCAGTATGGAGCCACCGCTGGATCAATCGATGTGAAGTCTGGTAGTACAGAGTAGTGGAAATCGATACCCGCATATAGCCGATCACCATCCACAACCCCCGGCACATCCACCTCACCGAACACGGTCGCATACACAATAACTCGATATGGAACGTTCCCGATGGTGTGCGGGACCCGGAACTTGGCCGTGAACCCAGTGGGTATGTTACTAGTGCCACCTGTCGTCCAATCCAGTAGCCGAATGTACGGAAACATTCCGATCATCTCCTGCTTGGCGTTCTCCAAGGCCACCTCTTCAAAATCGCCACTGGTCCCTTCGCCGCTCAGTAAGCCCACGGTGACCGTCCCCTGCCCCTCAGGAGCGCCAGCAGACTGGGTGATGGATATACCTGACCCTGCCACGATCTTCTCCACCACAGGCCCCTGACGCAGCTTCTGGCCGTCTACATCCTTGAATACACGGAAGCCAGCCAAGTTAGCATCATCTGTGGACAGCTCCAGGTCCAAATCAAGCATCAGGTCACCCACGTCACCCGCTTCATTGGTCCCACACTGCAATACACGAATAGGGGAGCCGGACGCCGGCCTCAGCGACGTTACAGTGCCGCTATTACCAACGCTCATGCGAATGAAGTGGAACAGCGCATTCTGCGAGTAAGTACCTGGACTAGCCACGCTCACCCAATCCCGGGGCCATGGTACACCAGCATAGAATTGCGGGTACCAGTAGAGCGACGCCGCACCGGTCTTGTAGGTCGGATCATTGGGGAACAGATCCTCTGAATCCATCTCACCGCCGTTAAGCACCAGTACAGCAGCCCGCGCTGGTATAGGTGGGTAATACTGTGCCAAGGTCTGATGCATACCTAACGAGTAGACGAAATTAGCACCCGGCGCCTCGTCCAGTAACTCAGTCTCCCAGTAGTCACCCGCTGCCACAGCGTTTGAAGTCGCAATGGTTCCGGCATTGAACGGCACTGGTAGTACGCTTAAGCCGTTGATCAGCTCCAGTGGGTTCCAGTAATCAGCGTTGTTCCAGTAGGACTTAGTGTGGACTGCGGTATCCACCAGCGTACGATTGTACTGGTCGAACACCAAGAAGTCTGCTGTACCTGCCCCATCAGTCAGTACGCCGGGGCCGGTCGCCTCTACACCCACGGCCAACGCATTGTAAGTGACGGTAGCCCCAACAGGTGTACCCAATAGGAATCGCGTGTTGGTTGTATCCAGCACAGGGGTCACGTCATCAATGGCAGCGGCCACGATAGCAGCCACCAGGTTACCGAATGATGCGTCTGCCCCACTCACGTCGATTGGAACTGCCACAGCACCAGCAGTGACAGTTCCATCGTCGTCAAACTCAAACACGTTACTCCCAACCACCAGCTGCACAGGTGGGCCAAGCAGCGGGTCGGTGGGCTGTACGTAACCAGCGATCTGATGGATCTCAGCGCAGACCAGGGATACATCATCAAAGGTCCGGTCGTCGATCGACGTGTGAGGCCCGCCAAGCAATTGGAACGTGTAACCGTTATCGATAGCGGCGTAGCTATCGAAATACTGTCGATAACGCCTGGCCAACCAACCAGCGGTATCAGTAGGTACGTCCAGCACCCAAGTACGTTTGTCTGGGCTATCACCTGCGCCACCGCCGTCCATACTGTAAAGCACGTCCCACCTGCCAGTCAGGTCAGATATATCGGACTCGCTCGGATTCTCAAGGATGACTTCCATGCCCTTGGTACCTACGGACACTGGAGCCTCGTAGGACCACACGCGCACAGAACCTGTCCCCTCAGCAGCGTCACTCGAACTCCAGTGAAGATATGCGTCCGTGAAATCAGTAGGGGGTAACGATGCCGCCCTAACCGTACCACCTAGCGTAGACAGCCACATCGTGTACTGAGTATCGGATAAGCCTGTCCAGCTACCACGGGCCACAAGCCGCGGAATACGATCGCTGCCTTCTGGCGGTGTGGTGGTTACGAAACCCTGAATCTCATGGATCGTGGTGGGATTGGGTGCACCAGTTGCCACCTGCGTACCGGCTGGCTGTGCGTGTAACGAGTACGCACGATGGACATGTGACTCGCCTACGTCTTTGTACTGCGGCGACATGAGTACGTAATCACCCACGCCTGCACTATCCGCATCTTCCATGAAGTAACCCAAGTAGACAGTGGGGCCAGAGGGGTAGGCTGTCATCTTACCTGCCTCAGTGGCCGACAGGTAGTACTGTCCGTTTCGGAATGTCTCACCCGTCTCAACGAGATTAGACAGTGTCCAACCCACGCTGTTACTGGCCAGCGGCGTACGCCCATATAGCACGATCGTACCTGTGTCGCTCGACTTAGAAACCAGCATACCGACAGCGTATGCTTCAGGGCCAGCGGTGAACACATCCAGCAACGCCATCGACGCCGACGCTTTAGCGTACAGCCCGGTGTCGGGGTTCATATACACAAAGTCACCCACAACGGGTGTGGTGACACCCAGAATGGTTAACGGTGCGCTTGTTATGCGCACGGCTTCGAATGTCCCGGCGCCAATAAGATCGACCAACTGATTATAGAGGTAATTGGTGCGCTCAACCAACTCGTAAACCGGTCGATTGAGAATCGCTTCTTCAACATCCTCACCATTCGCAAATCCGTGTACTGCTATCCAAAGTGCCATGACATGCCTCCCTTAAAAGAATGAAACTTGCCAGATTAACGCAAGCTCAAACCCAGCTGGCTTCTGGAGATAGTTGGTGTCCTTCAGCGAAACACGTGCGAAGGTCAAGTACGAGGTATTGCTCCCAGTAACTAGTTTGGTCAGTAATGTGGCGTGATAGAAGTAGTAGCCATCAACCAGCACACCAGCGTAAATAGCACCACTCGTAGGGAAGCCATAATCGCTACCTGCACCGCTGCTGCTATGTGCTGTGAACTTGGTCGAGTTATTGTCATACTTGGTGCTGTCACCATCCTGCTCGTAGGTAGGTGTAAGCGCCAGCGGTGAGATCTGCATGTTAGCCACAACAGAAGGATCAGCAAGTTCCGAGCTGATGGTATCCCAGTCTTGTGTGCGACTTATGGGTGGATCAATAAGGGCCGGAGACGTCTTGGCACCGTAGATGAACCCCATATGTCCGGGCGCGTAGCTACTGTCACCGCCCAACACACGGGCCATGACACCGGTGGCCGTGTACGCGATTACGTTCCCGATATGGAAGTGATCACGCTGCTCGCCTGTTTGCGGGTTGACTAAGTGGCCGTGCACCTGCCCCCGTACGTACGGGTTCAACCGGAATTCGTCTTTCTTCATGGACATTTGGAACCTCCTCTTTCACCTTCACACATTGGTATCCAACGGATGATCGGGCGTCGCTCGTGGTAGGTCATCTCGATATCAGATGGTCGACCATAAGATGCCGTACTATACGGCGCCTGACTCCAGTATTTCTCTAAACTAGCTGCCGACGCGTCATTCGACAGATCAAACTCTTCGGGACCAGCGGTTCGTTGCTCGATCACAAACATGTAAACATACGAAGGCACTGTCTGACGCACTAACCGTATCAGCGCCGCTATATTCTGTTGCCCGGTCACCGCCGGCATTTGGTCATGATCCAACACGATAACAATCGCGTTTGCTACCAGAAAATAGCGCATGAAGTATTCCAGAGGGGCTACCCGCCCGTACACAGAACCTTCAACTGGAGTTACTATAGCATCAAGGTAGTCTGCAAAACAAGTCTCACATGAAATATTGTGGTCCTCGCAATATGCCCAGAAATCGGCCCAGAAAGCATCCACGTCCGCCTCTGACCCCTGCAGATCGAACTTCAGCTTGGGATTGCCGTTGGTATCGGTACCCGCGTGTACGATGTCAGAAAGCACCCAATTGGCACTCACACCCAACTCCATGTCAGCCCGGAACAGATCCCGCGGCAGGAATAGCTGAGGTATGTCTGTCTTCATCTGAAGTCCGAACTCACTCACGGCATTCAGTTTCATTGGGTTCAGCGTTTCATACACGCGAATCGCAGTTGACAGGTACTCTCCGCCGGTCAGTACTGCACCAACGACCACAGAGTCGCGCAGGATAGAGCCAGGGGCCAGGTTATAGACCTTCTGATCCGTGGCCACTTGCATCCCGCCATCATCAAGCGTTAGGATGTCTGTAACTGTCTCGCTGGCGTGTACTACCGTAGGCACCCCGAACATGGCACCCCAACCAGTCTGAATCAGCTTGACTGTGGGACCTTCGACAAACAAATCCCAAAGGGCGTTGAGCATGGTGGTATAGAAGGCCTCTGATTCCGTGTGTACGCCTAACACGTAGCCCAGGTAGTTGTAGACGTAATCCTGGTCTACGAGCACGTCACAGGCCCACAGCAGTGTCTCTCGTGCCTCTACGCCATCCGAGCCCAGTACAAGCGCCGTAGGGAATCCCAGCTTGAACGGGTCCTTCTCCTGTAAGAAGTAAATATTGGCGCCGTCGATAATGAAATCAGTCCCGTTCACGAGTACCACGGATGGATTTACGATATCGTCAACGATACAGGTCATCACCTTCTTTGCGTTGGTGTGCAGCGGATAACTGATCAGCGTCTGATACGCTAGGCTACCGCCAATCTTAAACACACCACCTTGCAAGAACTCGTTACCTTCCTGCGGCCCAATGACGGGTGTCGGATCAGCACCGATTCTAATGCGCGCACCGCTGTCGGCCTCACCCTCGTTGATAACCAGCGCGCTCCAACGCTCCCGGTGCAATGCTGGTACGGTCTGCCGATCGAGTAGCGCCACGGCTTCCAGAAAGGACATGTAGACCTGTGACATGGCGATGGCGCGGCCGTTCTGATTACCTTTGATGAAATCAGGATCCTCGTAGATCCTTGTCCAGAAGGAGCCTAACCAATCCACGATAGTGTTACCATCAGTGACGAAGCTCTCAAGAGAAGCTGCTACAGTTTCGCTCATTAGACTATTCCTGAATTGCGGTGATATGGATGTTATACTCCTCTGCACCAAAGACACACGTATCAGCTGTCATCAGGACCGTACCGTCCGCGATGCTCTCAACGTCTAACGCATCGCCTGAAAGGGTATGCATCACACCAGCCGCGTCTCGAATACTACCTTCCAATCGGGTACCCTGGTCGCTCAGGTCCACACGGGTGGCCCCGTTACTCAGCAACAAGGACGACAACTCAGACCGTGTCAGGTTTCGCAGGAAACTGCGTGTATTGATGTAATTCACAATGTCGGACTTCATAGCCGGCACGTCCACCGGATTACGCTCAGAGTAGTATAGTGTAGTCTCCAGTCCCACCATGCACATGAGGGGCTGCCGTATCAGGATATCGGCTTCCAGGTTACGAACCGCAGTCAGGTCTACATAGTCCTGCATGTCCGTCAGGCCAGGCGTTACGTAGAGTTCCACCTTGAACGCACGTGTGGCCGTAGTCTGTGGTACACCGGTGATCGTGACGGTTGCAGCCTGGAACACGCTGTACGCCGTTTCGATCATGCTGTTATCCGGATCGATGTCGTGGTACGTGTCCGCGATACCAGACGCGGCTCGGACTTCAACGAACGCGTAGGACCCAGCTACCGGTAACGAACCGAAGTCTAGCGCCGGCGATACAACCGCTTCCACTTCAGAGATCGAACGGATAGCGTAATAACCAGGAGCGTCGGCGGCGGTGATGGTGATCTGATAGGTGTTAGGCGCTATCAGCGTACCAGTCTTCTGTAAGGTGACCACATTAGGTGTTACGAAGTTGCGACTATACACGTCTACCCGACTACCCACAGTGAAACCCATCGGGTTATGCTTATCACGTAGCTGCGCTTCGTCGCCCATGCCCTGTACGCTTATGGCCTGGATCTGAAAGGTATCGTTCTCAAAAGCGTCACGTAGCTTAGCTTCGATCGACGTGCGGTTGGTCAGCGAACGGTTGGATATAGCCACCGGAAGTCGCGTGATGATCTCGCTGATTGTCTCGTCGTCAACGCCGCCTACGAAAGCGGAGTATACATCACCAGCAATGAACCCGTACAACGAACCAATAGGCTCAAGCGCAGTGGCCTGTTCCAGGTTATACTCAGCACCAGCCTCCACAGCGGTTGCCGGTAAGATGAAGAAGTAATAAGAGCCGTCGTTGGATGCCTCGACTTCAATCTGACCAGCATCAGCGTCTGGCTTAATGGTATACGTCTGCGTCAGCTCATACAGCTGCCCGTCCAGGGTAGTGAACTGGAACCCCTTAGCCAGCGTGTAGGTTAACGCGTCATTGATGCGCACACGGATCTCACCGGTAGCCATTGAGCCTACGTTACGTGTCATGTTGAAGTTCGACAGGATAGCGTTAACATCATCAGGATCAACAGTGGCCTCGTTCTCCTGTAACGAGATGAGCGATTGCTTTGCTCGGAGCTCATCCATACGTTTCTCATCCAGCGCAGTGTATGCAGCGGCCGGCCGGACGAGCAGGTCACGAAGCACGGTACCCCGGCGCAAGTCTAAGTTAGGATATTCAGTTCGCGTCAGCGCCACAATGATAGCTTCGGCTGAATCGAAATCGTCCTGGTTAATGTCACTCAGTGTTAGATCTGCCATGATTTACCTCGATGCTGCTACCGGCACTACGAACACAATGTCCGCACCTGCTGCCGTTGTTATCTTCACCGTGATCGTCAACTGTGACTGGGTGAAATCAATATCAATATCCACTAACCGGGCTGTGGCAATGCGTTCGTCAGCCGGACTAACACCATACGTATCAGGTTTAGCGTCATCATCCCGCATCTGACGCAACACTCCTATATTGGCTATGGAGAATATACTATTGGCCTGCCCCCCGT
>Ga0207997_1001019_pt1 | contig 14558 bp, 22 predicted proteins | sample AntAceMetag02UKN_FD_184777 | JGI IMG/M metagenome (GOLD analysis project Ga0207997, IMG submission 184777) | Saline lake microbial communities from Ace Lake, Antarctica - Antarctic Ace Lake Metagenome 02UKN (SPAdes) (version 2) | ecosystem: Environmental > Aquatic > Non-marine Saline and...
AAAAGGAAAAGAAAAGGGGCTGCAATGACTAAACTCTCAAACACAAATACACAGGAAATTGAAAGATACTTTGAAATAGGAAGATATGGAACAGACAATGATGACAGACTTTCTCATGAAACTGAATTTTCTGGTTTCATAATCCTCGGCGAATCAGCTCTCTGCAAATATGCAAGCGATGAGGACTGGGGAACTCAGATTGAAAATGTTGAAGATATTGAAAATGTTGAAGAAGAAAATTACGAAGATGAAGATAATACTGAAGATGAAAGTGGTGAGTGATTATGAGTGGTGGACATTTTGACTATAAACAATACCATGTTGAAGAAATAGCAAGAGATATGGAAGGATTACAACACGATAAAACTGACCCTAATGATTATTCTCCTGAAGTTTACAAAGAATTTGACAGAATAAAGAACGATTTATACAGATTGGCAAAAGAAGTAAAACACGTTGATTGGCTTTTGTCTGGTGACGATGGCGAAGAAACATTTATCGAAAATATAAAAGAAGGTAAAGAAGATACTATTTGCAAAGAATGTGAAAATATGAATAATTCAAACTCTTCTTGTAAGTTATTTTCCAAAAAAAGAAAATCCTATGTAACTGGTAAAGATGAGTCGCTTTTCGTCTATTGTGTGGAAATAAATCTCATTGGCAATTGCAAGGGATTTGAACGAAAGGAAAGTGAATGATGATAGGTGATTCTATGGATTTTTTAAAGACGAAAGAACGACAAGAAAAAGAACTTTTCCATAAAATGAAAGAAAAATTTGAACCAGACACAGCAACAATCCCGATTGAAGAGTATGCTGAGTTGAACGCTTATAAAAATGAATATGAGCATATTAAAAATTCTATGAATGTAAGCATTTTTGACCAATATATAACAGAAGATTTAGATGGTAGAAATGAATGGAAAGAGAACTTCATCAAGGATTACAAAGAAAGAGGTATAAAATGAGTTTATCGAACATTACAGAAGCAGTAGAAAAGGCAGTTATTGAACATATGAAAGAAAACCCAGATGATTGTTATATATGTTCAGAGTGCAAAGGAGACCTTCGTGAAGACGGTAACGAGGTTGACGAATATGACGCAACATATAAAGAAATTTCCATAGAACCTTGTCAAACATGCCTTAATCAAAAAGACGAGGAAATTGACGAACTTGAACAAGATATTGAAGGGCTTAACGAAAAAATTAAAGATTTAGAAAAAATGATTTCGGAAAAATAATAAAAGTAAAGGGGCGAGCATAATGAGTCTTGAAAATATAAAAAAACTGCACATAAATGAACACGCTGATTATCTTTTTAAAAAATTAAAGAATGAACCTGAACACGATGCTCATAATTATGCAACTATTGAGAAATTCTTGGATAATCTCGAAGAAATACATAATCAACGTATAGCTAAATCTTTGGGAGAAGTCAGAGATTTAAAAGAAGAAAACAAATTTTTGAGAAATATTATAAGTTTTATTATCAAAGGATAAAGGAAGGGGCGAACATAATGAAACAGTGGATGGTAGTATCAGATAATAATAGTGACAAATTTGAAAAGAAATTCTTTAAAACTTGTAAAGAAGCGTATGATTATGCTTTGAACTTTATCCTTAATTTAGATGGATATTATTATAAACATTTTGGTTGTGATAAAGATAATATATTTTGTTTTAATAAAGAATATACATGTGATAAAGATTATCTTTTTCAAATTTCAGATTATGATTTTTCGCATAGTATTCAAATCATCAACATATCACAAGATTCTGAACGTCTGAAAGTGAAGCAATTAAAGCAGGATAAAAAAGATTTGAAATTATTGGTTGCAGAGCTGAAAGATGAAGTTGTAATACGAAATAATATCATGAAAGATAAAGATGCTAAAATTGAGGAATTGAAAGCAATTATGGGTGATTGCAGCGATAGACTTGTAAACTATCTCATTGATTATGTGCATTTACCAAGTAAATTATTACCTGAAACAGAAGAACAAATTAGAGATTTTAGAGATAAAGAAAGTGGATACATAACATTTATTGCGAAGGACTTACAAAAAACCGAAAACATGAAAGTGATTTGCAGTTGGTGTAAAAATAAAAGTGAAAATTTAATTAGAACTCAACCATGTGTTCCAGAGATGAAAGATTCAATCAGTCACAGTATTTGCAAAGAATGTTCAGATAAGGTTAATAACGATATGAAGAAGAGAAGTGAAAATAATGAATAGGAATGAAATGAAACAGAGAAAATTATCAATAAGTCAGTTACAACTGATGACTCATACTACAAAGTGGGATGTTAAAAAGAATTGTATAGGAAATAGAAACTACTTTATGTATGGCGATGACGGAGAAATATCTGAAGAGTGGAAAGAATTAGTTGAATTAGGATTATGTTATCAAAAAAGTCATAGCGTCATGCCAAATGCAATAGTATTTCATGTTTCAGAAGTAGGGTTACAATATTTAACATTATTATTTTCTAATTTGTAAAGGGGAGTAATTGAATGAATGAAAATAAAATTGAAATTAAAATCTATGTAAATACCGATATTAATATTCCACCACAGCATTATGGATATAAAGGTGGTTTTGCTAACATAACAAAATGTTCTGATTGCGGAAGAACTGGTTTATATTATGACCAGTATCCGGCAGATTGCTGCCCTAATTGCGGTGGAAAAATAATAGAATCAATATCAGGTAAATGGGATGCAGACAAAAAATATTGGTTATTAAGGGGCGAAAATGACAAGGACAGGACTCACGAAGAAAATTCAATCTGAAAACAATATTAATTTCATAACTGCAATAGAAGCTCAAATACTCTTAACTGACAAGATACCTGTTTCTGTTGGTGTAACCCCTGGAAAAGTTATATCCGAAATGTATAACGATAAAATCAGCAAGAGATTCACAGGACTCATTCACAGGCTCAGACAGATTGAACTTAAAGATATTGGAATCGAAGAAATGAAGAGAGCAAAATCTGAACTTCAAAAGATATTAAATATGGCTAAACAGTTGGGAGGTGCAAACGAATAATATGAAAAAAATTACTTCTAAATTAATTGATAAGGAATTTCAAAATTTGCAAACACACTTCAGAGGTTTTGAAATGACTTCTATTAATGGTAAATACACTCTTTTGTATAGAGATAAAACATTAACTTCAAATGGTAAAGGGCATTGTGAATATAAAGATAATGTGATTTGTAAAAATGTATCAGGTCGAGAATTTTATTTCAGTTGCAATAGCATCAGAAAATTTTATCTTAGACATCAACCTGAGATAATCAAAGATTTTGAGAATGTAATTAGCAAATATAAGTGAGGTAAAAAAATGATGCAAGAGGTCACAGATTATGGAGATAAAGAACTTGCTAAATTCAAGGAGGGTAAAAATGAAAAATAAACTAATTGATGGGAAAATAAAGTTAAAAGAACTCATGGGTACGAAAGAATACGAATGGTTGCTCTTAAAACTGGGATTTAAGTCTTTTGATATGAATGAAAAAACAAGTTTTGATATAACATTTCGTAAGAAAATAAATATCTTAGACAAAAGAACTATAAAATCTTCATTGGATAAACCAGACAAAAGAAATATAACAATAAATACAATTATCACAGATATTGAACTCGACGACGTTTTTGTTATTGACGAAAAAACTTACACGATAACAAACATATTGGCTGAGAGATTGGATGAATATGAATAGATTCCTGATAAATGGCAAAGTTCTATTAAAAGATTTAATGATTCACTTAGAACACAATGACCTGAGAGATAAACTAGGTATTAATGCAATTAACATAAATAGAGAAGAGGTTGCAGAGTTAGAACTTCACAAGACAATTATAAATTCCAAAGGAAGAACTGTTACAATCGAAACTATTTTCAAAGGTCTTGAACCCGATGATATGATTGTGATTGATGAAAAAAATAATATGATAGTAAATGTGGAGATGGAGGGAAACAATGTCTAAAGATTATTGGGGACATGAAAGAAGAAAAAAAGAAGAAGAAGAGGATAAAAAACGTATAAAAACAAACTTGGATATTGAAAATGAAGAAAATGAATTAAAAAAGAAAATATATGACATACTTGAAAAACATGATATAGAATTAAGTGTTGAAGGTTGCGGTTGTTGCGATTCTCCAGAGGTTACCTTTAAATACAAAGGCGAGACTATTGTAAATGAAGAAGGATGTTTTAACTTTTCTAATGTTGGTGAAAGAGAATATGAAAACTACCATAAAAAAGAAGCAGAGAGGGTGAATTTATGAAAAAATATAAAAAAGTGGACGAATTTAAAATGATGATAAAAAATACGGAAGGTGTGGTCGAAAATCTTCCGACACCAGAATACTTTGAAAGAATTGAGGATTTTTACAATAACTTGAATCTTGTAATGGCTACAAATAAAGACAGATCAAAAGAAATTGATAGATTTGTTTATCTTCTTATAGAACAATTCAGAATCCACATGAAAGAATCTAGCGATATATATGAAAGAATGGAAAGAGAAACTAAAACATATCAACGAAATGTTTTCCATCTACAAAAAACCATATCACATAAAGAAGAAGGAATCAAAGGTAGGGATAGAGATAGAAAAGCACTAGCAAGAGAAAAATTAAAACTTGAAACAGAAAAAGAACATTTAATCAAAGTTATCATCAAACTGGGCAAATCTTTATGAAAAAATTCATGTGGAATTGTTTAGATTTTTCAGGAGGAGAAAATATATATTTTTTCGGTCATCCACGAGATGCTTCAAATATATTTTATAAAACGATAGAAGCACATAAAAAAAGTATCCCTGATTTTATCAGACCAATGAGATTTTTATTTGAGGAATTTTCTAATTTAAGATGCTGTTATAAAGAATATGATTATGATAAAATCAAAGAAAAGATTGATAAAGCAGACTGGTATAATGAAGAAGAACTATACACCATTGATATAAGATTTATGATTCTAGCAAAAGATAAATTACTTTCATTAAAATCTCTCCCATTGGAAGATAAGGAGATGATTCAACTATGACAAAGAAAACATTTGATTTAGACAGATACCAAATGGAGGGTGGCGAGGACGCTGTAATGAAGTTTGGACCAGTTGATGTTAAACCTAAATTCTCCACTCAAGACCATCATATCATTGAACTCGATACAGGAAGTGTTAAGCTTTCAATCTATGTAAGTAATTCAGGTGAAGCTATTAATATATTTCACCCTAACAAAAATGGAGAGCAAATTTTAACAAGGATAACAAAGAACACAACATCAATCAGGAGAAAGTGTCTTAGTGATTTTATGACCAAAGAAAAATACAAAATAAAAAGAAGTAAAATTAAAAATAAATAAATATACTTTACAAGACTTAATAAACTATGATATAATTAAATTAATCAATTATACATTTCCTAATAAAAAACCTGCCCCTTTGTCAGCTTGCCCCTTTCAAACCGGCAGTTGAAAATCCCCTGAATGCAATGTTCGGGGGATTTTCTTTTTTTAGAACTTAAATCCGATACCAGCTGTCAGACCTGAGTCCCTTTTTGGATATGATGAATTGTTTCTACCGATTGGAAAACCAAACTCGAAAGACACCTTGTCCGTAAGTTTAATACTTACTCCACCGTCGGTTCTTTTACTGGTTCTGTTTTTGAGTTCCCATGATAAAAATATTCTGTAATGTCTGAGTAAATTTCTTCAACTTTTGCACTGAAGAATTTTCCAACATCTCCCACCAGTGGAGCAATAGCCTTCTTGAGTTTACTTGTTAAGACACCTGTAATAGTATTCATAACGTCGTCCCTAACTCCTGCTAGTAATGCGTCCTGTTCTTTTTTGTCAATCTTTCCATCTGCAAAATCTTTTTTGATTTGCTTGGAATACTTTTCAAAGAACTCTCTCACAATCGGAATCATAATAAGTTCAACCTGATTAATGCACATGTCAAGGGTTTCACTTTGACTCTTAGCTTTCCCAGCTTCAGCTGCTCTCCTTAGTAAACTTATTACAAACCATGCAATAACAGTAAAGATACTGGGAATGATATACTTAATCATGATTTGAACGAATTGGTCTGATAAAATTTCTTTAATATGTTCCATTATTTTCCTCCGTATTTTAATTTAAGAAGCTCAAAGGCTTCATTTTTCATCTGTTCAAATGGGAAAAGTTTTCCTGGACAAGACTTATGAGGGTTGATACTTGTGTGAGTATTTATTATGAGTTTATCAATGTCTGGCATGAGTCCTGCTTCTCTTCCTTCTTCGTATAAATCTACAATAGAAGCAATTCCAGCTTTGTATTGTATTTCTTCCATTCTTTCTGAGTCAAAATTTCCTGAGAAACAAATCCCTAAAAATTGTCTATTCTCGTCTCCTGAACGTCCTCTGTATCCAGCGTGATTACCTTTGTGATTAATCTTCAAAGTTTTATAAATAACTCCGTCTGGTTGGTTTACTCGATGATATGCTATGTTATTCCATTCGTTGAAATCTACATGGTGGGCAGCATATCCGTATGGGTTAGAACCTGCAAGAACTTTTTCTGTTGCACTCTGGTGAATTGTTATACCTAACAACTTTTCTCTCAAAATTTGGAACCGAGTTCCATGCTTTAAATCTTTGATAATATCCTCGACGATAAATTCTAAAGGTAATTTTTTGTTGTTATTCTCAGATTTTATCTGTTCAATAGATATTATATTTTTCTTTCCACAATGATTACAAAATGTTTCGTAATTCAAATTGACCACTCCTTTTCATTTTATTAATTAAATTATACCTAAATATTTTGAAATAATAAAAGCACCTATGCCAGCAAGAGCTGTAAATGTTCCTGATATTAAAGTCATAATAGCAAGATAATATGAACTCTTATGTGATGGATCATTTTTGTGAGTTTCAAATTTAGTTTCAAGGGAAATAACCCTTTTGTCACTGTTAGAGACTTCTTCTATAAATTTTTTGATGTCGTCTCTCATTTCTGATATATCATTCTTAATATGTTCAATGTCTTTTTTTTGCTCTGAGAAATTTACCTTCATATTTTGAATATCCTCGCACTTTCTGCTAGCCATAACTTTTCCGAGTTCGATGACTGCACTATTTATAACTGATTTCATTTCGTTTGCTGTTAAACTCATATTCTCACCTCCTATCTATTGTATCAAATTTTTTTAATTATTGCCTACATCAATATAATAGTTTCTTGGATTTTCAACTGGTTCAGTATCATCTGATAAGAACTGATTGAATGTTAATGTCATATTGTAAGGTGAAGTGTGTTCAACACTATCAATGATAAACTTAGGTTCTACCTTAAATATCTTCTCCACTTTAACTTCATCAGGAAGAAAAGCTGCACCTCTTCGAGAGCGAACTTTTAAATTTTGATTTATTTGCGAGTTAATGAATCCACCACCGACCACATTACCAAATCCCACGACTAAGGTTTTACCAAGATGATTTGATAAATCAATAGGAGTAAAATAGAAACGAGTCATATCTTCATTGAGTGGAGTTGTGAAAAATGCTAGATTTGTTTGTGGTTCGTCACCTTGAGCTTCAACATAAGCATAAAAGAATAAACTTATATTTGATGAATATTTCCAGTCAATACCTCTCATGGAGTTTGCAATAGATTGAGCTTTAGCCTCATTGAAAAATCCATTATTATGTTTAGAATTAGACATAGGGTGAGAAAACTCGATTAAAATATTTACGTTAAGTGGAACCTCATCGCCGTCCCCAAAATCCTCAAATCTGTCTGCTTCTAAACTTTTAATAGTCAGAATATTTCCCATTGGTCGTCTGAGGTCGTCATTATCAGGGTCATTATCTTGTTCGTTCTGCCATTCTTCTCGTTCTTCTTCACTTCCAAGAAGTTCATCAAGTAAATTTTCATTGAAGTTTGCTGATATAATAGCGACGATAATATAATTACCTTCTTTAGTTTGAGCTACAAGAACTGTATCTCCTGATTTTACATCTTCCAAGCGAGTATTAACTTTAGTAATTTCTTCTCCTGTGTCGAGTCGAACTGTATAAACACCACGATATTTCTGATGAGAAACAGTTCCTCTTAATATACCTAATCTTTCTGGAATTAAATCATCAAGTATTGCTGCTAAGCTTATATCAATATCTGGAACAGCTTTTCTTTTTGTTTTGGCATCTGTATTGATTCTATTAATTTCAACTTCAGTTATTTTCATTGCTTTGATAGTTGAATAATAATCTTCAAGAGTTTTTTCGACAATCCAATAATAATATGCAATACCAGCTTCAACAGATACAACTTTAATTAATTGATTTTCAGTAAGTTCAATAAGTGGTGGAACTGAGATAGTGTGAATTTCAATTCCTGCGATGTTTCCGTTAAGTATCCCTGACCTTGCATCTATAACCTTCTTCAGGAGGTTCTCAGATTGCTTAAAGGATGATAAATAACTTGAGAGAATTGCTCCACCATCTCTTATTCCATCATCAATTACTACTTCCTCTGATATTTCCTTTATAAGATTAATAGATTCATCATTTTGGTATTCAAAATCTATTTTAGTATAATCTTCATAATCAGCTGAGCTAAGAAAATCTCTACCCCATACATTAAACTTAACAGCAATAGTTTCACCTTGCAAAACTTCCCCAGTAAATTTAATATAAGCCTTGTCAACTCTCTTAACTGGAGCATTAGGTTCATGAACACGAACAGCAAAAAAGTATTTGTGTCCACCAATTTCAGGATTATTCTCTGTGTGAATAGAACAATTTCTTAATACAACTGGTTCAATATATGAAATCTTGGCTTGTTCAAGGTCAAAATGTAAACTTTTAAGAACCGAATCATTAAAAGGAATTTCAAGTAAAAATTCAAATTTCCATCCATCTACATCAAGTCTTTTAAATGCTTCATAATTTGAATAAACTATTACAGTTTCCGAAGAGTTTGGTAAGTTATTATGGTTATTTATTTCCCATGATAAGTCTATCGTTTTCAGAAGTTTATCATCTGTCATTTGAACATCGAAAGCAGTTACAATACTTGAAAGACTTCCTGTTTGACTTGCATTAAGTTTAAGAATCTTCCATTCAGGTTTACCATTCTCTGATAAACTCTTTGAACCGAATGTATTGCCTGAATAATCTTCAAGAAAGAAATCCCAATATATCGGAACTTCAGGAGCAAGATGATATAATCTCAAATCAAAATATCCTACTGCAATTTTACGGTCTGGATATGGTTGAAGGTCGATTTGTTTATTAAATGTCGATACACCGATAACACTTTCGTTAAATTGAAGTTTAACAACTGCTTGTTTGATATTATTGAAGTCAATTTTGTCTGACCATGCTCCAAAGAATATTACAGAATCAGGGTCATAAGCTGTAACCACAGTATCAAAACCATCAGTTAAGTAAAAAGAATTTCCTTCAGGTGTTGTGTCATCCTGACTTTTATCAGGCACGTTTGCTTCAAGATTATAATTTTGATTAATATCTTCATCAGGTGGAATATATTTTATTCTCCCTTTGTTCAGAATAAAACTTCCATCGAGTTCTCTTTCCATTATCTGAATTTCATCATCTTGAAAAGTAAAGACTTCAAAATTTGCAAAATAATCTGGCAAAAACATGATGGTTTCATTATCTATCTCAAACATCATAAGCTGGTCAACAAATCGGATATTTTTTATTATTTCAATACTTTTTCTGTCATTTACAGAACGTGGACCAGTATATTTATTACCTTTAGGTGTATAAACATTTTTAAATCCAGCTTGAGAACATATTTCTTGAAGTATGTCTCCATTGAATTTTCCTGTTAAACTTTTTGTTAAAGTAAATTCAAGTAATCTTTTAACCTGACTTGTAGCTTTTATCTCTACATTTCTTTCCCCTTTTTCACCAATCTTATCTTTAAACCAGTCGATTCTAGCTTTGGCACTTTTCTCGACAAGACCATCGCTATATGTATATTCAACTTGTGAATTATATCTAAGCCACGAAGAATTTTCTGGAAAAAGCTTACCAGTTAAGTTGGCAGTTATCTCAGTTATTCCACTGTCTCTATCTTTAGAAAGTTTAGGACTATCCACATAATCAGTTAAATCAATGCCATCAATTACAAATGTTTGTAAAACATCACGATCAAGAGTTCTGTCTTTACGAGTTGCTGTGAAAATTCTAGGTTCAGACTCTCCACCTCTCACAGATATTGAAGTAAGTTCAACGCTGTTTAATCCTGTTTCAAGAATAACAGGAGCAACAAAAACACCATCTTTTAAATATGAAGGAGTATCAATAACAACATCATCCACAGCAAATCTCTGAGTTATATTACCTTTTGCAAGAACAAAAAGAATCTCTCTAGCTGTTACCTGCCCTGTTGCTGTAATAAGCTCAGGGGGATTAGGTTTTTCAAAATCTGCTGGTTGACTGAATCCGCTTCGTCCTGTAATAAATGCCATTATAAACCGCCTTATATGCTTAAAAGGTCATTGAAATTTTTACCATCTGACCTTACTGCAAATTTTCCTGTTTCTTCTTGCCATCTTATTATTGTAGTTTCACAATAGATTGGTTCTAGGTCGATGATTCTACACCTTCTTTTAAGCATATTAGAAGCCATAAGAGATGTGCCAGTTCCACCAAAAACGTCGGCAACAATATCACCAGGTTTAGAAAAATTTTCAATTATATTTAATGGAAGATATAGAGGGAAAGCAGCTTTATGAATCTTATGATACTTGTTTCCCATATTCTTTGGACCCTCAATAACATTGTAATACGTTCCTTGACTAAAACTAGCACTTTCAAAATTTCTTGTTGGATTTGAATTACTGAAAGCAAGAATAAGTTCAACGCTTGAATTGACCATTCCAGCCTTAAGTGATGGTGCAGGATTGCTTTTTTTCCAATAAATTGTATCTTTATATAATTCAGCGAAATGGTGCATGAACTCTATTATTGATACTTTATTTCCTGATAACATTTGCAGATTGTAAAAAGCTGTATCGCAAAATTCAAGAGCAGTATTCAAGGAACTTTTCAGAAATTCTAAAAATTCCTCTGGAGTTTGAGTATCAACATTATTCACATATTTTTGACCTGTTTTATTTTTTTTATCTTCATCACCAAGATTGAGTGAACCACAATTATAAGGTGGACTCGTAAAGCATATTGAAGCTTTTTCACCGGCAAACAATTTTTTCATTGTTGCTTTATCGGTAGAATCTCCACACATTACACGATGATCTCCTAGTAAAAATATTTCGCCCTTTTTGATGATAGATTTTTCAGGAATATGGTCTGAACCATCATCCAGAAGTTTTTTATCGCTTAAATCATCTATAATTATATCTGAAATATCTAAAAGGTCAATATCCGGTATGTCTACCATATCTCTTATTTCATCAATTTCAATGTTGTTTTCTTCAATAAAATCATTAAGAGCATCTATTTCAATCTTTGCATAAATAGAAGAATATATTAAAACAAGTTTAGCTGCTTCATCATGAGAATCACACTTAATATAATCAGCTCTAAATAAATCTGGTAACTCATGCCCTTCTTTTTCTAATTCACGAAGAACAAGGCAACGGTGAAAACCGTCAAGACAATAAATTGTATCATCATCTTCCCAAACTTTAAAACTTTCCACGAAATGATTTTTAAGTATAGAGTTTTTAAGTCTTTGCTTTTCGGTTTCACCTAATACCTTAAATTTATTGGTTTGAATAAACTGAAATTCTCTCCAATCGACCTGACCACTTTTTATTATTCTATTATCTATTTTCACAGTTTACAACTTCCCTTTTTCAATTTCAGTATCAACTGACTCAATAACAGTTCCATAAGTAGCTGGACTATCGTATTCAATCGTATAAACATTTGTGAAATCTGTAAGATATTGTTTAACAGGAGTTGCTGGTGTTGCATCATCAAGAGGAAGAACACTGTCAGTATCTCTATCAATAGTAGCACCTTGAGCAACGATATTAACCGATGAATGACCAGTTACATAATTGATTCCAGTAGTTCCAAAAGTTAAAACAGTATCATTTAAACTTACTTCTCCTGCAATAGTAGAAGTTGTAATCCATACATTACGAGTAGAAACATCGACAACTCTAACAATATTACCCAAAATGATTCCAGTATTTACATATTTCCCGTTATCTTCGTCGATACCTTCATAAAATCCGTTTGCCGTTTCAAGGTCAATTAATTCTTTAGAAAATATGTCGTATCCACCTCGTTGACTGTATTGAGCAGTAGAACCATTCATAACGTCGTCAAGATGAGGATTTGCACCAGCTGATGTTATTCTTTCATATGTTAAATCCATAGTCAGATTAACTAAATCTTCAGTGAACTCTGTAATATGTGCTTGACCAGGAAAAGATACAGCGTAAGCATTCAAATCTGCTTCTGATTCATTTGGAGTCGGTATTCTCTGGTCATATGCTGATAAGCTCCAATATAATAATCTTCCATCGAAATATGTAGTTGGTGCATTATATGTATATTGAGATGTTCCATCGCTGTTATTAACGAGATTAGAATCATCAAATGCAATATCAGATGCAAGAACACCCTTTACAGACTGAGTAGCAAGAGTTTCTTTGTAATAAAGATTGTATCCGCCAAGGTCATCGAGAACTGTCGTTCCAGAAAAGTAAGCTAATACGCACTGGTCATAATCTTCAAATACAAAAGGAACAGGCGTTGCATCATCTGTGTATTCTTTTAGTAACCATACTTGAGAATCATCAAGAAGAGCTACGCTTAGACCCGTTGTTATAACAAGATTTGTTGGATTTACTTCTGATAAGATATAAAATGTTACACCGGAATCGAAAGACACTGATTCGCCCGGAGAATATTCAGAAGAAATATCTGCACTTATCGGAATAGTTACTGCTCCAGCTGCAATATTTCCATCAACTGTTACATAAACAGGCGTTGCACCTGAAGTAATTTTCTCGATTGTCCATTCTCTTACACTCTCATTAATTAAAACGAGTATCTTGTTTAAATCTTCCCATTGACCAAGAGTTGCAGTATTATCCCATTTTGTGAGTTGGTCACCATCTTCATAATAGATAGATGCAACATCTCCCACAACTGAGTTGATACGGAGTTGTCTTGAATCTGTTGGAGATTCATCTGTTTTTGTAAGAAGTTTAATATCATCTGAAGAAGTAACAGGTGCAAGTAATCCATATTTAATTTCTACATGAGCACTGGTTACATTATCAACGATATATCTAGTTGTTTGAGTTCCTAGAAAAATTCTATCATCAGCTGATAAAAGACCTGTTAAGTCTGTTGTTGTATCAATTATTTTAATTCCTGTATTGAAATTACCGTCAACTGTTCCTACACTCACACCTGAATTATAAACATCATCAGTTTTTGCATCAGTTATAGTAAGGTCACTGGTCGTTGGTCGTTTAAATTTAAAAATCAGTTTAGCAAGCTCATCAGGTGAACCTGTATCTTGTAACCCTATTGACAACACTTCAAGCTCTGTTGGTGGTGTTGGTGGTGCTGTTTCAGCTCCTAAATTCGCTATTGATGGTGTGGGAAATCCACTTTCTCCTATTGACATAAAAAATCACCTCTCTTTATTTTACCATAATTATAAGGATTTTATCTTATATGATAAGAAGTTTTTTAAAAAGTCTTATTTTTAATTAAAATAATATATAAAAAAGTTTTAAAATACAGTTGACAAGTATGAAGATTGTTGATACAATTAGAATATAAAAAGAAAAGGGGCAATTAACATGGCAAACAAACTTTCAAACGAAATTAAAAAGAATCTCACAGAAATTATTGTATCACTTCAGGAAAATACAGGACACGAAAAAATGACTAGAAAAGAAACACGTTGGGAACCTGCCGAATATGAAAATTATTCAGTAAAAACCGATGATATAATTGAAGCTGTTATTGATGAAGTTGAAAAACTTGATGGCAAGGTCATTGATGTGGTTATTGAATCAGGTGGAATTTCAATTAATGAAGATTATGAAATTGAAGGCGAATACGAAATCACTGTAACACTTGATACTGATGAAGAAATCGGTATTGAAATAGATGGTTCAGATTTTGATTATATTGTAGAGTAAATAAAAAGGGGCAATTATGATTGATTATAAAGACATACCAAAATTCTACAAATCAAATTATCATGTGAATACATTAGGTTTTAAAGGTCTTATATATACTATGAAATGTTATCAAGATGAGTATAATCTTGAACTTAACCCTGATTTTCAAAGAGGTCATGTATGGAATGACAATCAAAAAAGTGCATTTATTCTCTATATATTAAAAGGAGGATTAACAGGGAGAGAGTTATATTTCAATTGTCCAGGTTGGGATGTTCCCGGAACTGATGAGGGTCAGATGGTTTGCGTTGATGGACTTCAAAGAATAACAGCTGTGCAGCAGTTTATGGCGAACGAAATACCTGTAACGATAAATGGAAATAAATACTATTGTAAAGATATAA
>Ga0207997_1001020_pt1 | contig 14552 bp, 23 predicted proteins | sample AntAceMetag02UKN_FD_184777 | JGI IMG/M metagenome (GOLD analysis project Ga0207997, IMG submission 184777) | Saline lake microbial communities from Ace Lake, Antarctica - Antarctic Ace Lake Metagenome 02UKN (SPAdes) (version 2) | ecosystem: Environmental > Aquatic > Non-marine Saline and...
TGCACAAACACCCAGCAAAGGTCAAATGCTTCCCCCCAAAAATCAAATGAGGGGTTAGCAGTCAACACAAAGGGAGTTGTGTTCTTTATTGATTCCCCCTTATATTATATTGTATTTATCTAATGCTTTAGTAAACCAATCAAAACATATTCTTGATGAAAACCTAAATTGACCAAGATTCCAAACTTCTTGAATGAACTTAATGATCTCTTTTGAATAGATAGTTTTAACAGTTACAAGATCACGGCCTAAAGTATATCTCGATGTCTTCTTCATCATTTTTGATGTGTAGTTGTCAGTGTCCACATAGTAGATTCCTTTGAATGTGTGTATGTCAACCCATAAACCACGATCAATTTTAATAGATGCAAAATAACGCTTTCCAGCAGTGTTTTTTCTTTCAATGAAGAAGTCTTCTTTATCTTCCATTGGATCAACATGAACATTTGTGAATTCTGTTGAGTTAGATCCTAACACTCCGGCCATTGTTTTTGCTTGTTCTTGTTTCCATGCTTTTGAATCATCAAGATATTCAATGATTGTTCTTTTACTAAATATTTTATAGATTCCAAAGTGTCCCGGAAGTGGCATAAATCCGAATAACTGCTTGATTTCTTGCATTTCTCCGATCGCATTAGCATAGATTAAGACTCTGATTCCTTTTCGCTTTCTGCATATATTCTCAATCATGTTGATGAAAGCTTTTGGAATGTTGAAAGTTCTTCTTTCGGATTCCGCTCTTACAAGTTCATCCATAATCACAGTGTCATATTCATTCAGTTGATTTCCTTTGAATTTGTAATATTCTTGAATGGATGCAATCATTCCAACATGGATGTAAACATATTCTTTTTCAATTTCTCCAGTGTTTTCATCAACATGTATGATCGCATCTTTTTCTCTTGCAAAATAGATGTCAGCATTTACAATCTTGATGATGATTCCATATTTTTCAAGAAGTGTCTTCTCAAAAAATGTTGATCCATTGTTCTGGATCACTTTTGTAACTGCATCATTGGTCAATCTCCACCACATAAATTTGCGAATATTTCCTTTTTCATTTTGATCCATAATATCAACAACTTGTGAGATCACAAACTTGATCCCAAAGTTTTTGCCAGAATATGTCTTTCCCCTTCCCCTTGATCCGATAGTCACAAAATACCAATATTTTGGAAAATGTGACATCATGTAAGTATTTGAATAAAAATCATTTGAAGTGAAGTTTCTATCTTTGAAGATCAGTTCATTTTGCTTGTTGTAGTAGCCTAAAAGGCCATGAAATGAATGTTTATTTAATTCCATATTATATTCCCTTAATTGCATTATAAGCGTTAAATGTAAATATATTCAACTTTGTAAATCCACCCGATTCTCCGGGCCGATAAAAATCAAATTTCGTTAGTGTATCTTCAAGCTGAAAAAATGTATCAACCACATCACCAATGTCTTGATCTTCTGTTTCAATATCTTGAAACAACTCTTTGATCGCACTTGCTTTGTTGTCTCCAACAAGAAACTCAATTTCTTCAATGCTCTTTGCAAGTTCTGGATTGTTTTCTTGTATTGATTTTTTGAATTGCCATGAAATTTTTCCCTTCTCCTTCAATTGTTCTAAAGCTCTTTCTTGTCGCAAACCATAACGATCTTCACTCAACTGATTCAACAATGATGATTGTTCAGATTGTGGAAGTGTTGTGATCTTGTCATATCTGATTTTAGTTGCAATTCCATCTTTGATATATGTCACATCATTGATCCCTGCTTTTATATCTTTGATAGCATATTCAACTGATGAAACTCTGTTTTTTAAATTTGGATCAATCTTGTTGATTGCTCTTGATAAGTTGTTGATCCTTTTTGTTTTTCTTGCTTTAAAATATTTGATTGTTTTAGCCATTTTTTAAAACCACCCTTGCTCTATTAGTGATAATGTCATCAGAGGGAACACGCTTGAATGAGTAAGTTCCTATTGATGATTTTTTCCCAGAGAGACTCATATTTTTAATATATCTGAAAATGTTGTCATTTTGTTCTGTGACTCTATAAAATAGACAGTCAGTTTGAACTCCAATAAGATCATCTTCAAGTTTGTGATTGTAAATTGTTTCTAATAAATAAAATTTTATATATTGGACCATGTGATAATATGTTGGCCGATCAATTAAGGACAACCATCCAGTTGATTGAACAAGCATCATCTTGGATTCTTTTGATCCATCTTCTTTATCTTCATATAGTTTTCTGATCTGTGATTGCTTGATGTCCATCACTTGATCTCCATGAAATGTATATGTCTTTGTGATCAATCCTTCTTCTGGTGCTAGATATTTATTGACATATTTTGTGAGATTCATCCATGTAGATGAGAAAATTCCAACAGATCCCCAGATCCTTGATCCATCAGTTTTAATCTTCTGCTTTGTGATCGCTGATGAATTTAAAAACCATTTTGCAAATAAGTTATCAACCGAACAATTAAATTTGATGATATATAATGCAATCCAATCTGATAGTGGAAAAGCACCATCATGTTTCATTCTATACATTCCCGGCTTTGATATCTGTTCATTGATCAAGTAAGATGGATATGCTGATCGGATGTCAAGCTTATCAATCATCTGATCAATAATATCAACAGTTTCATCAAAGAAGACAGTCGGTCCGGAATAAAGAATTTCTTTTTGTGTTTCTTCATGTGTTTCTGGATTCAACTGTCTAATGAATTTTGCTTTTGTTCTTGCATCAATCATTGCATTGAAGTGCAGTGATTGATATGCAAATAATCTTCCATAACCAGCTTCTGAATATCTTTCAGCCTTTTGCAATTCAAGAATAGTCAAGTTTTTAATCATACATTTTTCGCACTCCCCACTTTTAATATTTTATAGACATATCTTTCCATCTCCGGTGAATATGCAGTCATCATGACTGTTCTTGATAGATATGATAATTGTTTCACTCCGGACAAAATGTTTGTTGTGATGCAGTCATTGATTTCTCCATCTTTTCCAAATAGATTCATGTTGTTATCTTTAACTAACTGAGTTAAGACAAGTGCATGATGACCAAAGTCTTTCAAAAAGCGATCCAATGATTTGATGAAATCTAATTGTTCACCAAATGGATCATTTCCACCACCAACAAGATTGTCAATGTTATCAATAATAAAACAAACAGATCCCCAATCTTCACACCATTCTTCAATCACTGTCACATTGTCAAGTGGTGACACATAGAGATTGGATGGAATCTTGATTCCCATGTCATTGCATCTGTTTTTGATATCATCAATTGATAGTTCTAAATTTATATATAATATTGCATCAAATTGTTTTCCCAAACTTTCAAGGTTTTTCAGTGCAAACCATGTTTTCCCTTGTCCAGTCGGCGCACAATAGACCAAGAATCCATTTGTTTGGACTGCAAGTGTCTTTGTGCCAGTTATCTTTTGATACTCATAGGTGGTGAATTTTGTTTCTTTGATTTTATGATCAACAAGTCTGATCGGGATTCCATAATTGTTGAAATTAAAGAATATAGAATCCAGAACAATCTCACCTTTTGAAAGAGAGCAAAATCCATTGATGTTGAACTCACTTGAAACATGATCAATCAATTGTCTTTGATTGAAGTCAGATAGTGATTTAAAAAGGATCTTGAACTTTGCTCTTTTGTATTTGATTATAATTGCATATGTGTTCCAAGTTTTTGATGTAAATTCAATTAGTTTTTGCATTTGCAACTCCTTTTTTAGTATATCACTTTGTCAAGTTCAAGTCAAGTTGATCCAAGTATTTTTCTATTGCTATACTAACAAACTTTGAAAAGCTTTGATCCATAGTTGTTGCAACTGCAACTGCATTTTCAACAAGATCTGGATCAGCAGTGAATGAAAATATTTCTTTTCGTTTTTTATTTTTCATTTAGTATCTCCTCTATTCTTCTTTTAATCTTTATATTGTTAAGTGTGACAACTGGATTTGTTTCATGTTCATTTTTGAAATACAGTCTGATCAATTCTTTTAAAAAACCATAATCACATTCAATGATTCTTTCTTTGTCTGCTCTTTCTTTGTCTGATAGTTTCATTCTGTATCATCTTCCTCAATTAACCAGCGTATTTTAGTAAATTCAGCACTAATTTTTTGATAAAAAATTATCTTTGAAGTATAAATTTCCTTTTTATGTAATTTATTATCAATTAAAGTATCAACCACATTATCAATTAAAGTATCAAACAAATTTTCATTTTTTGTTGCAATATCGTGTATTTTTTCTAAAATTTCATTCATTTTATTTTCTCCAATTCTGATTTTAAGTTTTCAACTTCTTTTTCTGATCTGGATTTTAAGATCAGTTTGTTGTGAGTTTCTTCATACAAATAATAGTAAGGTGATGAATAAGCTATTGTATATCGTTTTTGACAAAACAATGTATCTTTCATGATTAATCTCCTTTCACTATCACAAGTAAGTGTGATGGAACTTTTTTTTGTTTTATATAGAATTCTCTTACTTCTTCAACTATGCTGATGTGAGTTGTTTCAAGCAATTCTCCAATGTCTAAATGTATCAATTTATATTTCATTAACCTGAGCGGGGATAGTTCGGTTTCGATATATGATACCCCTAAACCACTCAATCCATAATAATTTACACCTCTTATACTATACCATAAATCGATTATATATTTTTTCTTTAGTGGTATAACCCACACCTCTTGCCCTACTTTGAATTTAGTCATTTTTTTCTCCTTTTAATGTCGTTTTTTTTCTAAATATAGCAGCATCCACATGAGAGTGCCAACACTCCCAAGTATGATCCCAATTAGTATTCCTAATATAAGCATAGCAATCATTTTTTTCTCCTTATGAAAAGTATTTTTTGAATCCATATTGCAATTGGAATCGTGATCAATTTTTCTGGTGAAAATGGCATCCACAATAATGTTGCATAAGCGATCGCAACTTTTTTGATCCAACCAGATCCAATGATAATCAATAAATAAGCCCAACCATTAGTGATCATCCATGCAATAAAGAATGAAATGAACATTGTTGGTTTTAAATAGGGCTTGATCCCTACTTTGTAAATTTGCCATTCAAAGTATAACCAAGCCCATATTTTTCTCATTTTCTAATATGGAAGGTCATTGTCAGCAATTAGCTTGTCATATTTTAATTTGAGTTCTGCTTTCAATGTTGCTTTTGATGGAGCATCTAAACCAAGTGATCTTTTTTCCCATTCAGCAGTCCAATCCGCTTTGATACTTTCAGAATTGACCACCGGTTTCTTTTCAAGTGACTCAACTTGATTGACATTGATTTCAGTCACATATGCAGTTGTCTTATCTTCCTTTTCATACGTGCGAGTGTGGATCTCTCCGGTGACTGAAACAAGATTTCCTTTTTTCAAGTAAGTTGAAACAAATTCTGCTTTTTGTTTCCATGCTTGACATTGGATGAAATCGGCTTGTCTTTCTCCGTTTGCATCCTTGAATGACCTGTTCACTGCAACTGTGAAGTTGCAAACTTTTGTTTCTTCTGATCCAATGATTCTAATTTCTGGATCTTTTGTGAGTCTTCCTACTAAACTAACATTATTTAACATTTTTATTCTCCTTAGGGGTTTGCCCTATTTTTGTTTACTTCTTTTTAAGATATATCTTACATCATCTTCGTCAAGTAAATTATTTGGTGTAGTTGTTGTATAAGCGGTATTACCAAAAACGTTTGCCCAGTGATATGCAAATCTTTCAATTTTTCCACCAAATATATTTTTCAATTTACCTCTTCCTCTATCGTGAACTAATGTCACTCCAGCGGGTTCTTCATTTGGCCCATATATAATTGTTATGTGACCACTTTTATTCTTATAAATTTTTGGCATGGTATCTCCTTTTTTTTTGTTAAGGCAAGTGATTCAGATTTACATGTCCACCGTTCGTGAATCATTAAAGAAATACGGCCCAATTTTTATTCCTGCTCACCTTACATTCCTATTATAATATATTATTTTTACATTGTCAAACATTATTTTAAACTTGTCACTTGCTTTGGTAGAGTGCTAATGATATAATGTAAGTGTATATAATGATAATGTATGCTTTAATGAATAGTGTATGATGCTTTATCATTGACATATCATCTGTGATGAGCAGAGTTGATGATGACGTCTCCGCTGATATCGGAGTAATATGCAGTTGAATGTCATCAAATTTCTATATTATATGCAAAACTAAAAAAGGGAGAATTAAATATCATGACTGAAGAAGAAAAAAAAGCGAAAGAATTGGAAGATCTAAAAAAATTAGAAGAAGAAAAAACTACTGCTGAATTGCACTTGAAGAAGATTCAAGAGATGAAGACAAAAATGGAAACAATGGTTGATCCAGAAGAATATGCTAAATTGAAAAAAGAGTATAAAACTTTATTGGATGAATATGTTGATCAAAGACCAATTTTAAAACCAATTGATCCAGTGATCAGACCAGCAAAAGAGATTGCAAAGGAACTTGGATCAATTAAGAGCGGAGATATATCTAACAGAGATTATATTGTTAAGACTCTTGAATATAGAAAATCACATTTGAAAGAATTTGGAACAGATCCGTTTTCCGATTTCTCAAATGGTGGATCTGGAAAACCAACTGCAGACACATTGGAAGTTGTTGGAATTCTTGAAAAATTGCTTGAAGAAAATGAATCTCCGGTTGATTTTAGAATCAAACTGAATTCAGTTTTGAAAGATGATCCACAACTAATGAGTAAGTTAAGAAAAAGAAAATAAATTTTAAAGGAGAAATATTATGGCATGGGATGGACAATTAAACACGAATAAAATGTTCGCATCATTATTCAATATGGTGATATCATTACAAGTTTTTGATACTGGGATCAATGATTTCACTGGGATCTATGGATCTCGCAAAGTAGATGGAACTTTATTCGGAGATACAAAACTATATATTTCAACGGATGCGTTGAAATCATATGAATGGGATGGATCAGATACACCGGGATCATATAGTCTTTTGACTATTAAGAGACCACCAGCACCAGTTGAACAAGAATTGACTATTGATACATATAGACAAATTCCAGTGACTGTTGATGAGTATTTGACAAAACAAGCATTTCTTGATGAAGGATCTTTTGGATCTTTTAATGGAATAATACTTGCATGGTTACAAACTACAAAAAGAGTATATGAACACACAACATATACTGCAAGAATTTTGACATCAGCACAAGCAAAAGCAACAACCCTTGGTGCTATTGATCTTGGATCACCATCAACCACTTTGATTGATATGGATCTAAAAGTTTACAAAGCACAAGAATTATACAGAAATATTGAAGATGCAATCAAAGAACTTGAAGAGCCTTCAAGAAGTTACAATGACAATTCATTCTTGCGAACTTTCAAGATGGATGACTTTGACATCATTGTTCCACTTGGAGTTTTATCTGGAATCAAGAAATTTGATATTCCATTCTTATATGGACCAGATGAAAAACCAAAATTCAAAGAGATTCACTGGAAATATTTTGGTGCGATTCTTGAAACAAATGCAACATTGACTGGAACAAACACAACTGTGAGGGCGTTAGTCGAAAAAGACTATACTGTTGCAGAAGTAGTGACTCATTGTTTTCCGGGAGATTTACTTCCTAGTCTCGCAACTCATGTCAGTGGTGAAATTTACACTGCAACATATAGTGCAAGACCAACAATTGGAAGTGACATCACAATTCTTGTGATCCACAAGCAAGATTTCCCAATCATGAGTGCTTTCACTGTCGGAACTTCTTTCTTCAATGCAAGAAGATTAGACATGAATCATTACTTAACATTTGGACACAACGATCCTTATGATGCACATATTGGTGAAAGAGCATTACTAAAATTCACAACAACAAATGTTGATGCTACATAATTAGAAATATAATGGGGTTGGGTTTATTCCCAATCCCGTTTTTTTATAAAGGAGAGTTATCATGCAAATATACTTTGTCAAAGCAACATACACAAATAATATATATAAGATCAGTGATTTTTTTGTTTTTGATATATACAATGCACAAGCAGGAAAAATGCTGAATATAAATTTCAAACCAGATGATGGCTTGACAACTTTCATCACAAAACAATTGACACTTCCAGATGCAACTTATATCAGAGATCATACACATATTTTAGTGCCTTCTCTTGATAAGATATATAGAATAGCTTCAATTGATTATTTAAACTATGATCAAATCATGGTAACATTAGATGAAGATGCACTGATTGGAAACTATCAAGAACTAAAAGATGAAGATATAATCATGACCAGATCAAATGATCCTGCACAATGGCGTGGAGTCAATGATATTGCTGATCTAACTATTGAAGAAACAGTCACAACAAAAATGATATCAAGTGGATGGAAAACCGGAAAATGGGCTTTGCTATTTTTCCAATTCAATCCAGCAGATAATTATATTGGATTAAAATTTGATAATGGAGTATATGGTGATTTTTATGAATCAGCAACACTCACAACATTAAGAGCAGAATTTCCAGAAGTTTCAACAACACAACCAGAACTATATGAATATTTCCAAATGACCGCTTATGTAGTTGATAATGCAACAACATATCAATGTGTTTTTAATGTTGCTGGTGCTGGATCATTGAAATGGGTTGAATATAATTTTACAACTTCCGCAACACATTATTTCAGAGTTGATCAAGTTCAAGCATCAAAAATCAATAAAACAGATATTATGACAGTATGCATTGCTTTGCCATTTGAAACAGATTTATATGCTAATGATGTAAATAATAGAAATTTATTGAGTTATGATAAATTTATTGGTCCAGTTGATACATCTTTAATAGATGTAAAGATTGTTAATGATTTACTATTCCAACAAGATTCAATTTCAAACACATTAGTTGGAGAAGTAATGCGAAAAACTCCAGTATTTAATGATGGGTTTACTTTAACAATGCCGACTTATTCGGATTCAGATGGAACAGATACCTTGACAACATTTAATATTATTTCAATGTTTGGATTTGAAACTGATATTGATATATCGGGAAATTATGATTTAAATCCACAAATTCATCCGAAAACATCAGAGCCATTCTATAGATATGAGTTGTATGTATATGGAAAGAAAGTCGTTGTTCCATATTATTTCACCAATGACATCCATCTATTGATTGCAATGAATTCTGGTGTAGTCAATTGGATCGTATATTATAAAGTTAAAAGAAATATAATTGCATCTGGATCATTCACACATTCAATCAAATATCAGATTGATCAATTAGATGCTTTCTATTCACAAAATCCAACATATAAAGATCAATTCTTTACCAAAATGGCAATGGACTCTGTGAAAACCATTGTTGGTGGTGCGGTCGGTGGTGCAGTTCTTGGACCAGTCGGTGTTGCAGGTGGACTCGCACTTGGACTTGCTGGTGCTGGTGTTGATGCAGGAATATCAATGATCAATCTTGGTTTTCAAGAAAAAGGATTGAAGATGAAACCCGATCAAATGTTTGGGGAAAATTCAGAAGTATCACTTCAAGTGATCAATATATTTGGAATCTATTGGGTTAAAAAAGAATCGGAAAATAAAACATATATGGACATTGAATATGATCTTCGTGGTTTTCCAACTGCTTACAAAGTTTCAATTGATGAACTAACTTCTGCATCATCATTCTTTGGAACAACAAAAGTTGTATATGGAGAAATAAAAACCATTATTAAAAATAACTATGTGACTGGATTCATCAACCAGAAACTCAAGGAAGGGATTATCATAGATGATTGATGTTCAACTTTCAACAACAATGGGTAGATCCTTGATGGGGATCGCACTGGGTGTGATGGCTTATCAAGTCAATGCACAAAAAAAGGGACTTGAAATGTTGAAAAAAGAATCAACAAAGATCAAGACATTACAAGAAGACAATGATCGTTGGACTGAAATGACAACAGATCTCACAACAAGAATGTTAGATAAAAGATACAAAGATCCAACTTATAAAAAATCATTGACAGAAGATGATTGGAGACTTCATCATGTTGCAAAACAGAATATGTTGAAATCCAGAACAAAATATGATCAAAGTGTTTCAAGTTTCAACAAAATGAAAGCAGATCAAAAAGTCAAGGGATCATTAAAATTGATCAACTTGAAATCTATACTATAAAGGAGACAATCATGGACAGTTCACTTACAACTTGGCCAATGTTTAACTCGTTAGCAAATAAAATGGGCAACACGAATCCAGTTGGAAAAACAGACACAAAAGACCGAAAAATAATCAATAAAGTTTTGAGTCATAAACATATGATTGAAACTATTGAAAGATTTGAATGGAAGAATCTTCCTTCAACACTTCCAACAGATTTGATTGAAAGAATTTTATATTTCAGATTCAAAGGTGCATTTTTTAAATTTAATGAAAGATATGTCTTTCTTCCTTTCACTTTAAAGGGCACAATTGACTCATACGGAAGATACAATGACATTACTCCAGTGTTATTCACTGGACAATGGAAAATGGGTGGAGATGGCAAATTTGAAGAAGACATTTCATTTGTAACTGGGAAATCATACAAACCAATTTATGATCTACCAGAAAAAAACATCACTGATGATCCAGAAGAAGAAGAATATGATGCTTTAAAACATATTGATTCTATAATTGGAATTCCAGACTGCGAAAAGTTTGCAGTGATATTGACTGATTCATCTTTGGAAGTTTCACAAGATTTCACACCAATGGAGTATTTGATCAGACCATTTGTTGAGCAACTTACTGATATATTAGTTTTAGTCAATACAGATTTGATCTCAAGTGCAAAAACATTCTATGTTGTTGCAAAAGATGCGGATCAAAAGGTTTCAATTGAACAAGAATTTGCAAATCTTGACAATAGGATCTTAAATGGAAAAAGGATCGTTGTTGTTACATCTCCAACAAAGTTGGAAGAATTGACTGGATCAAGTGCGAAAGATTCTGCAAGATATTTCCAAAGTTATCAATCAATTGATAATCTTCGTAAAGATATCATTGGTGGTGACAACGGTGGAACATTCATGAAACAAGAACACACAACTGAAATAGAAACTGAAACAAATTCCAATTCAAGTGGTGGATCAGCAGTCATGAACAACGCTTTGAGAATGAGACAAGACTTCTGTGAAATCGTGAACTCTATATTTGGTCTTGATGTTCAAGTGGACATTAAAGGTGCAGGAGATCAAAGTCTCATAGCGCCAGAAGGTGAACAGACAAAAGATAGAAGGGGAGATGAAGAATAATGTTTTATGATGATAAATTTTATATGCAAACATTGAAGTTTGATGATGTGTTTACATCTGCATCTCAATTCATTTCAGAAGTTGTTTCAGTTGGTGGAATAACACTAACTGCAAGTCTAACAGAATTATATCAAATATTATCAATGAAATATGTTAGAAATTACACAAGATATACAGATAAATTTGCATTTATTATGGCTATTAAGCGTGAATTATACACAGAATTTCCATTTTATTTAAAGAAAAAAGAACTTGCTGATGAATTCATGGCAATTGAAATTGCTGATGTTCAGTTGAGTCAAAATCAATTGAGAAATCTTGTTGATCAACATGATGAAGATATGACTAATGCAGATACAATTGCATTTGATGAATTATCAACTCAACAAGAAAATGTGCGATTTACAATCGGAAAACTGGATGCAATCAAACAAAAATATGGAGTAATGAACAGAAATTTCTTGCAAGGAATATACAAGAGATGTGATGAACTTTTCAGAGTTATACTTGCAGAAGATAGCATTCCAATATATGATCAAGGAGATGAAGAATAATGTTTGAAACTTATTTACCACAAATATTGACAGTGGTTGCAATATTGACTCCACTTGTTCCAACCTTTATATTAAGGAAGATCAGTGATTCAAATATGTTAAAGACCTTTGGAAAAATTAGAGATGTTGCGATTGATGTTACATCCAGAGAAGTTGATCTTAGCGGTGCAATTGCAAGAGTTAATAATACTGCTAAATTTTTGCAGAATAACATCAAATTATTAGATGATAAACTTGAAGATAAGATCAAGAAAATTGACACATCCGTTTTAGAGTTTCAACAAGGTGATCTTTATCAAAAGATGTTGCTTGGGTTGTCACAACTGGATGAACTTCAACAACTATTGGCAGTAAAGGATGATACAATCAAAACACTTGGAGAAGTGATCAAGTCTATAAATAAAAAATTGAAGGGATGATGACCTATGGGAGAGAATTTTAGATTTACAAAATTGAGTCCAAAGCATAAAAAGTTATATATTTTATATCAAATTTTGCTTTTTGTTTCAATTGCGATCATGACATGGATTGCAATCAGCAAGTCAGATCCACATATTTCAACAGACAATCAAAAAATTGGTTTGACCATAGGATTGTCCACAATGATTGGAATTGGGATCATGGCACTGGCTTTCATGAATAGACTTAAAAGTCTTTTAAAAGTTAAGTTTGTTGCGTTTCTGGTCATGTTTGTAATCTTAACTTCATTAAATGTGATTATGGCAACTCTAATTTGGACAATCGGATTGGTTTTGATCCCGTTGATGATAGATGACTTGATTCTACTTCCAATTTGGAGAAATATTTGGTATAATACATATGAATGATAAAATAAAAAAAATAATGCTTTACACTGGAATATTTGGATCTGTGATCAGTGCTATTGCATATCTAATTATAACATATGTGATTGTGATCGGATTTGCAAGTGCAGTTGATCAACAAAAGCAAATCTTATTTGCAATTTTAGGATCATCAATCGGGTTGATCATAACTTTTTTGTTAAGAACACAAGGAATATCATTTGCAGAAAAAGAGCCAGAATCAATCAAAACTATGCAAAAATATCACAAATTGATGAACAAAAGAAAATCAATCAAAAAGTTGCATACAATCAAATACTTCATGAAATGGGCAACAATCAAAGATATATTTACTAAAGGAGTTTCAATTGCTGGATCAACTTTTTTGATAATGTATATATTTATGGAAGGGAACGGAGACTTTGGTCTCTTTGGTCTCGCAGTTTCAAACATCATGATGTTCACTGGATTTGGATTCATTGCATTGTCTAAAGCATATGACAAATACATTGATGAACACATCCCAGTGATCAAAGCAATAATTGAAAAAATGGAAGAAGTTGAAGACTTCAAACATTCAGATATATTCATGGAATTGTTTGAAAATAGTTTCAAATTATTAGATTCAGATGAATTGATTTATGCTGATACATTTATTGATTCATTGAACTACAATATAAACCAGATCGGGTTGATACGATCAGAGAGAGTGACATAAAATGAGCACATATAATGATATAAAATATTTATCACTTCCGCAACAAGTGGAAAAAAACAGATCAGATCTTGCTAAAATGAAGGCAATTGCTGACCTATTAGAAACTGGACCACAAGGTGCAACTGGACCAAGAGGTGCAACTGGTGTTCAAGGAAACACCGGGGCAGCCGGTCCAGATGGAACTCCAGCATCTGGATTAGAAGTTGGTGCATCTGTTGATGCGACTTATGGTGGATTTTCAATAGATTTATTGACAATCATGGACACATTAGAACAAAAAACATTTATCATTTATCCATCTTTAATTGGATCGGCATCTGCTATTGGATTCAATTTATATGTTGATACAGTGTTACAAGACGATAAAATTTCAACAGTTGATTTTATTCAATATAGATATACACCAGCTGAATGCAGAATAATATTTTATAATGAAAATGGAGAAGTGACTGACTATTTATCAACAGCATCTCCAACTGAATTATTAATTCAATCAACAATTGATTTTTCTATTTCAGAAGTTCTTGCTGGATCAACAGTTGGACCCACTGGACCAGCAGGAACACAAGGGATTCAAGGTGAAACTGGCCCAACAGGTGCAACTGGAATTCAAGGTCTTACTGGACCACAGAACATGCTTTTCCTTGCAACATATATCAATGAAGATATTTTCCCAGAGTACGATTACAGAGTATTTGTGCAGTGTATAGGGGGAGAATATGATGGAATGACCTTCATCAAAGAAACCATGAATGAACTTGCAGTTTGTAAATTTGGACCATATGCAACTCTTGTTTCAATTGAAGATGATGCTGGAACTATTAAAGCAATCTTGACAAATGGAGTCACATCAATCAGAGTCTATAAAATTGATAACATCACATAAGATTTTCAATAATGAACATCTTCAATGCTGAACGCTTGACATAAAAGAACACAACTCCCTTTGTGTTGACTGCTAACCCCTCATTTGATTTTTGGGGGGAAGCATTTGACCTTTGCTGGGTGTTTGTGCAATTGCTTATGATTATGCGCAGATGATGAATAAGTTAAGGAGATAGCGTTGTAATGCGTGTGAGTTAATTATACTAAATGGTTGAGGGAGTTATTTCTCTCAATCATATCTTTATATAGATTTT
>Ga0207997_1001022_pt1 | contig 14548 bp, 18 predicted proteins | sample AntAceMetag02UKN_FD_184777 | JGI IMG/M metagenome (GOLD analysis project Ga0207997, IMG submission 184777) | Saline lake microbial communities from Ace Lake, Antarctica - Antarctic Ace Lake Metagenome 02UKN (SPAdes) (version 2) | ecosystem: Environmental > Aquatic > Non-marine Saline and...
CGTCGGCGCACAGGATAACACGAAACGGATTCATTTTCACAATACCTCCAGGATTGGGCGTTTATCTTTTTCCCTGGCGTTGAAAAATTGTACTTCAATTCCAGCAGATTTAAATTTCTCTATCTCAAGATATTTGCTTCCGCTGGGCCCAGAGATATAGCAATCGCAATCGTTCTCCAGGCAGATATCAACAAGCCTATCCGTACCCCGCAAATCCGTTTTCCGATCTACTCGCCTCTTTGCTTTTATTCCAAGCATATTTGCTATATGCATAGCGATTCCCATATTTGTCCACGCAAGACATTCACTTACATACTCGTCGAACTGTGTCAGGATATTAGTGTATTGTTTAAGATCCGTGCATATTCTCGCCCAGTCTTCAAACGGACTTGTATATTTCTTTTTGATAATAGGATCAAGTCCATGGTTTACGGAAAGCGTATGCCATTCATCTCCTAGCATAAACCGATTCTGGTATCCGTTTTTTTCATATTGACAATTCGTAAGAAATACAAAGACATCCGCCTCTTCCATTTTCTTAAAAAATGGATACCACGGCAAAAAGTTTGGTTGATGTATGGTACAAGTTCTCATATATCCAGTAGCTCCTCCAGAGCATCTGTTGTTATCTCCCTGGGATGGAAATACCAGTAATCTGCCAACGCATCAAACTTTTCATATTCTAAACATTCCCACCCGTCCTCAAATTTGATCAGGTTAATGTGATGCTCATTACATATCGCCACGGTATCGTGGTTCCATTTATTAAACGGAGGAACAAATGTAGATGAATTAACAAGAGAGCACGATACGAGTATGCTCATCTCCTGCGTTTCGTAAGTCAACAAACGATGATCCGTATGGATAAGTCCGTGTGAGGCAAGCTGCACACCATTCGGTATTGTATGTGCTTCCGGAAGCCAGCACTGCTTTACTTTATAGAATAACCTGAAATCGCTGTATGCATTAAGTATCTTCGGAAACGTCCTCTCTTTTTCTGGTGCTTCTTTTCCGCAATCCCACGAATGGTGCGCTAAAGGAGAGATGCAATACAAGATTTTAGCGTCAGGATAGTGATGATGGATAACGGCTACCTTATTAGCGGCATCATCCATGTTTGTATTCACACTTATATCATCAAATCGAAATATCATCTTGTCCTCTCGCACCCATAAAAGTAAATAGGATCAGTTATATACTCCTCCGTTTTTAACATCGGACGAAGACGCTGACTATATATTTGGTCTTCCCCGAACCGTTTTTCCGGAGGAAACCCTGCGGACAAGGCAAGCTCTCGGCGTACCGGGTTTAAATGATTAGGGGTACGATAAAAGCATTGTTCGACATGCGACGTATACCATCCACAGTATTCTATCGAATGCTTAAAAGTAAACACCCCTCCATTGAATGCCACCCGTCCCTCAATGCCTACAACATCCGGTTTACTCTCAACGGCGTTGTGTATCCTTGAAATGTAATCCGCACTTACCTGATCGTCATCGTCAACGAAAGAGATGTACTCCCCCTCTGCCTTTTTTAGAAGTATGTTTCTCTTTTCACCAACGGGAATCTCTCCACCATCTACCTCAGAAATAACCTGTACGGGAAGGGAACCTATTTGCTCAATTAATTCCGTTTTCAAATTTTCAAGATTTTCTTTACGGTCTTTAAGACTGCAAATAAGAATAGAGAGTATCATTTCCCTCCCTCCCTACTCGTTTTGATTTCCGTGCCACTGGAGATAATATTCCATTTTCCAATACCAGAATTAATAACATTGGCTGCTGCTATCGTTCCGTATGCCAGGGCGTATCTCTGATTGTCTTTACTGTTTGTCACCTGTTGTATCGGGGCAAGGCGTTGATGTGTCTCATCTCTTGTCATAGGATCAATTTTTTTAGTTTCATGCTCATGCATTAGAACTACGTCGCCAAGATAAACAAGCGTACTGGATAACTGCCCAACAATGTACCAAACGACATCTATCATATCGGCATGAAAAGCCGGACACATGTACGGTCTATCCGTTGCGGATACTATTTTCCTTGTTGTAAATAAATTAACGGCCATTCTCCCACGAGCAATATATCCATCATCTACATGAATAATGACTTCCCCATCTTTTTTATTTACCTCTTCCAGTATTCTTGTATCCCAGCTGTGCGTACTAAATACCATATCATCACCAAGCATTGAGACTACGGTAGTATCCGCGTAGAATGCGGTATTGTCGAAAATGTAATTATAGTAAAACGCAAGATTAGGCTGGCGGGTATTTTCCTGTAGTAACTCGTGGCCTACTCCATCCGGCCATGGGTAATTACGTATGAAGGCATACGTATCCGTGTCAGACGTATTGACTAGAAAACAGAAATCAATTCTTTGTTTTTTGTCTGCTTTAGCTATTGCGCTATCGATACACTTTTTCAGCTTCTCGCATCGCTTATAGGTCGGTAGATAAAGAGCGATTCTGTCGTACATTGTTTTCTCTCCTTGGCGTTTTTGTATCATTCATGCAACCATTCCCACATAATGGTTGTTGACAAGTTTTGGTAATTCACGATCCTCTGGGGTAAAGCGGAGCTTCGGAATCCCAGCACGTACATGTGCAAGATGATCATTTCTAATCTCCGGCCACGCCTCTGTAGCAAGAAACATCTGATCTGTTCCGTGAAACAAACCGCGAGGATTCTTGAAATTCGGTTGTAGTCGTGAGAACCATAGGTTCATCTTTTCCTGAAACTTCGGTACGCATCCGGGAACCGCTCCCCACGTACCGCCGAGAATACGGACGTTGTGGGATTCACAATCACGAATAATATGAAAGGGCTTCCCTCCGGTAATCCATTCATTTACTGCAGCGACTTCTCGGATCGTCGGTTTACTGTCTGTATCACGAACAATAAATCTTTCAAGTTCAGGTGTGTCAAACATCGGATGGAATCTCCAGTACATGCCCAATACGTCTTCCGCGTGTCCCATGTACTTTACATCCGCATTTGAAATTTCTAGCTGGCGAAGTGTATCCGGTGGGACTGTCGTCTCATCCACATAGAAACGGCATTGCCATTCATCGCCGTAAAACTTTGGCATCAGTTCCGCGTTCTTTACGGCTCCTTCACAATAGAGAGGCTTGTCCCCCCATAGACTAAATGAAATTACTTTTTTCACAGGCTCCCCTTCTTGGCGTTAAGAAGATAAACATCGATTTTACCTCTCATATACTGTGTTGCTTCCGCGATGGCTCCGACTTTAGTTTGAACATCTTCAAGTCGTTCGGCAAGTACCGTGCGATTTGCTTTACAGTCCTCCCGCTTTACATACCCATTCCTCCATACAGCCATTTTATATCCAATACCAATAGCGGCAATTGACGCAATAATCATTCCGGCAATGGCTGAAAAATAATCGAGATTAGGCATTAAGTTTATCCTCTTTCATCGCTTTTTTTACATGACGGAGCACAGACATAAAAAGTATTTTTCTTCCGCTTGTTTTGAAATCTTCAAGTATTGTTAAACGCTTTGGAATTTTCACAGACCTTCGTAATAAAAACATTAATTCAATACCGCTTCTTGCCGTTTTTCCCTTTTTCTGTGCAAGAAATAAATTTCCTCTTTTTGATTTAATAGGAAGAAGCGTGTCCTTTCCAAAATCTTTTGGTGAACGGCCTTGTGTTTTTTTACTAAGCGGTATTGCGAGCCAGCCCCTCTTTCCTGTTATAGTCATTCCCTTCTGGTGTGCCACAAGATATTTGGCAGTAGATCCCAGTCTGCCAACAATATCATTATCCGATATTCTATCTATCTTAACTCTCCAACTCCTCCGAGCATTTCCTGCTCCTATACTGAGTCCGGGTCGCCCCGATAATTGTCCTCTTATTATTTGTCTTTGATATGAATACAATCCCTGCTCTATTCCAGTAACAACGGCACGTTGTACTTCCTTCTTTTTAAAATCTATGCTTCGGACAATCTTTTCAAGATTACTTTTATACTCACCTGCCATGCATCCTCCGATATGGAGCAAGCATGTTGACGACTTCCGCGATAAATCTTAACTCAGGCCGCTCATTATTTCTCCGTAAATTGGTTGCGTCCCTCGTGGACCCAACCAGCTCGAAATCATCTTTGTGCTTGAACATGTACCGTATCTGCATCTGTGCTGCGATAGTAATATCAGGATAGGCCTCTGCAAGAGATTGATATGTAATAGACGCTATCACATCCGTAACGGTAGTGGCGGCATCGGCGGACTCTGTGGTATACTCAGTAATTGTCTCCCCAGCCTCGAATGCTCCTCGCAGATTGTCTAATACAAGCGTTTTGGTGTCCTGGGAAATAACTATTCCCATTGCCCCGGACGTGTTTCCAAGGACGAAATAATTAGTTGTAAAGGCATTGCCTGTGGTGATAACAAATGTACTTCTCGTTCCGTGGTATGCAAACCCTCCGGTATAGACAAGGCGCAATCCTTTTGGGTTAGAGAACCCAAAGCCATTCGTAATGTAAACGCTATTGCTTTCCGCGCCGATAATATATCCCGTATCGGAATCGATTTCGCTTTCGCTATCCCCGTCATATAGCCCTCGCGTGTCATAGTATGCGGATGTAATAGAGGATATCGGGGTGCCGCGAGGATAATAACGCTGTTTCTGTGGTGTCGCATCAAAATATTCCGTGTACGCCTTTGTCAAGAATGAGCGGTTAAGATATTTCTCAAATGACCGTGTTACCGACGACATCCAGTCTGTCAATTCTCTTTTAAGATATTGACTATCCGTTATCGGGGTATCGCGTTCATCAGAAAGATATCTTCTCAGCCGTTCATAACTTGTTACCAGTAACATCCTGATTCTCTTTTCTTTTTAAAATACCACTGGGAGTTTTATCCCCCAGTGGCCGCCAAGAAGGTGCGCGGGGGTCGCCCCCCGCCCACGTCCTCTATCGTTTACAGATCAAAAACAAGCGTCTTTGAAACAGCAGCTGCATCCGGTTTCCCCAGAATGCCAATTGCCGTAAAGTCGATTGTAAGCGGCATACTGGAGGTCGTTGTGACCTCAGTACGAAGGCCGACATACCGCTTGTGATTTTTGACCAGGACCGAACCCTCTTCTGTCGATTCATCGTTTCCGCTATATCTGTCGGTAAACGATGCACCGGTCATCAGAGTCAGGGTTGTCGGGTCGTCGGTTGCGCTTTCGTAAAGTGCGTTTGAAAGCGTTGCCGTTTCACCGAGAATCGTTCCTATGCCGACCGCAACGTGGAGTTCGTCGTAGTCCCTTGTATCAAGCAACACACCGGTACTGGTTGTAATTGCTGCTCCATTCCAGTACACAGCCGCGGACGTGAGACGTTCCGGTAGGAACATCGCACTCAATTTAGTATTTTCTGCAATTTTTCCAGGCATAATGCCAAGCTCCTTTTTACTTGTTAAGAATTAATACTCGGTAAAGTCATCACGATCACTGAAAGCGTCTTCAATCTTCGTGAACGCTGCCGGATTGGTAAGAGCAAGATCGTAATACTGGTCAGCCTTCAACCAGACTTGATTCTGCAAGAAAGCACTGTCGTCGCCCCGAGACGCATCTACAGACGCTGTCAACTCAAGGCCCTGCCACAGACCAAGAATGAAATGCGTCCAATCACCGTAGACCACAGCTGCGCAGTCTGGCGTATCTCCTTTTATCAATGTCTTCGGAACATGCGTTGAAGTACCGATCTTCGAACCGATCTGATCTTCAAGCATTACTTTACTGATAATAGGCGGAGAAAATACAAAGCCTTTGCCGGCAGTCTGTCCGGAATACATTGAAACACGCTGCATCTGCATGCCTTCGACCACGATAGGGCGTGTCAAAAATCCGAACTTGCCCATACTGAGATCATAGTCAACCTCTTCCAGATCAGTCATCATTTGTCTTGCAGTTTTGATAACAAATTGGCCACCGTTTGCACCGAGAGCATCAGTCGCGGTAAACCCGGTGTAGTTGAGAATTCCCCTCGGCTGCTTATCCGTTCCGGTCCCTGTGATAAGAATCCGGTGGATCTTCCGGGAGAGATCATTCTGCAGCTGACGGCGAATAAACGGCTCGGCCGCACCACGTGTCTGAAGAATCAACTGCTTCGAAACCTTCGTATACGCATTACACAGTTTTGGGCTCATGTTTTTTTCACCGAACGTATATGTCAATTCGGCAGGAACACCGCCCTCGGAGGTATGCGTAATACTGGACTCGTCTCTGGATTCCAAAACGGGAATCGAGAAATTACCGGCCAGCCCCGACATCGTGGTGATTCCAAGGCCATAGACCGGCATTGCAGCAAGCGCGGGTTCGATAATCTCATCCGAAAGATCCACGGGGATAGTGTATCCGCCCGCAGTCCCATCACCGGCTGTCGCCGCGTTCGTTTTCATGTTGTCGAAGACCTCTTTCTCAAAGCCGCAATCGTTCTCCCGCCCTGTCAAGATATACTTATACGCACCGTGAAGGGAGAACTTCGTTTTCTCATCTGCGGAACCGGGAAGAGAGTTGTTCCTCGTAACACTGAGGATCTGTTCTTTCTGCTCATCCATTTTCTTTTCAAACTCGGCGAGTTTTTCATTGACTTTCGTCCTGATTTCATCGCCGGTCGCTGTCAGAGTCGTCGAGATAGCATCAACCTTTTCGAGATACTTGGCCCTCTGCTCCTCGAAGATTTCTTTTACTTTCGATAGTGTATCCTGCACACTCATACTCGTTTCCTCCTTATTGTTTGTTACTACTACTTACCACTCGTTGCCGAGTCACGTCTGACATCCGCCACAATTGAAGCTACCTGCTCAGCCGATAGTTCTATGTCATCGTCATCCGCCTGATCGCCGCTTCCCTGGGGAGCGTGATAGGAGACAATCGATTCCCGAACATCGCGGGAAAACTTCTCAATTGCATCAGACAGTCTATCGAGCTTATCGGCTACGAGAGTCTGTTTCGTTATTAACAGGTTGATAGATTCCCTTACTTCGTTTTTGAAAGTTATTTCACAAACCACTGGAGAAGAGCTTTCCCCATTGCTGAGAACTCCCTTGAATTCTTTATGGATAGCAAAAATTTCATCCGCTTTCCATGTATCCTTCGGATAACAATACGCCCGTTCTTCCCAAATATCCTTCCCCTTGATTTTTCCGAAAATAATAAAGTATTCTTTTTCTCCATATTTCTGTGTGCCCTTCCGGGATTTCTCGTATTTATCCGAAGTATCGGCGATGTAAATATGCTCCTTATTACTATCGCCCATAGCCCCTTCCTCTAGTATTTCTGCTGTTAACTGAAAGAAATCATACGCATCCTCGTATCCAATGTCTTCGGGGATGGTATCGTTTACATGCAATACATCTTCCATCTCCGCAATCAACAGTACCTGTAATAGATCAGAAGAGTCCTCGGCCTGCCTTATGCCGTCTTTTGTAAGCAAATCAATACTCCGGGCATTTGGATTCGCCGGGACCGGGGTCACAGAGATTTCAAGGAGTTCCCATTTTTTGAAGATAACACCCTCCGGTGGCATTCCAAATTCCTTCCGCTCTTCATCGGTAGGACGATAAATATCCTGCATTGACTTGGGGAGGAACCCTATTGATACCGTTTTCAGCGCACCGGAGACACAGTACTGGAAAGCTGTTTCAGACACGCCGGAAGCATCGACTGTTGAATCAAAAAATAACAACCATCCGATAATTGCTCTCCGCTCCGGATCGTACCACGTTTTGATTGACGCGCCTACGGGGAGTTTGCGGGAATCGTGAAACATCAGGACAACCGGGTTTTTTTTAAAGTTGACAAGGTCCCCGCCATCCGCCTTGACAATGTCACCGTATCGATCAACTGTTTCGTCCGTAAAAACACGCTCGACGACACGGTTCTCGTATCCCTCACGGTACTCAATACCAATCGATTGACAGAGCGCTTTACACATCTGCTCGTCCATCTTGACTTTGCCGCCTCTGGCACGCACACGGGATGTCCGTTCTACCCTGTTGTCAGACGTTGTCTTATCATTTAGAATTTCTTCGACGGTCTTATTCCCGAACAGCTCCTCAAGTGGATTATTTTTTACGGTTTTTTTGCTCATCCTTCTCTCCTTTTTTTCTATTGAGAATAAATCCGAAGGGAAAACCGCGACGCTCAAACGCCGTTACGTCATCCCTGCGTTTTTTAGTAGTCCCTGACATGGAATAGTCCCTCGTCTCCTACCTCAAACATTGAAATGAATCCCGGCCATATCAATGGGGGAAAGGTCAGACATCCCGCGCTTCCCCGCCAGTTCTTTGACCATCCCTTATGTACCAAACATTGCTTCATCGCTGATTTGCCGTGCTTGACATTTATGCTTCTTGTGTCTACCCAATCTCTATTATTTATTATTAATATCTTTCCCCGTCTCCAATGCTTTATGCATTTCCAGGTGTACGTTCCCGACGCTATCCAGGCATACCAGAGACTCCAATGCTCTTTTGGGCGAAAAGGTTTATACGGATTCGGGCATGAAGACATCGGACAAGCAAATTGAATACTAGTATTACAAAGGATAATGGTATCCCCATATATGACATCACTTACCGGGGTCGAACGTACCTGTACTATTAATTCTTTTTTCATTATCTTAACCGGCGAATTACGATTCCCGCCGCAAGCGCCGCCGCTGTCGTCAATGTCGTTTTCGTCGCACTCATAATTATTTCACTCCTTTTATTGCTTTGTGCCCAACCGCTACACCCGTCCATACTGCCAGCATCCCGGCATTACCACGGTATCAAAATCCAGATACCCTTTGACTTGTACCTCATTATCAAGATTAAAAATCCTATTCGTCATTAATTCTCTTTTCGAATCCTTTTATGTAATTCCGGATATCATGCCACCAGCAGTTTATCCACTTCCGTATCCCTACATGGTAGTAATTGATAAAAGGCATTATCGTAACCGGATCAAAATTGGATACGAATCTAAAGTGTTCAGGAATCCGCTTGTTATACGAATCCCGAAACGCCCTGTTGCCGATCCGCGGAGACCCGGTTGCGTAAACTTTCGGAGCGTTGCCGGTATTGTACTGGATGTCTACCGCGCAAAGCGTAGCTAAAGCCGCCCCGAGAGAATGTCCAAAGATAATTATATTCGCAGGATGGTATTTGTATATTGACATCAAAATTACGCCTTTGACACTCTTATATGCTTTTAAAAATCCAGCGTGTACACGTATCTTCGATTTCCCGTTCCCATACGGAATTGTTTTCTTGTACGCACGTATATCCGTTATCACATCCCGTACCGACGCAGTCCCCAGGAATCCTATGTAAAGCAAATCCTCACCTGGCACAAACTCAAAAATATATTGCGTATCCGTATTAGAGTTCTCTACCTCTTTGGGATAGTACCCATGTATGGGATACACAGGCTCGCCGTCGTATCGGTAAACCTGCTCAAGAATTTCTGCTGCTATTAATGCGTTCATATTTCAGCCCGTACTGATACAATTTCTTTAAGCATAAATCTTTCTTTAATCTATTACTGGTAGTGCGACACAACGGCAATTAATAACATTCCCCGCCGTACCACCGGGATCAAGGGGGAACCGTAAATCATTGGAGAACGTGCCGCCTATCACTATTTTCTCTCCGTCAATCTGGTGTCTTTCCCGTACCATCTCATCCCCGGCACTCAACCATTCCTGCTCCCGGATATCAGATGCTTTGAAAGCGTCATTACGGCTTTGTGAGCTTATTGATCCAGTCTCCGTCCGGGAGAATGTCATTGCCCTTCCTGCTGACATTTTATCTACCGTCTGTTGTAGTGCCGTTTTTAGTGTACGAGAATATTCCCGAGCAGTCCAGTTCTCTTCGAGCGCCTGTGTAGTAATATTGGCAACGATTTTCCTGGATACGTCACTGGTCAGTGAGTTTACTTCCTGTAATTTGGCAATACGAGTCTTGACCAACTTCTTTATATTCTCTTCGGTAACAGACCATTGTATCACTCCGGGATAATCGGCTTTCAATTTCCTTTTCTCCCGTTTCATTTGTGACGCAGCCTCTGGGGTATATGATGCAATCAATTGTAGATCGGCATCAGATAAATCAAAAAGGAATTCATTTGGATCAACGGTAAATTGTCGTATCCGTAAATCGGAAACAGCCTTCTCCTGCCTCTTAGCCCACGCGTCTATATTATCAAGCATCTCATTACGTAATTTGATGTTATGCCGTGTAAACATTGCCCGCATCGACTTCTCGCCCGGATCTAATATTACCCGCACATATTCATTCCAGATATCCAATCTCTGCTTACGGCCTTCTTTCGCTGCTGCATGCTCGAGTTGTTTAATTATTTCCGTATTAGCAGGGACTTCTCCGCTGGCTATCTTATTACGCAAAGCGGCGGTGAGGACGGAAAGTAAGTGTTTCTCAGGTTTATTTGAGGCCGACCCGGGCACTGCTACATAGCCCTCTGCGAGCATTTCAATATCAATAAGAGAAGTGGGAACAAACCGTTTTGTCAGCCACGGGTATTCTACTATGTCTACTGGAACGGCGGATACACGGAAAGCCTCTGCCGCCGGAACATCCATTTGCCACATCTTGAAAGCATTCTCAATCTGCGCCGTATAGTCCTCACGTAATGCGCCGACATTCGTTTTATCCGACTTGCCGCGAAGGTTTCCGGGAGCAATATACTGAATCCATTTGCCATTGATAGATGACCAAATTCGACTATCGAGAGGGATGCGTGTCTTTTGCCAGACACTTCTATCTGCCGCGTCTGCAGTTGCCCGATTCATCCCGGATTCAAAGATCCCTATCTCCGCCTCATTAACACCATATACAGCTTGTATACGTAAACGATTGTCTTTACGCTGCTCCATATATTGCATATCAACATTCGTCCGCATAAACTGTTCGTATTTAAGGCCGTGTGCTAATGCAATGGTCTTCCCTGCCGAGCCTGCCCCGCTATATTGCTCATTCCATTTTTCCTCATACTGGCGAAGTTCCTCAAAGTCAATAGTATCATTTTCCGTAGTAAGCAAACCACCTATCGCTCCGTAATTTGTCAAGAAAGATGTATTGAGTTCATCTGATTTCAAATCCTGAAATACTGGTATCTGTGCGGCGGCATAAGGTGACAAGCCTTTAGTTGGATCACTGGGATTGGGAAGTCGAATACGAATAAGCTCTCCAAAATCAAATTCCATTATCTTGTTACCACCGACTACCATTTCCCATCCATTAAATTGCCGGGTATTCCGGTTATATCGCGGTTTGATTACGTTATCCGTATACGGCCATATCTCTGCTGGTATCTTTCCGGAACGAGGATCAAAGTTCTTTCCTTTGACACCACTTTCCATATACCAGAATACCTGTCCTCCGGGCGTTGCGGCAGTCGGCAAAAGAAGTCCGAGCAATGTAAAATCCCATAAATCAGTGCCGGACATAAGAGGATTAGGATTCTCAAATAATTTGAGCACCTCATGATCTGCAATAATGTCCTGCTCATCATCTACTCTGTAAAGAACTTTAGGAAGGGTGGATATCGGCTGCATAATACGATTGATGGCGGCATAGGTCCAGCTGTGATACATATACGGATTCCGTGCAAGTTTCTCCACAGACGTATTACTATGACGAGATCCTGTCAAAAAATTAGGGGCAGTATTTGGAACAGTCTTTTTAATAGGCTGGACAGGATTCCCATTTGCTCCGTATAGAGTAACAGGATTACTTGCGGAACGTATGGCTTCGGTAGCGGCTATCGATGCGAGAGTAGCCTCTACAACGGCATTAGTAAATTTCCCCATTTATATTCCCTTATTGTGATACCATTGATTCATTTTTCCTAACAAGTCTTTCAAGAACGCCAATAGTTTCCCGCTCTTGCTTATTGTCAAGGTCTTTGCTTGTTACCATCATAGGCTTTATTATAATCATATCATTTTCCCACGCATACCCGAGACTATCAATGCCATGGTTGTCCCTGTCAACGGGCAATGCAATAGTGTTCCCGTATTTATCTTTCTGCCACTGGTATAGAGAAAACTCATTAATAGTTCCTTGACTATTTTTATCAATAATCCATCGTTGTTGCTGCATCCACTGGATACGAAAGAGGACCGCAGATCCACGCCCCTGGGCATAGCCCCCGAACAACCGCCGTTTCTTAACCGGGTGTGCATTGAGTCCATGCATACGCAGTTCTGCAATAGATTTCGGTTCCGCGCTATCGCACCACACCAATTCTCTACCGCTATATGGTTTAACCTTCTCGGCGATAATATCGTTAGTGCATCCAGTTTGATATATCTCATCTGTAACATAGATACTGTTACGTCCATTAAATTTCCCAGACCCGATACCTCGTGCGCTTTTTGTATAGACAAAGGGGTCATTGGCATATCCGAAGTCAAGACCGTGTTTATATGAAGGGAATACGGCATCGGACAAATCCATGATTTCCCAATTCTTAAAAACGAGGTCCCCGAGCGTTCCCCAATTTCCAAGGCCGTAAACGTTGTAATAGAATGAATCCGCTGTTTTGAAACCTTCAATACGGGCAATATCATCTTTGTCAAGGAATTGGTTGTCCTTGTATGTGGTTTTGAGAATGAATAATTCATCGGACATGGATGCGGTAATATCTTTGTTGTTAAAAAATCGTTTACATATCCAATGCTGGCGAGAGATAGGATTGAATGACATCGTAACTCGTTTACGGACAGGAGACCGCCCACGTAATCGAAGGATAAGCTGATTAAAGGATGGTTCACTAATTTCTGTTGCTTCCTCAATCCATACGTCCGTGATAACGCCCTTTTTGGGTTTAATGGATTTAATCTTTTCGGGATCGTCAAGTCCCCTGAACAATACCTGGCAGTCGTTGATAAGACACGTAATAGACATGCTTCCGGATATGTTAATCTGGAAAGCTTGCTTAACTTTAAAGAAATTAATTGTCTCAACAAGCTGATTAAACGTGGATTCCCGTAACGTATGCGCAGTATTACGGGCAACAAGATAATTTCGTTTTCCTTCAATGAGGTCAAGAATGCACCGTTGGGCGAGAAAGTAAGACTTTCCCGAACTTGATCCACCGTAGAAGATTTGCAGGGAAGACTGTAGATTAAGATAAGAGCGATAGACGCGGTTAAATATTTCGTTATGTATAACAAGTTCCACACTTATGCCATTGCTCCCCGGTTTTTACAATAATAAGTAAAATTCTATTTTTTGGCAGACAAAAAATGGCTATTCCGGTCTGTAAAGGGCATTTATTTCTGAGTAAATTTGGAAAGTTTGACATATTTACTAATTCCATCAGTCTCAATTAAAAATCTAATTCTACTCCCCCTTTTCCTTGGGCGCAGGATCATCCGTATACGTAATATGGATTACCTCTGCAGGGAGACCAACAGGCTGTACGACCTTGCCCTCGGTGCGCTCGGCTATGTATTCAACCGCCCAAGGTTGCCTGTTGTAAAGGGCTTCATCATAAGCGGCAATATGAAGCGCGTGTTTACGGGAGATATTTTTATATACGCCACTCTGGGAAGTGTATTCAGGTAGTATTACATTACCAAGTTCACGGAGGATTTCTGCTATAGAATTTTTTCCCGTAGGACGACCGAAAGGATTACCTGTTCTATTCTTTGGAAGATTATCGCAACCACGTTTTTCATGGATAGATGTACGGGGGCCCGGGACACCACCACGCTTACGCTTCTTATTTGTCACACGTAATAGTGTTTTCACTTTTTTGGCGGATTTTTTCTTTGGCATACTATAAGTATACTACTTTTTTTACCAAAAGTAAAATGTTTTTATATATCACATAGATAAAAAATAATATAACTATGTTATAAATCAATATGTTATAAAAATGAAAAGAATTTACAGAAAATATAGGCGTATTGAAAAAGTATTAAAATTATCTGTAAAGCTAGAAAGTAAGGACAGAGAGGAGCAAAAAGAGGAAAAGGGCTGTCAGTACAATAGCAAGCAGTACCAGACAGCCCTCGTAATGGTAGCGAACGAAAATTTTAAAGAAAATATCCCCTACATTCATTTTTCAACTCCATTTCTTTTAACAGGTTTTTTTCTTTTTACGATAAACGATTTTTCCCATTCACCATACTCAAGTGAAGGGCCATCTTCATACGCCATCAGGTGCGCTACGGCCTTTTGTCCGGTACGCATATCAGAAGTACGTAAAATGATATGCTTGTCCGTAGTCATCTGTATGTGCACAGCAGCCTCCCCCGATGAATCCGGGCAGGACGACTCCAACGCAGACAACGCCGCTGATAATCGTTTACGATTTACGATAATCGATTCCGATTGATTAGACGAAAAGCATTTTTCTAATAGTGGGAATGCGTCCAGTTTGGTATTAGTGTTTTTAATTAAAAGCGATGCCTCGCGTCTGGCGTCCGATGTCTTTACAGATAATTCCGATTGCGAAACGGGGTCTACGGCAGCGTGTTCAAGCAGCCCTCCAAATTGCATATCCCTTGGAATA
>Ga0207997_1001025_pt1 | contig 14523 bp, 21 predicted proteins | sample AntAceMetag02UKN_FD_184777 | JGI IMG/M metagenome (GOLD analysis project Ga0207997, IMG submission 184777) | Saline lake microbial communities from Ace Lake, Antarctica - Antarctic Ace Lake Metagenome 02UKN (SPAdes) (version 2) | ecosystem: Environmental > Aquatic > Non-marine Saline and...
AAAGAAGTAAAAAGCTACAACCATGAACGGCATTGCTATGATCGCATAGACCATATTAACATAAAATTGCTCTTGCTCTTTTTGTTTCGCTTTTTCTTTGTTTTCTTTGTATCTGCTCATAATGTTTCAATTATTTTATTCGTTAAATCTTCTAATTCCTTATATGTATTTTCTATTAATTCCTTTTCTGTTTCAAAAATAGCAAAATATCCTTCTAGCTCATTTCCTTTTACTAATAAAGGTATTTCAATATCACAATCAAAATAGGATTTTATAAATTCTATTTCATAAGTCTTGTCATTACAGAGACCGTTATTATATACATCATAGTATAGTCTAGAGATGCATCTTAGTAATTCGCCTTTAATTGTCTTTGCCATACCTTTAGCTGGGACATGTTCTTTATACAGGGCATCGTACTTTTTCTGATATTTCCCTTTTTTATTCCAATATGTTTTTTCCATAATTTTTATTTACTTTTTATAAACTTAATAGCTTCTTGCTTATTATTAAACCACCTATGGCTGTCATTTCCACAATAACCGCTAACTACGTATCCATTTTTTCTAGGCTCGTCAACCATAGAGCCATTTCCTAAAGTGAAAACAAGTATATATCTGCTTTCTCTTAACATTTTTTTATTAAATTCTTTTACTTGTGTTATCTCCATAATTTATTTTTATTTATTTTGTTATTACCCATTTTATTGTTTTGTTTTCTAACATTTTATAAACAAATTGTCTTTTTTGTTCTAGGTCATACTTCTTTAATATTTTCTTGTTCTCTTTAGAACATTTGTTATATATGCCAATAAAAGCTTCTCTTATTATTTCGTTATCTCTCTTCTGTTCTCTTTTTTGGCATTCTTTACAAATTCCATATCCTTTGTCTTGGTCTTGGTCTTGGTAATTATCCCATGTTTTAAAACCTATCCCACAACAACCGCATATTAAATTTTTCATAATTTATATTTTATTTATTTTACTTGCTTACCGACTTATAAGCCCTGTAAGGTTTTAATTTAATCTTGAATACATCTTTACTCTATCTGTCGTATATTCTTGATATTTTTTATTAAAATCATCTACTATCTTTTGGACTTCATCTTCCAATATATCTATTGACCCATTGCTACTTCCACTCCATATAATATATCCATAATATCCATCTTTCTTTAATCCTAATGCTTTGCCCATTCCCTTACCTACTACTACTCCTACCCAACCTGCTCCCCTAAATATATTCTTCTCTGCTCTTTCATCTTCTATTTTAGATATATCTAGATTTTCTAACTTTTGTTTTAATCCTTTTGTGTTTTCCATAATTTTATTTACTTTTATTTAATCTTAATTAATCATATCACATACTTGATGCTATTGCAAGAGCTAACTGTTAATAACTTATGCTATTGACAAATAGCCCAAAGTGTGCTAGTATAAAGATAGAGAAAGAGCAAAGGAGATAAAACTCAATAAATACAACACTTTTTTTATGTCTCTTTGCTCTTATATCTCTATCAGTTATTATAATACCATTAAGCAACTACAACAATTTGAACATATTAGTTGATTTTATTAAATTATGCCGATTAAAGAGAAAGCAAAAAGACAACAGAAGGTAATACCTAGAAGAGAATTGGAGCAAAACAAATCACTTTTAAGAACTTTTAGCTTATCAATCAGCTCAACAAAAGAGCTTAAAAAGCAGTTAAAAAAGTACTTCCAAAATACAGCAATTGAGGAGTGGACTATTCACGGGCTAAGCTTGAGTCTAGGCTTGACCAGAAGCAAGTTGTTAAGGTATTCTAAAGGCGAAATTGATACTCATATAGATGGAGGAGAAACCTTCTCAGAGCTTATAAACAAAGGGAAAGAGCTTATCGCATACTCTTATGAGCTTGATCTAAAAGCTAAGGGAAACATGGGAGCAGTGTTTGCTCTTAAACAGTTTGGCTGGGTGGATAAGCAAGAGCTAACAACTGATAACAATATAGTAATAACATTGAAGAAATATCCCGAGCAAGATGAGGATCTAATAGAACCTAAATCAACGCACAGTCTTTAAGGGTCCAATTTAAAGGATTGTAAGGTATTAAATAAGGATATAAGGAAAAGATGAAACTAATATGGCGAAAGTGTAGGAATTGCGGGTTAATATATAGGCATGGAATAGCTTTGTTTTGTTCACCTAGATGTTTCAACTCGTATTGTAATAAGCACCATTTAAAGCTTAAAGACTTAAACCGAGAGGAACTAGAGTCAATCATATCATTGGTAACTAACTACAAGGAACTCAATGAATACAAGGAGTATTGCCATAGATTAACAACATGGACACGCAAGAGATTGAAGGCACAAGGCTATCCAATCATAGCAGGCACCTACTTATAGCACTATAATAGCCCTAAGCTCTTAGAAGAGCAGTCAGACACCTCTTAGAGCCTATCTACAGGGCAGTTAGAAGGCTTAAAAGCCCATAGATATAGGGTTAATCATTATGTGGGGGTGGGGGGTTGCCCCCTTTTGTAGAATAAGTCTATCTAAGGAACCCTCCTACATATTTTACCAGCCCATTTTACATCCAAAACGCCCATTTATGGTATAATACGCATATTATAACACATTAAAAGTCTAAAATCCCCGAGGGAAACTTTTAAGGAAAATGAGAAACCCTTTGTTTATAACACATTCAGCTATTGACAGAATTTAAAGGCTCTGTCAACCCCATATATATGAAAAACAACAGACAATATGATAGGACAGAAGAACAAAAACTAATAGCTAGAGAAGATGTTGAATTTGGAGAGATTTGCACAATAGTATGGAAGAGACGCTTTAGAAAATATAAGGAAGGAGATGATAGCAAAAAGACCTTCTTTGTAGCTTATGATTTTTCTAAGAAAGGAGATATTCTGCCTGACATGGTTCATTCAAAAAATGTATTAATTGTTAAAAGACCAAGATGAATATAACACTCCCACATAAATTCAAACCAAGAGAATATCAGAAGCCTTTATTCAGAGCTCTTGATGGTGGTAAGAAGAGAGCCGTTCTTATATGGCACAGGCGAGCAGGCAAAGACAAGTCTGCTTTTAATTATATGATCTGTGAGATGTCTAAGAGGGTAGGGATATATTATTATTTTCTACCTACATATAATCAGGGAAGGAAGATAATCTGGGAGGGGATAGATAAGGATGGATTTAAGACCTTAGACCACATACCCAAACAACTGATTAAGAATATGAATAATCAGGAGATGAAAATTGAGCTTATCAATGGTTCGCTCTTTAGGGTTGTTGGTTCTACAGAGGTTGACAATATAGTTGGTACTAACCCTATAGGCTGTATCTTTTCAGAATATGCCCTACAAGACCCCAAAGCTTGGGATTTCGTAAGACCTATTCTTAGAGAGAATGGAGGCTGGGCTCTATTTGTTTACACTCCTAGAGGGAACAATCATGGAAAGAAGCTCTATGATATGGCAAAGAAGAGCAATAATTGGTACACAGAGGTTCTCACAATAGATGACACTGGAGTTATGAATAATGAGGATGTTGAGACAGAGGTTAAGGAAGGAATGGATGCAGACCTAGCAGAACAGGAGTTTAGATGCTTTAAACCTGAGACTGATATTATGTGTCAGAATGAAGTTAAATTAATAAAGGATGTTAATATAGGAGATTATGTTCTAACTCATAGCAATAGATATAGGAGAGTCAAACAAACTTTCAAAAGAGAATATTCTGGAGAAATGATTAAGATTAAATCTTATGGGCATAATAAAGACTTAATAGTTACACCTAATCATCCTATAAGAGTTTGTAATGATGGAGTTAACAATAAGTGGATTGAAGCTGAAATGTTGAGGAAAGGAGATAGAATTACCTTTCCAAGAAAACTATTAGGAAAGCAAAAATATATCTCAAAAGATTTAGCGAAATTAATTGCTTGGTACATCGCTGAAGGAAGTGGAAACAAACAAACAGTTACATTTGCATTGGGAACTAAAGAAAAAAGTTATATTAAAGAGATAGAAATGATAGCTAAAAAAATGGATATAAATTGTACAAAATCTGTTAAAGAAAATGCTACACAAATATCTCTAAACTCAAATGAGCTCAGAGAATTTTTAGAAGTTAATTGTGGCTCTCTGGCTAAGAATAAAAAGATACCATTTGAGCTTATAAGTGGATATGAAAGGGAGGTATATGAAACTTTGATAAATGGAGATGGTTGCAGATATAAGAAGGGTAAGACATATAAAGAAGTATATTCTACAATAAGTAAGACTTTAGCATATCAAGTTCAAGCATTAGCACATATGATAGGAAAAACTGCCTGTTTCAGAGAGGATTTGTGTGCTGGGAAAGGAAAAATTCTGGGTAGAATTGTTAATATATCTGATAGATACCAAATTGATATATACAATTACAAGAGAATAGACAAAAGAAGAACCAAAATGCCAAGGCAGAGATTGCAGGTGCATAAATATAATGTGTCAACTCTAATAGCAAGTATAGATAGAATTAATTATGATGGATTAGTATATAATTTGCAGGTAAAAGATGATGAGAGCTATGTAGCCAATGGGAGAGTAACACATAATTGCTCTTGGAGTGGTGTCATGTCTGGCTCTTATTATGGTAAGCTTATGCAGATGGCTGATAAGGATAAGAGAATCACTAAGGTTCCATATGAGAGTGAGCTACCAGTATATACTGCTTGGGACCTAGGAATGAATGACAGCACAGTTATCTGGTTTATACAGGTTCTTAATGGAGAGGTCAGGTTGATTGATTTGTATGCAGCCACAGGAGAATCGCTAAATCATTATATTAAAATTATCAAAGAAAAACCTTATGTCTATGCACAGCATTACGCTCCACATGACATTGCGGTAAGAGAAATGGGTACAGGTAAGAAGAGATTTGAGATAGCAGCAGGATTAGGCTTATTCTACACAGTCGTTGAAAAGAGTTCCGTAATGGAAGGAATTGACGCTGTTAGGAGATTAATCCCTAGAATGTGGATAGATGAGGATAAGTGTGCGAGAGGAATAACAGCTATGTTTGAGTATCATAAGGAATATGACGAAAAAACACAGCAGTTTAAGAACCACCCTTATCATGATTGGACTTCTGATTACATGGATGCTCTAAGGACTTTTGCAATGGGTCATTATAATACCCAATTTAAGGAATATGCAGGAGTTGGTCAGGAGCAAAGAAAGTTCAGAGACATAATAAATTATAATCAAGAGGAGAGTGCGAGTAATCCACTTAACCCTTTTGAGATGAACTAATGGAAATAGAAAAAGAAGAGAAAATAGTACCTGCTTATTCAGAAGAAGAAGAACTATATAGAAGCAAGATAGTAAATAGGCTGTCTACAGCCAAAGAAAACAGAGACAAACAGCACAAGGAGTTTGATTATCTTACTTATACACAATATCTGGATGCTAATGAGGCAGGAGCTAATACTTATTTAAAAAGCGTGAAGAACAAAGGAGAGAAGAACTTCCAGTCAGGAACTATTAGAAATAAACTGATGGCTTATGTGAATGCTATCAATCAGCTTAATCTAAGCCCAGATATAATAGCCTATGACGAAAACGATATTCCAATACAAATATTGGGTAAAGCAATAGAAGATATTATAGAGAGATTAGATGAGATAGATGGAGATGAAGAAAAGAAGCTCTTAAGAGAATATGAACTCTGTATGCAAGGACATGTATTCATAGAAGATGTCTGGGAAGAGAAAACAGCAATTATTAAAAAGATGCTTAAGAAATGGAATGGAAAAGAGGCTAAATGGAATACGCTTACTAAGAATTGTATATCTAACCCAACAAGAACGATAATAACCCCTGCTTCTGTATATCTAGGAAATATAAGAGAATATTTCATACACAACCAACCTTACATCTTTACTATGGAGTATATTCCTTATAGTGAGGCAAGAGCTATATATGGTGAATGGGAGATGTTCAAGTATGTGCCAGAAACTGTTGAGGAGATGCAACCAGAATGGGTTACTAATATGAAGGAGGAGCTTGATGAATCAGAGAAGAAGGAAATGGTACAGGTTATTAAATACCAATCTAAGCCAGATAATGAATTCCAGATATTCTTAAGTGGAGTCATGATGCTTCCAGCTTACTTCCCTCTAACACCTATAAGTGCAGATGGACAGTACACTATAGAACAACAGAACCTGCAACCAATCAAAACTAACTTTGCATATGGTAAATCAGTAGTATTTGAAATAAAGAACTTAGTAGCTGTAATGGATGAGTTCTTGAAGATGGGAGTTGGAAAAACACAGGCTTCTTTCAAACCTGCTATGCTTAACATGTCTAACAGGATCGTTAATAGCGACATATTCAATGCTGGTAAGTTTACAAGAGGTATCTTCGCAGGACAGTTGAAACCAGTGCTTGAGAAATTATCTGATGGAGTAACTGCAGCAGAATTCGGAATGATAGACAAAGTTAAGTCTATTGTAGATGAGAATACTGTATCTCCTACTACTACAGGAAGCATGGAAGGAGGAAGTGCTACAGCTACACAGATACTAGAAGTCCAAAGACAAGCTAAGATGATGATGGGTGTAATGATTACATCTGCTGCTCTGTTAGAGAAGAAACTAGCTGTTAAGAGAAAAGACCTAACATTAATACATTGGTTTGAGCCTACTGGTGATTCCCTAGATGAAGCTAGAAATGTTATTAAGAGTAAATATCGCCAGATGACTAAATACGGTGATATAAATGGAGAATTGGGATACAAGATGATTAGACTCTCTGATGAGAATAAAACAGCAGCAGAAATAAGAGTTGACGAGACAAAAGCATCAGTTAAAGCAGGAAAGAAGGTCAAGATTGTCCAAATATCTCCACAGAAGCTAAAAATGTCTAATCTTATATGGAAAGTAAATGTAGTCCCTAAAGAGAAGAAATCTTCTGAATTATCAAAGATATTGTTCTCACAGATGATGACAGATGCTATGAACTTAGGATTACAACCAAGTATTGAATATATGAGAAAGAGATTCGCACAAGTATGGGAGGAAAGTCCAGAAGAGATGTTCCCAGAATCATTGAAGCAAGAGGACCCTAACCAACCAAATGTTCCAGGAAATGGAGGACAATTCCAACCACCAAAGGTCAAGCCTGAATTAAAAATGAGTCCTGAATTAAACAAATGAATTTCAATGAAATAGAATGGGTTCCGAAGGAGCTAAGCGGTCCAGAAGAAATAAACCAAGCTAAAACAGCAGAGAGTTTCTATAATCCAACCTTTAAAAGAATTCTTAATAAGTATAAGAAAGAAGTGGCAGAAGAGATGGCTAATAAGGTAGAAGATATGGAGGGCTTACAAAGAGCCAAAGGTATGTTTGAAATGTTGATGCTCATTGACAAATGGTTTCAACAACAAAAAGTGATTTCAGAAGGAGAGGATTCCAAGCCAGAAGAGGAAGCCTCTATGTTTGAATAAAAAGGTCGGTTATTCCCTCTCGCATTAGGGGTTATCAATGCGTATTAAATAACCAAAAAATTATGAGTGAAGAACCAGAAACATTTACAAAAGAAGAAGTAGAAGCACAAATTGAGGCAAAAGAAACAGAATTAAATACTCAATTTAAAGAGAAAGAAGATGCTTTTACTACAGAGATAACAGAATTAAAGGAAAATATGGCTGGATTAGACGATAAGGATAAGAACTTTGCTGCTTTAAGGAAAGCAAAAGAGAAAGCAGAGCAAGATAGAATAAGTCTTGAGAGTTCTTTTGATGACAAGCTTTCAACCTTTAAGAAGGGATTGTTAGAAGATAAAATAACACAAGCTATAAACAAAGTTGCAGGTAATGACACAGAGCAATTCAAGAAAGTAAAGCACTACTTTGATAATTTCAAAGGAGATATAGCTACAGATGCAGATATAACAGAAAAGGTCAATAACGCAGCGATTCTAGCTGGAAACAGAGTAATGCCTCAAGGAATAGGTTCAGGTTTCTCTTCAGGTATAGGATCAGCACCAGTGCCTAATACAAATACAGTAGGAAAGCTTAAAGACCCAGGTTCAAGAAATGTTGCAGCTATGCTAGGGATTACAGACGAGAAATTAAAAGAACATAAAGCAATATGAGCAACATAGAAGATATTACAAAAGACCTCGGCAAACCAAAGGTAGAACCAAAAATAGAGAAAATCAATGTTAAACTGGACAAAGATATACCAGCTCCAACTCCTGATATGGACATAATCAAGACTCTTCAAGCTCAAATAGAGCAAATGAGAGAGCAGAACAAAGTCCTATTTGAATCTGTTGATAAGGCAAGATTAGCAAAAGCTAGGTCAAAAGGAAGAGGAAAAGAGAACTCTATTGTAGGAATCAGAACTATTATGGTTGAAGGGAAAGATAAAGCACCAGTTTTAAAAGTCATAGTAGGATCACAATCTATCGTAGATGATGTATATCAAGACCCTAGAACAGGTACATGGAAAGAAAACCAACAAGTCAAGCTCTTATTCGCTGATGGAACATCAGAAGTAATGATGTTAGTGATGTTTATAAGAAATTATAGAATGATGTCATCAGAAGAAATAGGAAAAAGCACAGAGGGCGGAGAGACTTTCCTGAAACTAAAGGCAGAAGATGGAAAGACTTACAAAATAAATGTAAAAAGTGTTAACTAATATGTTCATAGGAAACAAAAAGATAAAAACAAAGAAAAAATCTACTAATAAGTCCTATTTAGGCAATGCTATGGTAGAAGTAACCTTTGAAAGTGAGGATAGTAGAGAATATCTTGCAAAAGATATTGATAAGCTTATTACAAAGAAAGCAAGCACTCCAAATGAATACTATTTAAAGTATTGTCATCCTATCATTAGTGACATTCTGTCTATATTAGCAGAAAATAACTTGACAATAGAGGAAACACAGTATGTGCTAGGTGAAAGATTAATAGGTTCTTTACAAAGCAACCAAGATATGTCAATTTCTAAGTGCTTTGGAAAGAAATATAAGCATAATCTTACCTTAATGGACTTCCATAGGAAGTTAACTGGTAAATAATATGGAATTACACCCTTACGAAGAATGGTTAATAGAAAGGTTGAGAGGTCAATATAAATTTAGCGAAGTGGTCGTTAAAGTTCAAGATGGCTTGCCTGTTATGATTAAGCAGGTTGTCTTGAACGATAAGCCACCAAAAATACATGATGGACAAAAAATACTACGAGGAAAAGCAAAGTAAACTACATCAGAGATTTGCAAGGAAAAAAGATGAGTTTATTAATGAAAGCATGGCTCAAGCCCAAAAATATTCATTGGAGTTTAAAGATTTGCGAACTGAAATCAATGAAATCAATGAGATATTAAAGGAAAAAGAAGAAAAGGTCTTGACAAAGAAGAAATAGTCTGCTATAATGGAACATTAGGATAAAAAGCTGACTATTCAAATAGAGGCACTCTGTAAAAGGGGTGCTTTTATCTTATTAATCGCAACTATGCGTAAAATAGAACTATTCGCAAGAGAGGCGTCACATCTCATGTATTAAATAAAACAAAGAAATATGGCAGAAAATTCATTCAGACCATTAAAAGGTGACTGGATTACGAAAGAATATACTCTTAAAGTATCAGCTGGAGCAGTTGAGGTAGGAGATATGATGATGGTAACTTCAGGTGGAGTCACTGTTGAGCTGGGAACAAATGCAGCTACTGCATTAGTAGGAATTTCAACAGAAACTCTTGCAAATGTTGCAGCAACACAGACTATCCGTATAAAAACACCTAAAATCAAGACATCATGCACTTTCGTTGGAGCAGTCACAGATGGTGTATTAGCAGTAGGAGATACTGATACATTAAGAGGATGTGATTTAGAAGATCATGAAGGAGTAGATGTGGACACAGACACACACCACATGTTAGTAATCGTAAAGGGTCGTGTTGCAACAGCAGATGGAGCAACAACAGCTGGAGAGGCAGAATTCAAGTTTGCTCAATTACCAGAAGATATTAGTGCTTTCTAAGTAAATTAAAGATAAAAATATATGTCACAAGAATTAAACACAATATCCTTTGATGATTTCACAGCTTTAGCAAGAATCAAGTGGATAGAAGGAGCAATGTCAATTAAGAATTCTATGTTGAATTCAGGAATTGTTAGGAGAGTTGAAATCCCAGCAAATTCTGGAGATACAAGAAAGTTTTCTGAAATTGATACAAATGAGTACCTAAGTTATAAAGCAGAGGGAGACCAAGCTGCTAGAGGTCAAGTTCAGCAAGGATATACCAAGACAATGACAGTTAAAAGAATGGCAGAGAATGTCGGAATTACTTATGAAATGAGGAAATTCAACAAGTATCCTGAAGTAATCTCAGCATTGTTAGAAGCAGGACAAAAAGGATGGAGGACTATTGATAGAGACCTATCACATAGACTTACTTTCGCAACAGCTACATCTTATGTAGATAGAGACGGAAGAACAGTAGCCACAACTTGTGGAGACAGTCTTCAATTAGCTTATTCAGCTCATACTCTAAAGGGTTCAACAACTACATATAGGAATATATTAGCTAATAACCCTAGATTATCTAAAGGTTCAATAGAACAAGCAGAGAGATTGATTGTAGAACAGACATACAATAATTTAGGAGAATTAAAGAATGATGTGGACTTTGGTATATTGTTCACAACAGGAGATCCTAACACTGTTAACACAGCAAGGGAGTATCTAAAATCATATTCTGACCCAGATGCAGCTCATTCAGGAGTAATAAATGTTAATAAAGGAAAATATAGACATGTTATCATCCCAAGAATGGCAACAACAGCAGCAGGATCATATGATTCTGACAAAAGATATTATTGGGGATTAGTTTCTTCATCTTTATCATCATTTTTCTACGGAAACTGGGAATCTCCACATTTAGCTTTACCTAAAGGTAATACTAATGCAGAGGATATTCAGACAGATGATTGGGACTATAGGAACAGAGCAGCTTACGGAGATGTTATCGTAGGAGCTAACTGGATCAAAATGTCTCTAGGAGACGGAAGTGCGTAAACGATCCTTATAAGTTTTGGTGGGTTCTTCAAAAATCCACCACCCGATAGGGTTATTTATGTTTGACTTTCTCTTAGAGGATTAAAACATAATAGGTTTGGAGGAGGACTCTATTAAATAAAATTTTAAAATTATGAGTAATTATAATCAGAACAGTGGATATGGACAGGGATTAGTAACATTCGCAAGAACTGTTTGTCCCACATTTGGAAATATCCTAGTGGTAATGAATTCAGCTAATTCAGATGAAGCTAACTATCACAAGATTCAGGAAATATTTAAAGCAGACCCAATGGGTCTAGTAAGATTCTATACTTCTTTAGAATCAGCATATGCAGCAGCAGAATCCAATAATAATGACATCATTTTACTTGATGGAAACTCAACTCATTCAATAGACGCTATGATAACTGTTTCAAAGAGCAGAGTTCATTTCGTAGGAATGGATGGTGGAGGAAGATTAACAGCTCAAGGAGCAAAAGTTGAAATGGGAGTTACTGGAGTAGTAACTGATTTAGCACCAATATTAGTTACTGGAACTAGAAATAGTTTTAGAAATATTAAGTTTATTAATGCTTCTAGCACTGATGAATCTTTATATGGATTTATTGATAATGGAGAAGGAACATTCATTGAGAATTGTTCAATGATTAAGACAGCTGGACTTGATGACGCTGGTTGGGCTAACTTCTGGATGGCAGGAGATAGTTTAACAATGAAGAATTGTGTTCTAGGTCAATCCAATGTTTCAAGTGCAGTAGCTCATTACGGTGTCTTAATTGATGCTAAAACTGGTGGAGGTTCAGGAGCGGTTAAAGAAAATTTCTTAGAGAATATCTATGCTAATATGTCTGTTGGAACTGCAGCAGCAGCAACAGCTTGTTTCATTAAAGTAGCCGATGGTGCTGCTATGAGCTTCAACAATACTATTAAGGACTTTAATGGTATCAACTTTGTTCAAGCTAGCACTGGAACAATTATGACTGACGCTGTTCTTGGAGCAGCTTGTACTGGAGGTTATCTAAACTTAATCAGACCAACCTTTATGGGTTGTACTGGTGTAGGTTCTGATGCAGGACAAGGAATTTACATTTCTCAATCTACAGCACCAGATGCTGATGGAGGTTTAGGAACTGAGTTGACTGACTAACAATTGAGTTCTTGATTGGGGGAGAAATCCCCCAGTCTAGCCTACTAAATTAACAAAAAAATATGCCTAAAGCAAAAAAAACAAAGGCAAAAGAGCCTACAATAAAAGTTATCAAAATTGAAAAACCTGTGAAGCCTAAGGTTGTTGAACCTAAAGCTACTATAAAACCTGAAAAAAGAGTCTTAGTATATGGCTCTCTTGCTCGTTATAAAAAGGTCATTAGAGAAGAAGCTAAGGAAGTAAACGGAAAACACTATATTGAAGTATTGCTAGAGAATGGAACTACTGAATTATGCCTTCTTAGTCAATATAACAGAAAGACATTTAAAATATGAAAAATTCACAAAGTAATTTAGTTTGCATGGATAGAGTTGGTATTCTAACTGCTGCTTTTACAGCAGCAACTACTGACATTATCACATCTAACACTCATGGATTAAAGAACGGAGATAAGGTTGTATTAACTACAACTACTACTCTGCCAGCAGGTCTCTCAACAGGGACTGTTTATTATGTTATAGAGGCAGCGACTAATACATTCAAATTATCATCTTCACCAGTTGCTAATTACACTACAGGGCAACTAGCAGCACCTGCTTGTGTTGATATAACAGATACAGGAACAGGAACTCATACATTCACAATGCACGATATCGGAAATGCAATATTCTGTGATGGGTTCAGACATATCATGATTGAAGTTGATACAGCAAGTAGTGCCAACCTTACATTCAAATTCCAAACATCAGACTTAGAAGAATGCCCTGACTTTTCAGCAGCACAAACAACTTCTAACAGATGGGACTATGCTGATGTTATAGATGATGAAGACAAATCTTCTATTGATGGTGATACTGGATTCTCTCCGGCAGGAACTGACGATCATAGAAAGTTTATGGTTAATTCAGATGGAGTAAGGTGGGTAAATACTATTATCACATCTTGGACAGCAGGAACTGTAACATCAAAGGTCTATTTAGTAGAAAATTAATAAATAAAAACTATGCCAGATAACAAAAAAACAATAGAAGAAGTTATTAAATTGAAAGAACAACAGACAAAGCTGATGGCATCTATTAACTCTGCTAAAATAGAAAGAGATAAACTTATAGAGAATAACAAAAGGCTAGATGAAAGAAAAGCAAAAACAGAAAAGAGTGTTGAGACAATTGAAGCTAAAAGCAAATCTATGACAGATTCTATTGATGCAAAAAGAACAGAGTTTGTCTCATATAAGAAAAAAGCTGTTGAAGAGTTAAACGATGAAAGAGAAGTTTTAAATAAAGAAATAGCAGAGCTATCTGCTAAGAAAATATCTAGCCTATCTGCTATTGATGATATTGAAATGGAATATAAGTCAATCAAGGCTTCATATGATAGAATGGTTGTAAGATTACAAAAAGCAGAATCAGAATTGACTGGAGTTCAGGAAGACAAAGCAGAAGTTGAAGAATACATAAAGCTATTAAAAGTATCTGAAAACAAAGAAAGCGAAACTCTATCTAAATTAAAAGAAGAAGTTGAAGTATATAAGATTGCAAAAGAAGATTTGGATAAAGTTCTATCTGACAAGGAGATTGCTTCAGAAGAAGTAGGTATCCTTAATGAAGAGACTTCTTTATTAAAAGCTAACAATGATAAATTAGATTCTCTATTTAGTGAAAAAGAGAAAGAGCTTGAAGCAGATATAGAAAAGTTAGAAGAAGAAAAAGCTAAGGAACAAAAAGAAGTAGATTCGCTGACAGCAACAGCAGTTAATGTTGGTATGTTAAAAGAGCAAGCCATTCTATTGTTAGAAGCAGGAGAAGAAATATATAAAAAAGCAGGAATACCATTCCAATTATCAGAAGAGTTAGATAAATTAAAGCAAAAATAACTATGAAGAAATTAATAGCAATACTATTTTCTATCATATTGTTAGCGAATACAGTTAGTGCTGGTTCTGTATATGACACTTGGGATACAAAAGGAACTTATATAAAAACCAGTTCTGTTCTTGGTTATGATGTCTTAATCAATGGATTAAGCAAATATCTGAATTTTAATGCTCTGTCAGGAAGCACCGGTTATGGTTTCAGAGATAGTGCAGGAACGATGCAATACAAGAATGTAGGTGGTTCTTGGGCTGATGTAGGCTCTGGAGCAGGCAGTGGGATTACTTCCCTTGCAGGACAAACAGGAGCTACACAGACATTCTCATCAACAACAGCAGATGGATTAGATTTCAAAATTATATCATCAGGAGATGACCATGATTTCCAAATAAGTTTAGACTCAGGCTATACAATT
>Ga0207997_1001029_pt1 | contig 14456 bp, 14 predicted proteins | sample AntAceMetag02UKN_FD_184777 | JGI IMG/M metagenome (GOLD analysis project Ga0207997, IMG submission 184777) | Saline lake microbial communities from Ace Lake, Antarctica - Antarctic Ace Lake Metagenome 02UKN (SPAdes) (version 2) | ecosystem: Environmental > Aquatic > Non-marine Saline and...
TCTGTTGCTAGAAAAAGAGATGGGTTCTTCTTCTACAGCTTTATCAAGAGAAATAGTCAAGTTATCCCTTGTTTTACCCTCTTCATTTTCTTCTTTTATTTTTTTCAGACAAGACTTACAGTAAACGGGCCGAACTCCATCAGGTTTAAAAACAACTTTGGTTTCCTTCCCACATCTCTGACATTTAGCATCGTATAAAGTCCTAGATGAAGATTTGTTTTCTTCTACCATTGTCAAATCACCAACCCATTTGAAAATTCTCTCTTCAACTTCTTTCTTAGGATTACTATATCTTTCACGAGAAGCTTTTATAATCTTATCTCTATTAATTTTTCCTTCATTTGGACTTGGAGGAAGAGTCGTAGCAGAGAAAGGATTACAGCTTACCCCATCAATCATCAATTTAAGATAAATATGATATTTTGTCAGATTTACTAAGTCTTCAGTATTAAAAACTGGAATAAATTCTTTCTCTACAAACTCAGCATCTTCTGCTCCTATCCTGAAAGAGATTAACGTTCCAGCATTACCAAAAACAGCGTCTCTCACTCCTTCCTCCATTTGAGAAATATATTGATGAGCCAAAATTAAACAAAGCCTATACTTCCTGGCTTCAGAAAGAACATTAACAAAACTTTCGGTTGCAAAATTTTGAAACTCGTCAACGTAAAGGAAAAAATCGTTTCTTTCGTCTTCTGGAATTTCTACTCTAGACATAGCAGCTAATTGTAATTTTGTTATTAGCAGAGCTCCTAAAAGTCTGGAATTATCTTCCCCCATTCTCCCTTTCGAAAGATTAGCAATAAGGATCTTTTTCTCATCCATCGCATCTCTCATATTAATAGAAGATTCTGGCTGACCTATAATATTACGAATAAGAGGAGCCGATATAAATTGACCAACTTTGTTTTGTATTGCAGCCGTAGCTTCAACTTCATATCTTTGAGTATATCTTGCAAATTCTTGGATCCAAAAAGATTTGATCATAGGGTCAGTAACTTTCTCAACAACTTTTTTTCTGTATTCGGCATCAGCTAACATTTTATTTACTCCAAGAAGCGTAGCCCCAGGATATTCCAGTAAGGCCAAAATACAATTATTAAGAATATATTCCATTCTAGCTGACCAAACATCAGGCCAAATTTTCTTAAAAACACCCATTAGTCCTCCTGCCACAAGATGGCGGCTCTCCAGACTAACTTTTTCCATAATGTTAAAAGAAATAGGATAATTTATATCTGCAGGATTAAAATAAATAACATCATTAATCCGATCAGAGGGAACAAAATCAAGAAGACGTTCAGCTGATTCTCCATGAGGATCAATAAAACCAATTCCATTACCATTTTTAATGTCTTGTATAGCCATATTTTCAAGCATAGAGGTCTTACCCATACCCGTTTTCCCAACAACATAAACATGCTTTCGGCGATCATCAGTTTTGATGCCGAATTTCTTATTCTGATTTCTGAAATTTGTTTTTGCAAAATAATTTATATCTTCTTTACTCATATATTTAAGAAGGCTTAATTTCTTCTTCAATTTTTAAAAGACGATTATATTTTGAAGTTCTTTCTCCTCTAGCAGGAGCTCCTGATTTTATAAAATTAGAGCCTATCCCAACAGCAAAATCAGAAATAAAATTATCACAAGTTTCTCCTGACCTATGAGAAACCATTATATCCCAACCAAAAGAGTTGGCAAGATGGGCAGCCTCAATAGATTCTGTCACAGTTCCTATCTGATTCAATTTTAATAAAAGTCCGTTACAGGCTTTTGCTTTATGAGCCTTTGCAATTCTTTCTGGATTAGTTGACAAAAGATCATCTCCAATAATTTTAATATCTTTTCCTATCCTTTCATTTATCTTAGAAAAACCATCCCAATCTTCTTCTGCAAAAGGATCCTCAAGAGCAAAAATAGGATACTTTTTGATCAAACCTTCATAATACTTAATTAATTTTTCTTTTGTAAAAAGATTATTATCTATTTTGTATTTTTTATTAGAAAAAAATTGAGAAGCAGCACAATCAAGAGCAATACCTACTTTTTCTTGATTCCCAATCTTTTTTATTGCTTCCAAAATAAGAGATAAAGCTTGATCGGCATTCTTTACTGGTGGCGCAAACCCACCTTCATCTCCAACCCCTCCCCCTAAAGGATATTTTTTATTAATTATCTTTTTTAATTCATGATAGATTTCGGAAGAAATTCGTAAAGATTCTTTAAAACATTTTTTATCTAATTGTTTATTCCTTTCTTTAAATTTAAAGAAAGGAGCAATCATAAATTCCTGGATATCAAGACCATTATCAGCATGCACTCCCCCATTAAGAATATTAAAACTTGGTTGAGGGATAAATAAGGGAGATACATTAAGAGAAATATCGGCAATGTATTTGTATAAAGGAATGTTAATAGCAAAAGATGCAGCTCTTGCTACTGACATTGAAACTCCGAGAATAGCATTAGCCCCAAGATTAGATTTATCTTTTTTACCATCAATTCTTATCATCTCTTTATCTATCGCTTCCTGATCTAGAACATTCTTTCCTTTTAATTTTGGGGAAATTTTTTCATTGATATTTTTAACTGCCTTCAAAACTCCTTTTCCATTATATCTTTTTCCTCCATCTCTTAATTCTTTTGCTTCATTTTTCCCAGTAGAAGCGCCCGAAGGAACAGAAGAAGTAAAAATACCTAAATCCGTTTTTAAATCAACTTCAACGGTAGGGTTCCCCCTAGAATCTATTATCTCTCTTGCAAAAATAGATTTTATTTTACTTTTTCTTATCATTTTAATTATTTCTATTACTTAGATACTTACTCACAGAAAGAGAAGCCTTAGCTCCTTCACCAGCAGCAATTATTATTTGTTTATATTTTACATCGGTAACATCTCCAGCCGCAAAAAGACCCGGCGTTTTGGTCTGACAAGTATTATGGTTAATTTTAATCTCGTCTCTTTTTGAAAAATCAACAAGATTTTTAACAAAAGAGGTAGCGGGTTGATGACCTACTTCAACAAAAATTCCGTCGACTTCAGCTGTTTTCTCCCTATTGTTCTTTCTATCTTTCCATATAATTGAGTTAACAAACTTATCTCCTTTTATTTTTTTAATTTCAGCTGAACAGATAATTTCAATATTTTTTTCTTTAAAAACTTTATCTTTAGTGACTCTATCGGCTCCTAATTTTTCTCCATACTCCAAGATATATATCTTTTTGGCAAACTTAGACATAAACAAAGCAGATTCAAGTCCTGAATTTCCTCCTCCAATAATAGCAATTACCTTGTCTTTATAAAGAGGACCATCACAAACAGTACAATAACTTACTCCTTTACCTATATATTTTTTTTCACCTGGAACTTCTAAAGGTCTTGGGTCGGCGCCAGAAGTAATAATTACCGACTTTGAGATTAATTTCTTTTTGCCAATACTTATTAAAAAAATATCTCCTTTTTTTTCTATTTTTTTCACAGAACCATATTCAAATTCAATTGGAAAACTTTTTAGATGATTTTTGAATTTATTTATCAAATCTATCCCTGTAATTTTATTAAGGCCAAGATAATTTTCAATCCTTACTGCCTTTTTCGCAATTTGCCCTCCAAAATCTTTTGTAATAAGCATAGTCTTTATATCTTGACGTACAGCATAAATACCAGCACTCATACCTGCTGGTCCCCCTCCTATTATCACTAAATCATAATTTTTATCCATGTTATTTCCTTCTTAAAAAAGCAGGCAGGTCCCACCTCTCTTCCTCTTTTAATATTTCTTTTTCAGCTTTTTCAACATCTTTTTTTACCGCAATAGCATTTCTCCTCACATTCTTCTTTCCTGAAGAATATTCATCATCTTCTTCTTTTTTCTCAACTTCTTTTATTAAAACCTTCTTCTTTATTAAAACTTTCTTCTTTTTCTTCTTTTTTATCTTTTTTATTTTTTTCTTCTTCTCAGGTTCTCCCTTTAACTTCTCGTCTATTTTGACCAAAGGATGTTTCGTCTTTAACTTCTTTTTCTTTTTCTCTTTAAGTTCTTTTTCCATTCCAGTAGCCAAAAGAGTAATCCCTATTTCTCCTTGGCTGTCACTAGAAAACTTTTGAGGAATAGGCTTCTCGGAAAGTGAAGATATTCCAAATATTATCTTTGCTTTTCTGTTAAAGTCGGATATCGTCTTGCTTATATGATCAACCTCACTCATTTTTAAATCTTTTCCTCCTTCGATATTAAATAAAATCCTATCCGCACCCTTTAAATCATAGTCGTTTAAGACGTTTTTAACTACTTGTTTAACCGCAATAAAACCTCTATCTTGACCTTTAGCTATTACTCTATTTAGATAACAAAGCTTTCCTTTCCCTGAATTTGAAAAACCTGAACCAAGTATAGCCCTAAAATCAGCCCAATCTATGTTAACAAGCCCGGGCTTTTGAATCATCTCGGTCACACCTTCTAGACTAAAACAAAGTCTCTGGTTTATAGTAGAAAGTGCTTTCTTTAGAGCAGTGTTTTCATCAACTAACTGAAATATTTTATCATTAGGAATAATAACAAGAGAATCTAGAGAAGAAGTCATTTTTTTCAATGAATCCTTAGCAATTTGCTGTTTCTTTTCTCCTTCAAATCCAAAAGGAAGAGTAAAAATACCAAGAGTCGTTTTTTTGAGAGATTTGCAAATTTCACTTATTACTGGACTACCTCCAGAACCTGTCCCTCCACCAAGACAACTTATTATGATATAGAAATCTGCTCCTTGAAGAGCTTTTTGAATCTTTTCTTTACTTTCTTCGGCAGCTTTTTCACCAATACTTGAATCCATCCCACAGCCTAAACCTCGAGTCATTCCTTCTCCAAAACTAATCTTTTTACATCTTTTTGAAACCCTTCCTAAAGATTGAGTATCAGTATTAAGGCAAACAAAGTCAATCTTCTTTAAAACTTTATCTTTTAAATTTGAACCTGCGGCACGAGAAGCAATCTCAGAAACAATTGAATTTCCTCCACCACCAATTCCAATTATCTTTATCTTAGTCTTGGGAACTATAATTTCTCCTGATTTTGGCTCAGAAAAAATAATCTTTTTTTTCTTAAAAGACTTTGATTTCCCTTTTTTAGAAACTTTTTTCTGTTTTTTCTTCTTCTTGATCATATTATACTATTCTAAAATAGTATGGGGCTTGAGTCAACTAACTTAAATCAGGGTTCGGCCCTGATTTAAGTTAAAGGAAAACTGTTCTCAACGAAAAGTTTATTATTAGATGAATTAAACAAAGTTTTCAATAACTCCTCCACCAATCATTTCCCACTCTCCCTTGGAAGAAATATAAAAAACTACAGATTGACCTGGAGTTATAGCTCTTTGTTTTCTCTTAAACTCAATTTCTAACCTATCTTTACCGTTTCCATTTTTCAGAATAGCAGAGGAAAGTCTCTGGGCATATCTCGTTTTAACCTCTACTTTTAGAGGAAAAGAAGGTTTTAATCCTGAAATCCAATTAACTTCAGAACAGATTAACTTTTTTCTAAATAAATCTTTCTCATTTTTAGTGACGATTAAAACATTTCTTTTTAAATCTTTATTTAAGACATAATAAGGGCCTCCTGAAAGTTTTATCCCTTTTCTTTGGCCAATGGTATAAAGAAAAAGTCCTTTATGTTTTCCAATTATTTTCTCATCTTGATCAATTATCAATCCTTTTTCTTCCTTGAAAAATTTAGAGACAAAGCCTTCAATATTTTTTTCGACAAAACAAATCTCTCTTGATTCTTTTCTTTCTTTATCTAATATCCCTATTTTTTCTGCTTCTTTTAAAATGTCCTTTTTTGTTATATCCCCTAAAGGAAAAAGAAGTTTAGATAATTTATCTTGAGATAATTTCCAAAGAAAATAACTTTGATCTCTGCTCTTATCTTTAGCCATTAAAATCTTAAAAATTTTCCCCTCTTCTTTTTTAACATAATGACCAGTAGCTAAAAAATCCATGCCAGAGCTAACTGCTTTTTTTAACAAAATTCCCATTTTTATTTTCTCATTACAAACAACACAAGGATTAGGGGTTCTGCCGTTTTTCAATTCAAAAAGAAAATATTTTATTACGTCTCTTTTAAATTCCTTTCTTGCGTCTACCTCTACAAAAGGGATTTCTAAAATTTCAGACATTTTCTTTGCCCCAGACAGAGAATCCTCAAAAAAATCAGAATCATATAAGTTTAAGAAAAAACCTCTAACTTTAAATCCTGCTTTTTTTAAAAGAAAAGCACAAACAGAAGAATCAATCCCTCCAGAAAGTGCAACGGCAACTTTTATTTTTGACGGATCTTTAAATCTCTTTTTTAAATAGTTAATGTTTTTTAAAAAATTCATTTGCATAAAGAACGGAGGAGAAATTCCTCCGATTTAGGCTAAGTATATTCTATGATTTTATCAGAAACCTCTCTAAAATAAAGATCTCCGCAAGCAGAGTTATAAAAAAATCGTTAAAAAAGATATTCATGTAGTCTAAGCATAACGTTTAGGAAGGAAAGTTAAACTCTCATCAATATTTTACTGAATCTTTCATCAAGAGAAGCTCCTCCTATTAAAAGGCCATCAAGTCCAGCCTTTTTTATATATCCTGAAGCATTATTAACATTAACACTTCCTCCATAAAGTACTTTTGCCCTGAAGGAAGGTTTTTTAAAAAACTTAGATAATATCTTTTGAATATTGATTCTCATCTCCTGGGCATCAACTAAAGGACAAGACTTTTTAGAACCTATAGCCCATAAGGGCTCATAGGCAAATATAACTTTCATCCCTTCGTCTTTAGGTATTCCAAAAAGACATTCCTTGATTTGAAATCCAATTAAAGAAATAGCCCCCCCTTCTTTTTTTGTCTTTGAATCTTCGCCAATACAAACAATAGGAATTAAATTGGCTCTTAGAGATTCTTTAATCTTTTTATTAATAATCTTATTACTCTCATTGAAATATTTTCTTCTTTCGGAATGGCCTAAAATCACATAGTTACATCCCATATCTTTAAGTTGGAAAGGAGAAACTTCACCCGTGAAAGCTCCCTTTTCTTCTGAGGAACAATTTTGTCCTCCAATTTCCAACGATTTTTGTTTTTTGAATAATGGAATGTATAAAAAAGAGGGACAAATAATGACTTTATTTTTGTTTGATTTTTTAAGTCCTTTTTTAACCATTTCTAAAAGCTTCTTCGCTTCTCTTAAAGACTTAGGATTCATTTTCCAATTAGCAACAATTAATGATTTCATAAAGAATAATAACTTATGACAAGGATCATTTAAACATACTAACATTCTAACATTTAAACATAAGAGAAAAGAAAATGAGGATATAGACACTTACAGGGGCAATATGCTTTTCAAGGTAGTTCCCGGAGGTCTGTTGGCATGGTTCCGCTGAAAGCGGACAACAGACCGAGAGTGCAGGACGGCAAATCACGCTGGGATTTGAACGTCCGGTACCTTGAAAAATTTATTGTCGATGGATATAACTTATCCGCCGGCTGGCTCCGCCGACTGGCGGACGAGATACTAGTCTTGCTGAAAGCGGACAATCTCTTCGTTTTAATTAAATCAATTGAGTTATTCCTAATGTTAACAAAGTAACAATTATCCCAGAAATTAAGCACCCTAAGGTAATTAAGGGAAAAGCTTTTTTCAAAGGAATTCCGAACACGAAAGAACAAATACAACCAGTCCAAGCACCAGTAAATGGAAGAGGAATAGCTACTAACATAACAAGAGCTAATTCTTCCCATTTCTTAAATTTTTCTGCGTGTCTTTTTCTTGTTTTTTCAAAAAGCCATTTAAAAAAAGAATCAAAAAAATTAATATTCTTTCTTAAGAAAACAGAAAACTTTTCTAAGAACGAGATAATTAATATTACAGGAGCAATATTTCCTAAAACAGAAAAAAGATAAGCAGACCAAACAGGAAGATGATAAAAAGTCAACGCAACAGGAATAGACCCTCTTAATTCTGTAATCGGCAACATTGCAATCAAAAAAGTTTTTAATTCAAGGATCATTGTTTTCTTAAATATGCAGCTGCCCGTTCCGGAGAAATAGTTAAAATTTCCATTTGGGCCCCTAATTCAAACCCGGCCCAGGTTGAGATTTTAGGAAGAATTGTCCAGTGCCAATGATAGAAAGGATACTTTTTACCGTCAGAAGGAGCAGTATGTAAATAGAAATTATAAGAAGGATCATCAAGTCCCTTATAAAGCTTCCCTAAAACATCTTTGAAAGCTTCTGATAGACTAACTTTTTCTTCTTCTGTTATTTTCTCAAAATAAGGAAGATGTTTCTTAGGAGAAATTATTACTTGAAAAGCAACCTTAGAAGCAAAAGGACAAATAGCTATAAAATGCTCATTTTCAAATACAACTCTTTTTTTAACTTTTTTGTCCCACTTATTCATCTCACAATAAATGCATTTGCCTTCGGATTTATAATACTTTTTTGCATTAATAAGAGCTCTTTCTAGATCTATGTCTGCCAAAGGAGTAGTTATTATTTGAGAATGAGGATGAGCAATAGAAGCTCCAGCTTCTTTGCCATGGTTATGAAAAATAAAAATATGTTCAACGAAAGGTTTTTTTATTAAATCAAGATATCTTTTTTGGTATATATCAAATACTTCCTTAATTTCGTTTATAGAGAGATTGGCAAGTGATTTATTGTGATTTTTTGTTATTACCACTTCATGATAACCAACAGCATTCATTTTTTGATAGAACTTTCCCTCTTTTCTCTTGTTAAGTTTTTCCCCTAGAAAAAAAGCGGGATATTTATTAGAAAGAGCTACCGTTGTCCATTTGTCAGGAAAATTTGAAATAGAAACCTCTTCCCCTTTGTTAAAAACAAGGGTAGGTTTTTCCTTTTTTGTTAAATTACAAAAAGGACAATAGGAAGAACTTTTCACTCCTTGTGCCTTTTTCTTAAAAGTTTCGGGTTTTTTGGCTCTACCCTCAGCAACAACAACCCAATTTTTAGAAATTAAATCATACCTAAGTTCTGATAACGGTTTTTTCATAGAATAAAATATTTTTTAAGAGTATATCCCTTTTATTATATTCCATCTGATCTTGAGAATATCGCGAAACATATTAAAAGTATTTTTTAGCTTCACCTTGCTATTTAAATCATTCTTCCAATGGACAGGAACCTCTTTTACTTTATAATTCATCTTTCTAGCAATAACAAGAATTTCAGGATCAAAAGCAAATTTATTAATAACACATTTGGGAAAAATATTTTCAGCAGCTTCTTTGCTTAAACATTTAAAACCGCATTGACTGTCTAAGATATTCCATGTCCCGCATATTATGTGAGTTAGAAATCTAAAGACTCCCCCTACAAATCTTCTAATGAAAGGCTGGGGCGGATCAAGGACAGCTCCCTTTATATCTCTTGAACCAACGACAATATCATATCCCTTTTCAAACCAAGGAAGCATTTTTCCAACTTGGTCAACTGAAGTTGAATTATCAGCATCAGTAAAAAGCCTATATTGGCCTTTAGCCTCAAGCATTCCCGCTTTAACGCCATATCCTTTTCCATAATTCTCTTTAAAGCCAATAACTCTTAAATTATCTATTTCTTCTGAAGCCATTTTTTCTGCCACTTCAACTGTTTTGTCAGTAGAACCATCACTGACAACTAATATCTCAGAATCATATGATTGAGAAGAAAGATACTCTTGGATTTCCCTTATGGTGATCGGAAGTCTCTTTTCTTCATTGTAAGCGGGTATTATAACTGATAGATATATTTGTTTTTCCATTGGGTTATTTTAACATAGAAAGAAGAAATAAAAAAAGCCTTTAGAAAAAAGCTTGTTGATAACTTATAACAAGATACGAGCTACCAGATACTTTTATCAGGGTTTAACCCTGATTTAATTTAAGAGAACAGCTCTCGATTAGTTATATTTCAAATACGCTATCTCAAAAAGTTAATCAGTTTGAATTTCTGTCAAAACACGACATCCGTTGGATGTTATTGCCATCATATGTTCAAAATGAGCAGAGAAAGAATTATCCTTAGTAACAAAAGCAAAACCATCCGGTCCTTTCTTTATTTTCCAATCCCCTAAAGTAACCATAGGTTCTATGCAAATAACCATTCCCTCTTTCAATTCCTCTCCAGAGTGCCTTTTCCCATAATTTAAAATTTGAGGATCTTCATGTAATTCTCTTCCGATGCCATGACCGCAAAGATCTCTTACTAAGCCAAGCCCCTGATCATCAACATATCTCTGGATTGCATTCCCTATATCTCCAACCGTATTGCCAGGACGAACATTCCTTATCCCTCTTTTTAAAGACTTTTTGGTTACCTTAATGAGCCTTTTTAATTCTGGAGAAACTTCTCCTATTGAGACAGTAACTGCCATGTCAGAATGAAATCCCTTATACTTCACTCCAAAATCAATAGATAAAATATCTCCTTCTTTTAAAATCCTCTTCGAGGGAACAGCGTGAACAATTTCTTCGTTTATAGAAGTACAAAGACAGGTAGGATAATTCATATATCCCTTAAAAGAACATTCTACTTTATACGAAAGAACAAAACTTCTGGCAAGTCTTTCGAGTTCTTCAGTAGAGGTTCCTGGTAAGGCTTTATCTTTTATCTTCTCAAGTATTTCTGCTAAGATTTTACCAGCCTCAGTCATTATTTTAATTTCTTCTGGGGTTTTTATTTTAATCATTGACAACTTTAATAATTTGATTAAAAACTACGTCGGGAGATTCTAAGCCAGAAACCTTATTGACCTTAAGTCCATTTTCATCAAAATACTTAAGTAAAGGTAATGTCATTTTTTTATATTCTTCTAATCTTACTTTTATAACCTCGGGACTATCAAGATTTTTTCTTTTCATAAGTAGAGAACCATCTAAAGGACATTTTGTAAGATTGACAGTTTCATCATTATATATAATCGGATGACGCATAAGCCCGCATATTCTTCGATGACTATTTCTGAAGATAGACTTATCAGCATCAAGGGTTATCAAAATTATTTTAATATTATCTTTTCCGTAAAGTTTTTCCAATAAAGAGGTAAGGACTTCTACTTCATAGAGAGTTCTTGGAGAACCAGCTAAAACTAAAGATTCACCTTTTTCAAATATCTTCTCTATTTTCTTCTTAATTAAAAAGGTAGCAAAAGGAGCATCACATAAAAAACCTTCTTCCCATAATTTTTTTTCTTCCTTGAAATAGTATTTTTTACCTTCAACTTCTAAATAGTCACCTTCTGAACTATTAAAAATCTCTTCAAGAACTCTGCTTGTTTCTAAATGATAAAAACTATACTTGTCAGCTAAAAGATTGGCCTGAGTTCCTTTCCCGGCTCCAGGAGGACCAATTAAAATTACAGTTTTCATAATTATAAGATTTAAAAAATGATTTTGCTTAAGCTTGTTCCTTTAACCTTTAGAATGTTTCGTATTCTCTCATCTGAAGCTGAGCGTTAATCTGTCTCATGCTTTCTAGAACTACAGAAACCATGATTAAAAGAGATGTTCCTCCTATAAAGAAACTAAAGACAGTGACTCCGGTAATTCCTCCAATAATAGAAGGCATAACAGCAATACCCCCCAAGAACATTGCTCCAACCAAAAGTACTCTGTTTAAAATATAAGTTATAAATTGAGCCGTTGATTTCCCAGGACGAACTCCAGGAATAAAACCACCCATCTTTTGAAGATTAGTAGAAATAGCATTAGGATCAAAAGTCACAGCAGTATAAAAAAATGTAAAGAGAAAAACAAGAAGAAAATAGAAACTTCCGTAAAACCAAGGATTTTGAAATAATCCACTTATACTTTGTGCTATATTTCCGATTACTCCTCCTGATCCTGAAAGAAAGTTAGCAAGCATGCCAGGAATCATCATAATAGATAAAGCAAAAATGATAGGTATAACACCAGCAGGATTAATACTTAAAGGAAGATACGTTGAAACACCTCCATACATTTTTCTCCCTTTTACTCTTTTAGCATAAGAAACAGGGATATTTCTTCTCCCTTCATTAATCAATACAACACATGCAATAATAAATAAACCTACGACTAAAAAGATAAAGTAAGAAGGTATTTGTTCTGCATTCCAATTAACCAATGCCTGTCTGATATTTGCAGGCACCCTGGCTACAATCCCAGCAAAGATTAAAAGAGAAACACCATTTCCTATTCCTTTCTCTGATATTAATTCACCTAACCACATTAAAAACACAGTTCCAGCCGTAACGGTAACAATACAAGAAATCATAACCATAGGTGAGATGGCCCCAATGGCTCCCTGACTATGGAGAAGATTAAGCATCGCATAACTCTGAAGTATTGCCAAAGGAATCGTAAGTAATCTCCCATATTGATTAAACTTCTGTTTCCCCACTTCTCCTTCTTCCTTATACATTTTTTCGAGCTGAGGAAATATCATAGTCAAAAGCTGCATAATAATTATTCCTGTAATGTAAGGTCCTAAACCGAGCATGATGATGGAAAGTTTTTCTAAACTGCCACCAGTAAACATATTCAAAAGTCCAAACATCTGGAACTGATTAAAAAAATCTTTAAGATTTTCAATATTTATCCCAGGCATAGGAATATTAGCCATCAATCGAAAAATGGTTAACATTGCCAGAACAAAGAATATTTTATTTCTTAATTCTTTTATTTTAAAAACTTGAATAATTTTTTCGTAAAACATATAAACAACTAAACAACTTTATTTATTTCTCTACAATCTTCCCTCCTGCTTTTTCTATTATTTCTTTAGCAGAATCAGAAACAAGACAATTTCTAATGTTTAAAGATTTAGTTAGTTCCCCATTTCCTAAAATCTTTACTTTGGGATTCTTGCCTTTTATTCTTCTTATCAAACCTTTTTCTATTAAAGAATTAGGAGAAACCTCTTCGTTAGATTTAAAATACTGGTTTAAATCATCAACACCAATAATTCTTTTTGCATCTCCTATTGTATTAAAATTATAACCTCTGAGTTTATGATACCTCTTAATTAGTCCCCTGATAATAGGCTCGAATCTTCTTCCAGCTCTTGATGCTTGACCCCTTTGACCCTTTCCGGAATAAGCTCCTCTTTTTCCTCCTCGGCCAATTCTTTTTTTCTTTACTCTTTTTGTTTTTCCTATTTCGTGAATCTGCATATTTTTAATTCTTAAACTTTTTTAAAGCTTTAATCGTGGCTTGTGCGTTGTTAAGCTTATTTCCTGTTCTGCCTATAATCTTTGAAGAAATATTATCTATACCGACCAATTCGCAAATAACTCTGACTACCCCACCAGCTACAAGACCTCTCCCTTTCCTTTGAGGCCTTAAAAGGACCTTTGCTGCTTTAAATTTAGCAAAAATTTCATAAGGTATAGATCCTTCAACTATTGGAACTTTTATTAAATTCTTTTTCGAAATTTTAGTTGCCTTCTCTATGGCTAGAGCTACATCCTTCCCTGTGGAAACTCCTACTCCGACTTGCCCTTTCTTATCTCCGCTTACCATAACCGCTCTAAATCCTATCTTTCTTCCCCCAGCTCTAGTATGAGCAACTCTGGTTAAATCCAAAAGCTTGGAATCAAAATCATCCTTTTTTTCTTCTCTTTTAAAATTTTTTCTAAAACCTTTTTTATTAATCATATTTAAAAATTAAAATTTCAATCCCCCTGCTCTTGCACTTTCAGCAATTGATTTTATTCTTCCATGATATTTATACCCTCCTCTATCAAAAACAACTTTCTCAATTTTTAATTCTAAAGCTTTTTTTGCAATTTCTTTTCCAACCTCTTCTGCAGCTCCAACTTTTCCCTTCTTACTTTTTGAATCTCTGTCATCTGTTGAGGCTAACGTGATTCCTTTACCATCATTGATCAGTTGAGCATAAATATGTTTATTAGATCTAAAAACGCAAAGACGAGGTGTCTTGTCTGTCCCAGAAACTTTTGACCTTATTCTTTTATGACGAAAAACTCTTTTTTCTGTTTTCTTTAACATATATTTTATTATTCAGCTCCTGCTGCTTTTTTACCAACCTTTCTCCTCACAACTTCGCCTTCATATCTAAATCCTTTTCCTTTGTATGGCTCACAAGGTTTAACTTTTCTTATTCTTGCTGCGGTCAAACCCACTAATTGTTTATGTATACCAGATACTTTTACTACATTTTTTTCAACAGAGATACTTATTCCTTCAGGAACTTTCATTTTTACTAAATGGCTAAAACCTACTTTTAATACCAATTCTTCTCCCTCTATGTTGGCCTTGTATCCTACTCCATTCAATTCAAGTTTCTTTTCAAACCCTTTGGTAACACCCTCAACCATATTAAAGACCAAAGTTCTACTCAATCCCCAAAAAGCATTACTTTTTCTGGTCATGGATTGAATGCTAACCAGTATATTTCCCTCTTTTTCTTC
>Ga0207997_1001031_pt1 | contig 14451 bp, 14 predicted proteins | sample AntAceMetag02UKN_FD_184777 | JGI IMG/M metagenome (GOLD analysis project Ga0207997, IMG submission 184777) | Saline lake microbial communities from Ace Lake, Antarctica - Antarctic Ace Lake Metagenome 02UKN (SPAdes) (version 2) | ecosystem: Environmental > Aquatic > Non-marine Saline and...
ACAGGAAAAGACGAAGACAATTTATATGCAATGGGGATGGGAAGCTCGTCAGCTTTATTCTCTGGTGACCATCCTCAAACTATCGCTGGAGGATATACTTCAGGAGGTGAAATCTTCTTTAGGCAAACAGATCCATTACCTATAAGTATATCAGCGATAATTCCTCAAGTAACTGTAGGCGGGATGACACATACGACTCAATGATATATTATCAAAGCAATTTAGCTTTGGTTAGAACAAGCGAGTACAAAGATATAAAAGAAATAGCTAACTTTATGAGAATAGAAGACATAACAGAGATATGGAGAGCGGCACACAAGACACCGGAAGAAGCTTTATTAAACGGGTTCAAAGAGTCTGTATTATGTATGACTGTAGAAAAAGATAAGAAAGCGATCGCTATGTTTGGAATAATCCCTGTATCTTATATAGGAACTCATGCAATAATCTGGCTTCTCGGAACTCCAGAGATAGAGAAGATAAGAAGAACATTCGCTAAGTACTCAAAAAGATTTATAAGAAAGTTTTTACAATACTATCCTTTATTAACTAACTGTGTAGATGTAGACAATAGAAAAACAATTAGATGGCTAAAGTGGTGCAAAGCAGAGTTCGGCAAAATGGAACCATACGGAGCAGAACAGCAACCATTCTTGCCATTCCAATTTAGGAGAAATTATGTGTGATCCGGTTACGATTACAATTTTAACAGTAATGGCCGTAGCTGGTGGAACGAAAGCATACGGTCAATATCAAGCAGCTAAATCTCAGTCTGAGATGTACAAGTATCAATCTGCTCTTGCTTTGCAAGAAGTAACGAGAAGAAGAGCATTAGCAGCACAAGAGAAGCAAGCGATAAAAGATGCAGAGTTAGCTAATATCTCAGCAACTCAAGATGTTGCTTCTCAGCAAGCTAAAATGCTAGCAAGAACAGCAGCAACAGTAAGTGGCGCACAGAGAGCTACAGTCGGCGCTTTAGGGCTAGGCGGTGGCACTACAGCAGAAGATATAGCAGTAAGTGGGTTTGATAAAGCAACTATGGATCAAATGGCAGTAAGATATAATGCTAATGCAAAAAGCTGGATGTTAAAAGAACAATCGAAACAAGAAAGATGGAAGATAACCGAAGATACTAAAAGTAAAGCATGGTCTTTGCAATCAGAAGCAAAGCAATACGACTATGCATCTAAATGGTCAAGATACACTGGTAAGATAGCTGTAACGCAAACTTTATTAGAAACAGCTGGTTCTATGGCTTTAGTGGGAGCAGGTGCTACTAAACCGACTACTGGAGGAGGGGTCGGTGGCGGTGGTCATGCTGGTAGCTCTTCGGGAAGTACACAAACTAGATTTGTGGCATAAATTAGAGAGGTTAAAATATGAAAGTTCCAGAAGATAAGACTCAAGTTAACTTAGTAACACCTCAGACTCAAGCACCTTCTATGCCTGGGATATATACACCTAAAGTAGTTCCGGGAGCTTTTGGAGCTGATGCAGGAAGAGCATTACAAGGCCTTGGCGATTTAGGAATGAAGTTAGCAGAACATATGCAAAAAAGACAGATTGAAAAAGAAGATAGAGAAGGATTAAAAAGAGAAACTGCTTTCAGAAAAGATATGCAAGATAGACTTCTAGATCAAAATGAAGAAGTTATAAAAATAAACGGAGAAGAAGTAACTCGAACTAAAGGATTTCTATTAAGGCAATATGAACACGCTGAAGGCGCTACAGAAGAGTTTGATCAGCTATATAATACAACTATAAGGGATCAATATTTGGGCGGACTTAATCAACGCCAGATAGACAAGCTTAGCCCAGCTATGGACAATTACTACGAAACAACAAGAGGTAGAGTGATAACTCACGAAGCTAACTCTTTTCAAGAAGCAACTAGAGTCGAAGTAGAAGCAAATCTAAAGCAAAAAGCATCTGACGCTACAATGATAAGAGATAAAGACGAACTTTCGTTTGCTATTAATAGTGCAAAAGAATCTGCTTCAATAGAGAACAATCAGCTACCACCAATCGCAAGAAAGCAAGCAGAGCAAGAAATAGCAGCTCAAATTGCTGAGGCATCTATCATATCGACGATAGAAGAAACTGGAGATTATAGTCTTACAAAGGATCTACTTGATGAAGCTAAAGATCAGATACCTTTAGAAAAATATAATGAATTAGAAGAAGAGATAAAAAAGGATTCAATAGAGATGGCAATAGCAAATGATTTAAGTACAGAGCTTAAAGATTCTACAGTTTTAAAAGAATTGAGTAAAACTAAAGGTGGATTGTTTGATTACTTAAATAAAGCCGAAAGAAGTAAAGCTATAAAAGAATCTATGGATAAGATCAAACAAAATAATGTTTTAGCTGATCTTCGGCGTGAAGAAACTTGGTTTAACAATGGTGGTAATCTTATAGAAAAATTAGAAGAAACTAATGTAGCTCAAATAATAAAGTTAGTAAAATTTGAGGAAATAGATCCAGACTTAGGAAAAGATTTGATTGCTTGGAAAAGAAACCCTAAATCCCCAGAGTATGAAACTGATAAAGAAATTTGGCTTGATATGGAAGAGCAAAGTTTAGACCTTGATTTAGACTTAAAAGAATTTCAAAAACAAATAAGCAAATCTATTAAAGATAGAAGTATTCAACCAAAAGAAGCTGCAGACTTTTCAGTAGCTATAAAAGAATTGTATAAAGATGCTATTGCTTTTAAAGCGCAACCTAATGGATTTCTAAGAGCTATCCAATCAGGAGTTAAAGCTATAAGCAAATGGACAATTGGAGAGAAAAATATAGAAAAAATAGATAAGATAAATAGGGCTTATGGAATGACAAAAACATTATTAGATAAAACAAAAAATAAGAATCTAACTCCTGAAGAAGTTAGCGATCTTACTCAAGATATAATAAAGACTGAGAAAAGTACAGTTTACCCGGGATATAAAATAGAAGATTTAGAATTTACAGCTGAAGAATTAAACCTAACAGTTAAACAAGTTTACGAGATGTTAAAAAAGAGAGATACTAAAGAATAATGCCACTTAATTTACTTACAGGAGAATCATCTAGCACAGTCAAGACTAAAGGAGTTAATCTTCTTCCAGACTTAACTGAGCAATTAAACAAAGAAGATAAAGAGTTTTCTCTTATTCCAAGGACGATAGACACTGATACGATTTTAAAAGCTGGCCCGTCAGAACACCCAATATCTCAATTTACTAAAAGAGTAGGAGAGTTTGTAGGTTTAAAAAAATCATTAGAAGAAAGAAGAGCTGAAGCGACAGTTATTATTTCTTCAGCTGAAAGTTTAGCAAAAGAAAAAAACATCTCTTTTAATAATGCATTAAGGTATGAAAGAACAAAAAGAGAAGCTGATGTAGCTGGATCGATTAAAGTTTTTGGGCAAGTATTATCTAAACTCCCATCGGAATTAAAAATATCTGTTTTCAAAATGCATCAAGGAGCAGAAGGCGCAAGTGTTACAGATATCGAAGGAATACAAGAAACTATTAGAAATGCAAAAGTAGATTCTAATAAATTTGTTGAAGATGTCTGGAATGAATATGGAGAAAAAAAGATATTCCCAGGTATTCCTATCAAAGTAACAGATGTTGCTCAACTCGGGCAAAATATGGGTTTTTCATTGACAAGCATGGGAGCTGGTTTAGCAGTTGGCGGACCTATAGCTTTTGCTCCATTTGTTGGCTCAAGAATAGTAGCTTGGGGAGTAGGAACAGCAGCATCTGGAAAAGCTGCATTTGAAATGGCTACTTTTGAGATCATGCAAGAATATTTAGAATCTAAGAATGAAGAATCAATAAAAAATACAGGTAAAGGATTATCTAAAGCAGGAGAAAAAACTTTAAAGCTTGAGTTTAACGATAAAGCTAGAGAATTTGGTTTGTGGGAAGCTATACCAGAAGCGTTAAGCAATCTTGCTTTCGCTAAATTACTTACAGCTCCTTTAACTAAGGTAGTAGGTGAAAAAATCTCTGGTCGTATAATAGCAAGAATGGCTGGGATATACGGAGAAGAATTTATTACTGAAACTATTACTGAAAAAGGGCAATCTGCTATTATGCAGAAAGCTGGATTAGAGCCTAGCACTGGCCCAATTTCATGGATTGAAGCATTCAAGAGAATCGCTCCACAAACATTTCTTTTGAGTACAGTATTAGCAGGAACTGGAGCAATTGCTATAAAAGCTAAAGAGAAGATTATGGAATCTCTTAAAAGAGAAGTAAAAAAAGACAATCCTAAATATAAAGATTTAGCAGATAATGTTGATAAACTTTATGATAAGCAACAAAAAGAAACAAGCACTTATTCAGAAGATATAGAAAAGAAAGAGCTATCACAAGAAGAGATAACTAAATTAGATAAGCTTGGCAAACAATTTTATACATCGGATTTAACTGAAAGTGAAGAAGTTGAGCTTGAGAAGTTAGAAGATAGACACGAGAAGTATGGAGAAGAAAAAGAAGTAAAACCGATTGAAGAAGAAATTACTGTTGAAGCGCCTGAAAAAGTAACTAAAAAGCCAATAACAGAAGAAAAGATAAGAGAATCTATTAAAGATGTTCAGATCAAAGGAAGATTAGATAAGTTAGATTCAGAATTAAAAACTATAAACAAAGAAATTGATAGCTTAGAAAAACAACGCAAAGAATTTATTAAGCTCAATAAAACAGTTAAACCTATTGATAATAAAATAGATGATTTGCAAAAGCGATCTGATTTTATACATAGTGATATTGCTGAATTATTAACTACAGAAAAAGGAAAGATAGAATTAGAAGGCGAGAAAATAGAAGTTAGCGCTAGGACAATTCTCCAGCAGACTATGAAAGGTATTAGAATAGGAAAAACTTTTACTAAACAGCAGGTTAAAACTACCCAAGAGAATTTAATTAATGCCATTGATAAATCTAAACTTGAAGCTAAAGACAAAGCAAAATTCATAAAAACTATTAAAAATATTCAATCTTTAGAAGATTTAAATAAAATAAATAGACAAACAGGAATAACAGTATTGCAAGAGATAGAACAAAGAATCGAAAGACTTGAGCAAAGCGCAGAGAAAAATCGTATTGAAAAAGATATTAAAAAAGAACTCAAATTTACTAAACCTATTAAAGTAGGACAGAAAAAAATAGGGAAATTCGATCTCACAAGAAATAGATTGTTTGAAGAATTAAAGTCTTTTGAGAAATTAAATCAATCAGAAGCTCAATCTAAACTAGATACTTTTCCAGAAGAAACAAATGATGAGATTGACTTAATCAAAAAAAGAATGTTAGCTTTAAAAGCTAATGGAAAGTCGTCGTCGATAGAGTTATTTAATCAAGTAAAAGAAGATATTCAAAGAATGAAAGCATTAGGAAAAGAAGCTAAAGATGCTACTGAATTTGAAAAGCTTGTTAGAAGACAAGAATTGGTAGATGAAGCATTAGAAGCTACAAGTAGAATAAAATCAGATAAAAAGAACATATCAACTAAAATAGTTAATGTATATAGAAGAGGTTTTTCTAATATTTATTCTATGTTAAACTCGATGTTTGGAAAGGAGTTTGCTGAAAAATACGATTCAGAAATAATCGAGAGCAAAAAAAATACTTTTGTAACTGCTAAAACTTTAGAAATGACTGAAGAAATATCTACAATTTTTGGAGATTCTAATCCTTTTCTATCATTACAAAAGCTATCTCAAAGAGATTTTAAGATAACTGATGTTGAAGGAATAACTACAGAACTAAACAAACTAGAAATTATTGATATTTATAATTCAATTAAAAATGACTTAGGAAGAGAGCGATTTAAAAATTCTTTTGGAGAAAGTCAAGTTGAGAGTCTTCTTGGCAATCTTACCAAAAAAGATAGAGCGTTCGGTGATTATTTACAAGAAACAGTTCAAAGTTATAGATCAATTTATAATAAAAGAAATATAGAAATTACTGGTAGAGATTCTGGCTTTGTACAAAACTATTGGCCTTTCACTTCAGAGTTTCAAGTTGATGTTTTTGATGATATAAGAATACAAGGCGAAACTCCTAAAGCTTTAAAAGAAAGAGCGAAATCATCTAAGGTTATTCCAATCCCTAAAGACGCTTGGATGAAAGCTCAAAAGCATGTAGTTCAAGGTGAGCATTTAGATAAGATCAGCAGACAATTTGAAACCTTAAAGAGATTGTTTAATAATAGAAAAGTTAAGCATACAATAATAGATAAATTTGGTAACAATGTTTTTAGTGTGTTGCAAGCTCAAATTGAGAATTTATCTTTAAATGCTCAAATTAAGAAATTAGATGCTGTTAGTGAGTGGTTCCAATTCGCTATTAATAATTGGGTAACTGCTAAAATAGCTTTAAACCCGAGTACTTACATAAGACAGTTAATGTCAGCTGGCAATTATATCGAACAAATGGATCCTATAGAATGGGCTAAAGGATTTAAAAAAGGAATATTAAATCCTAAAAAGACATTCGATTTTATGTGGAAGAACGCTCCATTCCTAGAAGCGAGATTCAACAGAGGATATTCAGAAGCATTAATGGAAGCTATTTCAGGAGCAGAGGGATTAAGTGTTAATTGGTCTAACTATACAAAATTTTTAAGTTCTCTAGCAAGATCAGGAGATATGACTGCTATTATCTACGGTGGATATCCATTAGTACAATCTGAATTAGCTAAAGGAAAATCTATTGAAGAAGCTATAACAACTTTTGAAAAAGCTACTCTCAAATCTCAACAGTCTGGATTAAGCTCAAGTATATCTCAATTTCAGAATAGCAGAAATCCTTTTGCAAGATTATTCTTAGCTTTTAAAAATACATCCAATCAGTATTTTAGAAAAAGAGTAGATAATATTATAAGTTATATTAATAAAGATATATCTTTAGAACAGTTTATTAAAACAGAAATTATCTATGGTATAATTCAGCCAATTATGTATGCTTCTTCGGGATTTTTACTTAAAGAGGCTTTTAAAGTATTAGGAAATATTATATTTGATCGTAAACCATCAGAAGATATAGAAGAGATTTCTGAGAAATTATTTCTTGCGCTTATAACTCAAATAGCAGTAGCGCCTGTTAATGCTATTCCTATAATTGATGATCTTGCGACATTTGCTGTTAGGAAATTGACTGGACAAAAAGTATGGAAAGTATTTTCTACTCCATTGTTTGATGATTTAGAAACAGGCATAAGAAAATTAGGGAAAAAAGAAGTTAATGCAGAAGATTATTTAACTGCTTCTACTTCTATTTTAGAACCTGTTGCGGCTCTACCAATTAAAACATTTATGAGAATTTTTAAGATAATTTATGGTGATCAAAATTCTAAAATACCAAAAATAGGAGAGTAATTATGAAATACAGATTAGAAATAGATATGTCGTTTGATTCAGAGAAAGATGCGATTGATTTATTGAATCATATCGAAGATTTAAAGACTAAGATATTTAAACCAACTGGCAACGAAAAGATACAATGTTTTAGAAAAACAAGATACCACGAATGCTCTCACGATGAACTTAATCCTGTTCAATGCAAGGATTATGTTAATATAGATTTTGATGCAGAAAAAAAAGTACACATAAAGAAAGGGGAATAAGATGTTTAAAAAACTATGCGCAGTATTTTTAGCAGGGATGTTTGTTCTTGGATTATCAAGTCAAGCATTGGCTGGCAGAGTAGTCGTAGAAGGAGTCATGGACACAACCTTAAACGCTGATCCTGTATTCACTAATTCAGACTCATTAGCTACCGGAGGATATGAAAATATAGCATTCTTCGTAGAATATGACGAATCTGAAACAGACGGTGGATTGTCAGTAGCAATAACTTGTCAATTATCATATGATGACTCAACTTACATGGAAGCATCTTTTTATGATTATTCAGGTGCTGCTACTCTTCAGACTTCTGAAACTTTATCAGTAGACGGAAATTATTACTTCTGGTTAAATAAGGACTTAGTAGCTCCATATACAAGAATAATAGCAACAGCTACCGGATCAGATGCAGATGATACAGCAGATGTAGTAGTAACTTTTATGGGCAGAGAATAACTAAAAGGAGAGAAGTAATGATAACAAATGGACCGATTATAATCAAGGCAGTTGATAATGCAAACACGATTGCAATAGGAGCAGGAGCAGTAGGATATTCAGGAGCATATATTCTAGTGGATTTAAGCGTATTTGCTTTAGAATACAAGATCGCTTGTACAGGCGTACCGAATGTTAAACTTGAGATGCAACAATCAAGCGACGCAACCAATTGGTACACGCCAGACACGATGTCTAACATTGCTTCGTCAGTAACAGACACCAATCAGCATGGCGTACAGTTAGGGCCGATCACAGTAAAATGGCTAAGAATAAAGGCCACCGAAGTGACCGGAGTAGTAACAGACACAGTAGTAACAGTTAATTTATCAGCACAGAAGAGATTCGCAGCATAACAAAAATGGAGGAATAATGGCTGGAGATAATAAAGAAACAAAAGAGCTTAATGCTGAGATCAAGAAGCTTCTTTCTACTATTAAGATATTAAAAAGTAGAAAAAAAGATATTCAAGAAAGAATAAATGTTATGATAACCGAAGTTAATAAGCCGGTTATGAAAGCAAAAGAGGAAGCTGATAAGATAATTAAAGAATCAATAGAGAAGGCCAGAGGGATAGACGAAGTAGCTAAATCAAAAGCTAAAGAGATAACAGATCGCGCATCCGGAATAGAAAGAGAAGCAAACGACATCTTAGTCGCAGTTAAAAATAGAAAGATTAAAGATGAAGAAAAGAACAAAGAAATAGAAGCAAAAAACACAGATGTCGAATCAGACTTGTTTGCTAGAGAAAGCAATCTAAAGAGTTTTAAGCTAGATGCAGATGCTTTAATGGGTAATGCTCTAACTCTACAGACAGAACAAAGCGCAAGGAAAAGAGAACTTGACTCAAGAGAATCAACCTTGATCAAGAAAGAGGACGACTATCTATCTAAAAACAAAGTTTTAGAAGAATCAAAGAAGAATACAAACGAAAGGATAGCAGAACTAAGGGCGCTTGAACAAGCTCACGCTGATGCTTTAGCAGAACAACTTACATTAAAAGCAAGTAATGATGGAATTGTAGAAAAGCTTGCTGTAGAAGATACCAAACAAAAGAATGAAATAGCTAAGATAAAGAAGTCTTACGATCTGTTAAAAGAAAAACAAGCAGAGATTGATAAAAAGATAAAAGATAATACCAATCAATTAAACCAGATCGCCGGCACGAATGCTAAACTTGATGAGAAAGAAAAGACTTTACACGAAAAAGAGAGATTGAATAAACTGCTTCTCAGACAAGTAGATGAGAAGATAAGAACTCTTAACAAACTAAGAGCAGGAGAGAATGCTTAAAAGAATAGCTATATTAATAGTTTTATTGTTATTAATACCATTACCTGTATTTGCTCGTGATGACGGTTGGGCGTCATCACTTCAGGACGCAGCGAATGTAGATAAGACAGCGCCTACAGAAGATCAATCTCTTGTCTGGGATGCTTTGCTTCAAGTATGGATTCCAGAAGATATAGTAACTTTAGAGATAGGAGAAGCTGACTATCTTCGTCAAGACGGCACTACCACAGGTGCAACAACACAATCACAAACATTTACTAATGGAATTACTCTTGATAATATATATTCTACTGGAGGTTTAAAAATACTACCTACAGCCACAGGAGTTATTGCTTTATTTGGAGAAACAGATGTTACCGATGCAGCCACAGATGGAAAATCCGTATATCTTTATCGTAAAGCTGCCGAGGGAGATAATGCAATACAAGTGTATATTGATGCAGACAGAATCGCGCATTTTGTAATGGATTCAACAACTAAATTTCACACTACAGGTGATGACCTTTTATTCTATGCTGAAACAGGAACTGTTAGATTACAACCTTATGCTCACGGCCCTGTAGATTTATTCGGTCTAACTGATGTCGCCAATGATGCTGATGGTCAAATACTTTATATCAACAGAATGGCAGCAGAAGGTGATAGCAATTTACAACTTTATATGGAGGATGACAAACATCCATATATTATAAGCTCTACTGGTGAGATATACTTCAATGATGATAACATACACACCACAGGAACTCTTGAAGCAGGGTTAACCACCGTAACAAATCTTATAGACAATGGTCTAACAGCTTCTTTAGGCGTATATTCAGACGCTTCTAAACAATTAACCTCTACTGCTCCGAGTGGTGGTGTTTTAGGATATTGGAATAGAGATTCAGACAACGGATATATTTTTCAGAATACCATTGCTGACAATATTGGTCTTGGTACGATAACTCCACAAGCTGTTTTAGATGTAGTTGATGATATTCAAACAGATGCTCTTGAACTTAGAAATATAGCTGGTCTTACAAAGCTTTATGATTACAATAATATTACAAACCCCTCCTCTTTTCATAAGGCATATATGAAGCAGAGTTTAACTGCTAGTGATATGTTATCTAATCCTGTCACTGGTTATGGTGGAACAGAATTTAGCACTACTAATTATGGTTTGATTTGGGCTGCTGCTGGTGGTGCTCAAAACCTAGCAAATGGAACTGCCTATTATTTATCTATAATGTGCGAAATGGAAATAGGAGAAGTCGCAGATGATGTTTCTTCTTTTGATGTTTATATTACAGATTTCAACAATCATAATAGAGCAACTTTCTATCACGCACTTTGGAACAACCGAACAAGCACTTGGGATAATATTGGTGGTCCTTATACTTTAAATACTAACCGAAGTATTACTCATACAATAAGTGCAAATATTTCAGATTATATCACTGCTGATAAGACAGTTTATTATTTACAATATACTACAACAGCTACAACGTTACTTAATTCTTTCAGACTTGTGTATATTTCTTTGACTCCGACTTTAGTTCAGACTATTGCTACTCTTGAGGACAATGTTCGTGATGACGATATTATAGTAGAAAGAACTTCGCCGACTGCTCTTGATGTTAGGCAGAGTGATGGAACTCAGATTTTTAATGTAAGCACCGCTTCTGGAGCTACTTCTTTAACAACTTTAAACTTAGAGAATTTAATATCGACTGGTCAGACTTGGTTTAAATATCCTAAGATGGGATTCGGAATTGGGTATGAATATTCATTTTCCAGCTCAGGAGCACCAGTAGATGATACTATAATAAGATTTGCTTATGGACACGATGATATAGACACAGCAACAAATGGTTTAAATATGGAGTATTTTTATGCTCCTGTTACAGAAACTACTGGCGAACATTGGTCTGCTAGGATAGGACATAACCCAACAGGAACAGAATATGGAACAGGTTCTCTTATTGGTAATGTAGCTTTTAATATTAAAACAGATTTTTATGATGCTCCTTTTGGAAGTTCAGATTTGGATATTAGAAATATTAGGTCAACTGGAATAAGCCTATTAGGAACAACGACAGGAAAAAGTCTTACAAATATGGAACTAACTCCATATTCTATTGGAGCTGGAACACTTACTATAACTGAACCAGTTATAAATCTTCATCTAAAAAATGCAACAGGAAGTGTTGCAGGAACACTTGAACAGTTAGTTATAGAGAAACCTACTGGAGGAAGCGTTGCTAATTACCAAGTGGTGTTAGCAGGTAACGGAGTAGGCACAGGTATATGGTTTGATGCTGAGAGATTATATAGTGATGGAACTAACCTAACATCAGCCGCACCTATATTAGCATTAGATAAGATTAAATTCACACAGACAGACGGAAACGAATATCTAGATTCTTTAAATACTGGCTATATGGATTATGGAGCGACTACAGGGCATAGGTTTTTAACAGCACCTGTTAGTATCGCAAACAATACTGCTTCAACAACGGGAGCGACTGGAGCATTAATAGTAACTGGTGGAGTAGGAATAGGTGGAAGAGTATGTGCTGCCAATGGTGCTTCTTTAGGTGATGGTGGTTCAGCTAATTATGTAGATATCTCAGGAGATGGAGTAGTTATTTTACAAGGTGATGCAAAAGCGTGGAAGTCTGACGATTTACCAGTACAAGCTGTAAAAATACCTGCTGCCAATTATCCTGCTAATGATGATATAGATAATTTTGGATTTCATAGATATGATTTTGAAGATGAAGAAAGTGTATATTATACTTGGGTTGTTCCAATAGACTATGCTACAGGTTCTGCCAATATTAGAGGGCATTATTCTTTCGTAATAGAAAATCCTCCATCAGGAGGAGGTAACTTAAATGTAAGAATGGGATTTGAATATAAGAGAATAACTGAAGATGCAGTCTTTGACTTTAGTGCTGGAACTACATCAGGATATATAGATGAAGTTATTACTGACGGAGAAACAGCTTATATTTTACATATCACAGGAGATGGAACTTTAACAACAACAAATTGGGTTGCACACGATAAGATATTATTTAGATTTTATAGGGATTCCACAGCAGCAGAAGATACCTATGATGACAATGTTGGCGATGCCAATGATGTATGGATAAAAAACTACCATTTAGAATACTTAGTAAACAAGTTTGGTGAAGCATCATAAAGGAGAATTATGAAAAAGTTAATCTGTGTTATATTATTATGCTTGATAGCAGTACCAGTATTTGCAGAGTTAACGGATAAAGAGCAAGACTACCTAGAAAATGTTTATTTAGCTGTTAAAAATATTGGAATGGGTAGTAATATATATCTTAAAACTTGGTATGGTCAGACTATAAAAGATGGTTATAATGTTAAAAAGATAATCTTAAGAGGAACTGATGTACAAAAGATAACTTTGATAAAATCTTATATAGAGAATGTTGATATACAAACATCTAACGAAAACATAATTAACTATAATTCTGCGATTGAGAAACTAGAAGCTAATATTTTACTTAAGCAAACTTGGGTGGATAATAATTAAGGAGCGATATGATAGGCGATAAACTTTTATTAAAGGAAGAACAATAAGGAGAGTAACTATGAATTTATTCGGCATAGAGATAGGGTTTAATCGCAATGGTAAAAGCTATGTCAGACGCAGTGAATGCCATTCATCTATTGACGGAGTGAAAGAAGATATAAGAAGTCTGCATAAGCGAATAACAGAAACAGAGGATCATATTGGAGAAAGGATAAATGACTCTGACGAGAAGGCAGAAATAAGGGTCAAAGGTTTGTCAGAGCGAATAGATACTTTTCAAGGTATTGTTCAAACCATATTAAATAGATTAATGAAATGAAAACAGGTTACTTATACAATACTTATATTCAAAGACATCTGCTGATCAATATGGTTGTTTTCAGTTATATAGGTTGCATCCTTGCTAATTTAACGATATACTTAGTAGAAGAAGCAACTTTAATGGGGTGGTAAAATGAAATTCAATTTAGACATACCAAAAATGGGTTACATTATTATGGTTCGTAATGCCGGAGGGTGGTTCGGTAATTCGATAGAGAAGCAACAGTTAAAAGCTGGATTTAATAAAGACCACGCTAGGTATACTCATGTAGAAATAAGTGGTGGTGGAGAAACCAGCGTAAGAATCGCTCCGCCTAAAACTAAAATAATTGATATTACTAAGAAATATAAAGGTAGATTCATTCGAATTGTAAGGCTTAAAAATATAGAATATGAAGAAAAGAAAAGATACAAGATCGCTTTTTGGGCTGCTTCTTTATGCAATTTAAGATATGACTATTTAGGAGTAGGTGGATTTATTGTTAAATGGTTAAGAAAACATAATAGATTATTTTTTTGCTCAGAAGGATGTCTTTGGACTTTAAGAAAATTTGATCCTTTTGTGTTAGCTGGAATGACTCCGGATGAATGCATGCCGGCTGATTTTAATAATCCAGAATATTTTGAAAAAGTTTGGGAAGGTATAATTGAATAAGGCCATGAAACTAACAACACCAGAGAAAGTTATTCAGCTTCAGATCCTCAAATATTTAAAGCTGATAGGTGCAACTGCCGGCAAGACAAAGACAATGGGAACGCCTCTTGTTACTAAAAGAGGGAGAGGATTTAGATTCGATCCTTACACTTTTATAGGGTTCCCGGACATTACAGGATTCCACAAGAAAAGAATTTTCTTCATTGAAGTAAAGTCAGAAAAAGGAAAATTATCTCCCGCCCAAAAAGAATTTCAAAAGATTTGCGAAGAGTCAGGCAACCTTTACATCGTCGCTAGAAGCGTAGAAGATGTAATGCAATTTATTTATTAATAAACAAAGCTTGACAAAATAATTTGAGTGTGATACATTTGACTCATGCGCAAAACCCAAATCATCCACATAAGAGTTTGCAACGAAACCAAAAGAAAACTTATAGCAATAAGTAAGAAGAGAAAAATTAAAATTAGTCAGTTAATTCGTTCACTTATAAAAAAGGAGGACAATATGGCAGCAAA
>Ga0207997_1001034_pt1 | contig 14446 bp, 18 predicted proteins | sample AntAceMetag02UKN_FD_184777 | JGI IMG/M metagenome (GOLD analysis project Ga0207997, IMG submission 184777) | Saline lake microbial communities from Ace Lake, Antarctica - Antarctic Ace Lake Metagenome 02UKN (SPAdes) (version 2) | ecosystem: Environmental > Aquatic > Non-marine Saline and...
AAAATTTTATATTTATTTTTAAGTTTATTCCGTAACCATGCTTTTCATCTTCAAAATCATAAGCATAGCAAGGTGCAATTTTTGGTCTTGCCTCTTTTAACTGTTCTGATAACATGCTCAATATAGGAACTTTTGAAAACATAGTACCTAAAAATTCAAGCTTCATCAAATCAAATTCAAGTCCTAACAACCCTGTATTTTCAACTGCATATCCAGCTATACAATCAGCAGATACCTTGTCAGCAATCTTTATTTCCATTAGTCTTGTAGTGAATGATGTTCTATATTTAAGACTGTCAAGATCAATGTCTGTCCTTTGTGCGTCAAGAGTAACAAAGAATCCAGGCTGCAATTTATCAGATAAGCTATTTATAGCCTTTGATATAATAATTGAATTCTCTTTGGGTGCTTCGACTTCATCCGCTATACAAGGAACAACTAAGCTTAAGCATAAAGCTATTATAAATAATATTGATTTCATTGTGCTATTTCCTCCTTTAGTTATGTAACCTTTATTCATTAATCTCTTTTTTTCTTTAGCAATTGTTTTATCAACGCTAATCGGTGAAGATCTATAAACGTTATTTTTCAAAGCCTTGACAAACATTCCGAGATATTTTTCATGCTCTGGTTTTAAAAATCCTTTACCCTTTGCGTTAAGATTTTTTTCTTCTGTCTCGAATTGTTGAACTGTTGCAAGTATGATTCTTAGTGCTGCCTTTGCTCTATACCCATGCAATGCTATTCTTGAAACAACGATACCGATTATTCCAGTAAGTATCATTTGTGCTATGTGATTTTGTACCCAATCAATTAAAAACATTTTAATCCTCCCTTATTTAATCTTTGTTCATTTCTTTAACTGCAACAAGTTTTGTTACGTCCATTAATAATGGCACTGACTTATAATCTGTTTTAATTTTCCAATCTTTACCGATCTTCTCTGTTTCAACAACTCCTCTACCTTGCTGCTCTACGTGTAAAACTCCGTCATAATCCCAAACTTTCGTCTTATAAACATCTGGTGCTTTACCAAAAGAAACACACCCACTTAATAAAACTAAAATACTTAAAATACAAATTGAACGACACATAAAATGATACCTCCTGTTATACTTCCGATTGCGTTTGCTTTAATATCCCCAATATCAAAACACCCGCTCTTATATATTAAATCGTTTATAGTTTCCTTGAATGTTGTAAAAAAACTAAAAGCGAATAATGCTGAAATAATTGGTTTGATTATTATAATATCTTTTATGAATAAAGAAAAGAATATTGTTAAGATGATGCAAGTTATTATGTGATAGATTTTATCTTTGCCTATTTGAACGCCCACGTTGCGACCTCCTTCAATACGACGATTAATATCATTGATATAACACCTCTTGTTAATAATGATTTGATTATGCTTACTGTTTCATCTCGTATGTCATCAAGCTTTCCAAATATCTCTCCGATATTTTTTTCATTTCTATTGATGTCATTTTTCATATTATATATATTAGTTTCGTTTTTTATTCCCATAGCACAATCTTCCATAAATTATCCTTTCGCTTTTTATATTAATTAACTCTTACTATTGTCATATAAGACATGGACGATTCAATTGTTCCTGAATCTGCCGAGCCTCCTCTAATTTGTGCCTTAATTGTTTCTGTTGCAGCAAGAGACATGAGTGCATGGAAGTCGTAAGTTATTGGAACGTCTGCTTTATATATTCCGTTTCCATTAAGTGACAAATACTCCGATATACTTCCTATCCCTGTTGTTACAAGAAAAACTCTTGAGTTTCCATTTGTACGTGTTAATGATGAAAATACCAAATGTAAGAATACGCTATAAATTCCTTCATTAGCCGCAGTGAATGTATTGGTTGTAGTATTGAACTCGTTCGCCACGTCTAAATCTTCAACATCAAAAGGGATGTCCTCCGTGACATTTGCTGCAAAATCTTCGTCTGCATCCATTGTTACGCTCACTCCACTTCTCGTTGTGCTTGTGTTTCCTGAAATTGTCAAAGTTTCGTTTACTCCCTCATTTCCAACGGTAAGAGTAATATTTGATCCTGCGAGTAATTTTGCATCAAGATATCCAGCCGTAGTATCATTTGAAGATACTTTTATTTTTTCATCTAAGGTTAAGCTTGGGTTTAATAACTGGTAGTTTGTTCCATCGTATACAATTACGCAGTCCTGTCCTGCGAGAATGTCTCCAGTTTCTAAGTCTGAATTATATTTTTTCTTTAATGCTATTACTCCAGTTGCATCAACCGCCAAAGAGCAAGCGCCAGTGTTTGATGTATTTGCTTTAAATATAAGTAATTGACCAACTGTCAAAGCTGTAACTGTTGGCGTCATTGATATAACATAAGCATCGCTTGCCTCTGCATCTGCTGCGTATATTGATCCGCAATCCTGAGCAATAAGTCCTTGCTTTGAAAGTTCCCATAATATAATCCATGCGCTATTAGCTGCATTTCGCATTTTTAAAAATCCCGTTGTCGTGTCGGCCCACAGTTGATACACGTATTTCGTGGTTGGTTCTGTTGGTCCCCAAGATAAAGACGCAAGCGCTTGAAGTGCAGTGTTAAGATCCGCTCTAAACGCTGGAAAAGCTTGATTTCCTATTATCATATCATGTTGAGCTGCCATATATCTATCTCCTTAAATTTAGTTTATCACATTAATACGCTGTTGCAATCCAATTTATATTCCTTATGACTCTTGTATTTGTTGAATCTTTAATTTCAATAGTAAAACTATTTTTTCCAATACTTGTTATTGTTTCATAATCTCCAGATTGAGCATTTAATATTGATATTCCTATATTGACGTCATCCGTCACAAAATCTTTATTAAAACTAATGGTATCAGCTGCGCCCGATCCTGTTGTCAATGATCCTCTATCTGTAATATCTGGCATATCAACCGTAACTGACAAAGAAGAAACGTTTAAATTATAAGTTATATTATCGGATGCAACCTCCATTTTAAATTCATACGCCCAGGCATTATAATTTCCTACAACAAATTGTCTCCATGCGGACCATGTTGGCGTTCCCGTTGGATCGTCGTTTGTTGTTCTAACAAATAATTTTGTTTGTATTCCTGAGATATCTGCTCCGTCAAATAATCCCTGAGCATCATCAAATAATCCACCCCTTGAATCAAATAGATCTGTGGCGTCATACATGATGGCTTTAAGCGTTGCGGTTATTCTTGACACGACATTCTTGCCTAAGTCAACGCCAGAAGAAAAAGCATAGACTCCGCTTAATAAAGTTCTGTCTGTCATTGTTAGATTTGATCCACTTAATACCATGTTTGTTTTCGCTCCTGCAAATGTTGAGCTTTCTTGCCTTGTAACAACAACATTCATTTTAACAATATTTGCTACATTTGAAATTATAGCTACCGTGTTTATACTTTCATTCCCGGACGAATCAACTGCCTTTATTAAATACGATCCGTCAATCAAAGGAGCTGTGACTTGTGTTGCATATCCTGGTTGCGCAGGAACAATTAAATTTGCAGTTGACCAGGACGGATCAGTTGTGTCTGGAACATGTTTTATTAAAAAACTTCCTCCTTCAATTACGTCTAAATCTTCACTTTTGTCCCATGACAAATGCGCATTATCACTAATTGCATTTAAGCTAAAATTTACAACATCAAGCGGAGAAGTCGTTAAACCAAAAAGTTCAATTACGGTTGACGCCCAGGCAGAAGACTTTCCAAGTCTATTAATTGCTCTTACTTTAAAATCATATTTGCCTGGTCCAATATCAAAAACAGTTAAAGACAAAGTATCTTTCTCAACTTTCCCCGCAGATATATAATCCGTATCAGTTGTTAATTTATATTGAACTTCGTATTCTTTTAAAAAAGATGATGTTGATTCGGACCATGAAACTAAAGCTTTTGCTTTTACTCCTGCGCCTGCAAATGTTGAATATAAAGATTCTACAACCGACGGTGATCCTGGAGCGATCACTGCGTCAAATGGACTTGTTAAATTTGTATCTGGAGCTGCATCAACCAGTGTTGCTTCTCCTGAGTTCCAGTCGTAACTTGCAGACGATTCCTCCTGGCAATATAAATTTATTCCATTTCCATTTTCGTTTATTTGCCATTGAGAGATCCTGAAAACTTTACTTGACCATCCCAAGTCATCAAGTGTTACATATATAGTGTCCCATGTTACAAGTTTTAAACCTCTGAAATTAATAGGAAGAGTAAGCATTATTCCTTGTCTTGCTTTTTCAAGAATAACTTTTGCCATTCGTTGCGCTCTTTCCTGATTTGTAGTGCAAGAAAATGTTATATCTGCATATATCCTATCGCCGCCGTCTTGTGTTTCATAAGTTGAGTTTGTTGCAGGAATAAAATCCGTTGGTTCGTATGCTTCATCTTCATTAATATATATTCCTCTAACTGCGTTAAAGGTTTCTTTTCTTGATTGTCTTGCCTGGACCTTTACTGTATTTATTAACCAGTCTTCAGTTATCGTTACGCTTGGAGCTTCATATGCTCCTGCATGGATCCTAAACTTCCCTTGAATATAAACAACGGATCCGACAAAGCTTGAAATTAATTCTTGCAAATTATCTATCACCTGGACGTTTCTTTCGAGGACAGTATCACAAGTATATCTGTCTTGTGTTGATGCGTCTTGCAATGTTACCGCTTCTTCACAAGTGTTTGCAGATGCATTTGTGTATGTATCGTTCAACTCTATGTCTTCAACATTTAAACCGTATTCGCTTTTTAAATAATCTCTAATGCAAAGCGCAGAGTTATTGCTCCATGCTGTCGTTGATGTTCTTGGATCATAGACTTTTTTCCCTTTTACCAAAGCTGTAAAGCGTGGAATATTTGAAAAAATATCTTTATTGTATTGCATTCTTACATAAAGATATGTACGACCTCTTGCTCTATGCTCTGATGTCCAGTTTGCTATTTCTGACACTGCATCTGTATCTGCTGTTTGATCAGAAGCTCCAAGATGTTTTTTAATTCTAATATAATGCTTTCCTGCGTCATCGCTAAATTCTGAGTTTGTTGCAAATCCAGATCCGTCAAGTGTCAACGCTACATCTCCGGCATAAATTGTTGTTATTTCTTCACATTCAATTCCTGCAAGAACGATCATCACATGCAAAAAAAGATTATCTCCTTCTTTTGTCACTCCGTCACTGTCTGGTCCAGAATCAGAAGCGTCTTTTAAAAATACTTGACCTCCGACCTTCCTGGTACCATAAATAATTCTATGAGAAGTTACTGCGCTTTCTGTATTGACTAATAGTCCGCTATTATTAACACTTATCTGTCCAGAATCGCTTGACGACTTTGATGAACTATAAAAAAGTCTTCCAGCTGCGCTTGACACGATGGTCGATATTGCTCCGTAAGCAATCATCGATGTGATTGCATACGTTGTGGAATACAATGCGATACTTCCGATTCCTGTTGCAATGGCCGCACCACCCGCAACGGTTCCGGCAACAAATGAGGCAACGGCGGCAACAATAGGAGGCATTATTTAACCCTCCATACGTTGTCACATAGTTCTGTTTTTATATTTGTAAGTCCATCTTGCTCTGTTAAGAAAAACGAATCTATTCCATTACATAAACCGACACAATTTTCAATCATAACAATGTCCCCTCTTTGAGCAAAATTAATATTTCTTTCTTTGAAATTTTTATCAAAATAATCTTTAAGATTTTCATATCCATTATCTTTTAATCGTTTTAATAATGACTTCATTGAGCTATATTTTTTATAATAATTTTCATAATGACTTTTGTCTCCAGTGATCTTTTTCACAAATGAAACAGCAAAAAGTCCACAATCAATATTTCCATATTCAAATTTTTTATTACGATGTTCTTCTATATGATCATTTAATATTTTATAAATATCTTCTACAATATCACTCTTCATCTGATCGTCCCCATATAGTTTCTGTTTGAGCTATTTGATCTACAAATTGAAATGCTAAATCTCCAGGATATTCCTCTTGCTGATCTGCGTCGTTGTATCTTCTATTATTTGCTTTGTCCCAGGCTGCAAGTCTATTATTTACTCTTAGCTTTATTGCTCCTGTTGATCCACTGACGTCAAGAAAAGTATTGTCCATTAATCCCTTATAAATAATTGTTGGTTCTATAAGGACCCTTGTTGTCAAATTAAACAAACCAATATAAATAGTCGCATCTCTTCCTTGATAATATTCATTAAAAATTATACTTATAAGTGCTGGATCAATTCCAGATAATGTAATGTCAATATACGATGCGGAAAGTTCCGAATCTTCCTGTGCCGGAGATATGCTTCCAAATGCACCGACTCCGAGATATGTTTCGCCATCAAAAACAATGTCTCCGATGCTTGTGTGAATGTTTATATTGCCACTGTCAAACTCTAATTTTGCAAGAATAACTGAGCTTATTTGTGGTTGTTCTGAAGCTGTTTCCAGTGCTGCATCAATATCCCTAGTACCCATTATGTTATAGCCTCCGCACCTGAAAATGTTAACTCGTTATAAATTCCATTTTCATCAGATTCATAATCAGACAAAACACTATTTGACAATAAATACATTGTTGTTGTCGCAGGATTAACCGTTATTGCTGCATCTTCTGTTGGACTCTCTCGCAATGCTGGCTTAAAACTTATAGTTGCATTCCCTCCAGAATCAGAATTGACATTGTCCGTTACTTGTTTTAGTTCTCCATTAACAGAAAAATAATCACCCTGCATTAACATATTCTTTGTTGAAGGCGTCCAGCCGTCTGTAATTAAACTTGATCCTGTTTGCGATGCTCCATTGACCAATGGTGATCCTGTTGATATCCCTATGTTGATTTTCCAGTTTGCGTCATATGCATTAAACGTATTAAATTTTCCTTCTAATTTTGTAAAAAAAGCAATCCATGCTGCGGCTGTTTCTCTTTTCATTTTAGGAATTGTATATCTTGATATCCAAAGGGATCCATTTCGCAGATCTCTTTGTGTTACTCTTGACATTGGACTTTGAAATTCTGCAACATTAAAAGATAAATAAAAAGCGCTTCTTTTAATTCCTATATTTGTTGGTATATTAATTGCTGACATATTAACGTTTCCTCCTTACGCTTCTGGATGCAACGCCACCCTTTTCAATTGCGTCAAATACGCCATTCTGTGCGATCGCTGCTATTCTTGGTGCAACGTTTATAATTTCCGCTCTCACTGTCTCCTGGAGTCCTGGACTGACATTTATAGTTATCTTGCTTACGACATTTCCACCGCCACCCATTTTGTCATTTGGTATTACGGTCCCCGCCGTATCTGGAACAAATAATTCCGGGCCTTCTTCTCCTACTATCGACGGCACTCCTACTTGTGGGTTTCCACCTTTTGCGAATTTTTTAACTGGAGCTGTTGAGGTTGCGCCTCCTGTTATTCCTCCAAAGATAGACGTTGCAAAGCTTCCGATTGTATTTGCCAGGGGAGTTGTCACTTGTGTTTTTAATAATTGCCTTGCTATATCTTTTAAGATCTCAGTTGCATAATCTCCAAGACCTTTAAATCCTGCTTTACCTTCGAGGATCCTGTCCGCCAAATTATCCGACCATGAATCTGTTGACCAATTAAAAGCGTCTTCAATTTCTTTTGCTGTGTCTTTTGCTGTGCCTTCCAAGACTTCGAGTTCATCTTTTGCTCTTTTTGCTGTGACAATTATTTCGCCTAACTTAATGGCGCCTCTTTCAGAACTTGAACCGGATAATCTTTTATCTTCAAATTCTTTTTGTTTGTCTATAATTTTATCTTCTTCTTTTAATAAAGAAATAATACCATCTCTTGCTCTACCTAAAAGATCTATAAATACGCCGAGGTTTGATTTTATATTCATTCTTTCGATTGCTTCGTTTGTATTGTTTACGTTTTCTTCTATTTTTTTAAATAATAACTGGATCAATGATAAATTTGCTTTTAATCCATCAAAGGATCCACGATCGTTCATTTGTGATTGTATGTTAAATATAGAATCTCGAATCATTGACATCTGGCCATCAAATGTGCTTGCAAGTTCTTTTGCTGCGCCCTTTGCTTTAAAATTCATATCTGTCAAAGCATTTTCAAAAGCTTTCCTTGTATCATCAACAGAAACTTTTGCGCCTGCCTTAAATCCAAGCATTGCGGTAACACCCTTTTCTCTGAATAAATCAGCCGCACCAATACCAGCACTAAATGCTCTAACAAATTGTTGCGCTGTCTGGTCCAATGTAAGGCCCGTTACTGCTGCAATGTCTGCCAACAATGGCATAAACTTATTGATCTCACTTATGTCATCAAAAACAATTGCAAGCTGTGCTGCGGCGTCAATGATCTTTTCAAATTCAAAGGGAACTGTTGAGGCAAAGTATCGCATGTCTTTAAAAAGTTGATTTCCTTTTTCTGCGGATTGAAGAAGGGCCGTTAATCTTATTTGTGTATTTTCTAAAACTCGACCAACATCGATAAAACTCGTAGCAATTTTCTTTGTTGCCAGTGCTATTGCTGCAATTCCAATTGTGGCACCAAGTTTTTTAAATGCTTTCTCTGCAGAACTCACAGATGTTTTTATTTGCTTTGTTGATCTCTTAGTCATACTTGTTGCTTTTTTTAAATTTTTATTTAAATTAGTAACGTCAGCTTGTATTTTTACAACCAGTTCATCTATTGTTGTCATTCCTAAACCTCCGAAAATACTTTTTTGCCATTTATAACTTCATAGTCTGGAAACTTTTCCTTTAAACCTTTTAAATCTTTCCTTGTCAACTTACTTTCTTTTTTCCCTTTTATTCCGTTTGCATTTTGCCAACCTTTAAATGCGTCTCGCAGATCCCACATCGTTGCGTTGCTTAAATCTGACGGGGACCATTGCAATACTCCATATGCAAACTTTCTATATTCTGCAAAAGGAATATTTATTTTTTTTTTACATCGTCAGAATCTTCTTGGTCGTTTTCTTCTTTTTCTTCTCCGTCTTCTGGATAAAAACTGATTTTAATAAACTCAGCGCATTTTGTTATACAATATATTAAATTTTTATAAACAAAATCTTCAAGTTTCTCAACGTCGATTGATCCACCAGCTCCTTTAATTCCATTTGAAATTATAGAAATACAATCAATAATAGGAATATCATTCTTTACACATTTTGTTGTTAGATATCCTAAAAGGCCGATGCCGATTTCTCTTTCGATTGTCGACAACGCCTTAAACGTTGGTTTCATATCGTATGTTTTTCCATTGATTTTTATTTCAACAATAGGTTCTAACATATCTTATTTGCCCTCTTGAAATTTAACTGGTGCAATTATAACATTCGATTCATCATCATAAGTCATCTGTACTTTTCCGTTTGAATCATTAAATACTGCCTGTGGAAATGTACCGATTAATTTTTGAGTTGATCCTGTTACTGTCACTGTTAAATCTGCAATATCAATAGTTCCATATCCTGGCTTTTCTACTGTTGAAGGAACGGCCGCAAAAGTGATTGTCACGTCTGTTGCTCCATTCTCTACAAGAATAAAAGTTCTTCCGTCATTTATAAATGCGTCACCACCACTTGCAGCGACGTTCATTGTTGGTGCTATTCCTGCCTTGACTAAAGCTTGTACTGTTAAATCTGACATTTTTTGTTACCTCCATAATAAAAGTTTATATCTTATTTCTTACTAAGATATTTTTAAGTTAAATTTACGCTGCTGGCGTATACGTCCATTGTCCAGATGATTCTAAAGTCATGCTGTATGTTTCTTCATTGTTGTGATCACCAGCTCTTTCATAAGAACCGATTTGAAAAGAACATTCCAACGTGTCACCATTTGGAAAAACTAAAACAAAAGAATTTATGCTATTTGCAAACGAATATCCTCTGATTGTTTCGGCAATTGTAACATCATCAAATGGACCCTCTGCATTAATTGATATTGATTGCATTCCTGCGCCCTCTAATAAAGTCCTATATCCAGCCGAGTCTTTATTTGTAATATCAACCAATTCATTATTAACCGTCATGTTTGTTGTTCTTAATGCTGCAACAGTAGTGACGCCAGCGGAAACGGTTCCTTCTTTTAATAAAAAATCTCTTCCTTTTTTAACTGCCATTTTCGTATCTCCTTTTTTATGATTCTGTTGTTTTTATTCGAAATCTAATCACTCCATGTTGAAGGATTAAGTTGTCATCATCTTCTGGTTCGACCATTGATAAGCCGTCCCACAAACAAAATACAAGATTATTATCTTCGACTGTTAAATCTTGATTATGTAATAGTGTATGTAATCTTTGTATAATATTGCTTGCCTCTTCTTTGTCGCCTGTTTCGCTATATGCGCTTATCGTGATTGTTGCCTCAGTACCGTTAAATGTTTTAGTATCAAACGGGATTGCTGTATTTGAGGCATATACAATATAAGGAAAATCAACGTTATCCTGCAAAGCTTGCGATGGATTGTCATATATGCTTGCCTTTGTTCCAGTTCCTAGCATTGCAAGTAATGTTGTATCGACCGATAATATTGCATCTATTGCTTTTTGGATCTCAAATAAACTATAACCGCCCATATATTAAACGCCTCCAATCTTTCCAAATCGTCTTATGCCTTTTAATATTCCTCTTTTAAAGGATGCTCTTATTGAGTCCATTATGTTTATTTTATTTTCTTCAAACGTTGGCATAAGCCAAGGCCTTGGTAACATTTTTTTCGTTCCAAATTCCAAATGTGTACCATGTTCGATCTTAGTTCCAATCTTTGAACCAAGTCCTTTTAATTCTGATTCTGAAAAAATACCTTTTACAAGATCTCCTGAATCACTTTTTGGCGCTTCTCCGGGAGCAGATGCTTGATGTAATTTTGTTGCAAAAGTTCCGCCTCTTTTTTTTGAGAGACTTCTTCCTGTTGAAGGATCCACATATGAACTTTTACCACGCCTTGAAATCTTTCCGGATCTTGATCCTGTTTGAATACTAATCTTTGCATCTCTTTCAACTTTTTTTGCCGCAAGTTCAACGCTTCTTTTAACTTCTTTTATTATTGAATTTGGCAAAAACTGTAATTTTTTATTAAGTCTTTCCTGGTTTAATATTATGTTTTTTCTAAATACAGCCATTACGAAACCGTCTCCTCTGCGTTTTTGTTTTCAAGTGCGCTTATTTGATGATATCTATTTCTTTCGTCAATATTGATAATTGATTTTATTCTCATGAAACGTGTCCCGAATCTTATCAAGTCGTCAGTTGTAAGATCACTTTTATATCTTATAACTATTGTATGACTGACTTGCTGTTCTAAATTTTGAGCTGCAAGTAGTTCATTTATTTTCTTTGGTTTTATACTGCTCCAAACAGAAACGTTTTTTGTCCATGTCTCAGTTATTCCTCCGCCGTCTTTTCTTGCAGTTGTTTTTCTAATAATATCAATTTTATGTTCCATCCTTCCAACGTTCGGGCATTTCTTTTTTGAAACCGCCATATTAAATCCTTTCTAATTTAAATTGACTTAATAAACTAATTGCCGCAGAACTTCCAATTAATCCACAATCTCCACGGTTTTCATATCGGTATGCTGCTTCTTCTTTGATCGCAAGTTTTATTAACTCTGGCACGTCGTCCGGATCTCCATAGCCTGCAATAAATTGAATTTCGATTCCATCTGCATTGCGCTCAAATGTTGGCCACACGACTCCGTCTCTTAAAGTGATCTTTCCATTCTTTGCATACAATCCGTTATATGTTGATACCTGGTAATCGTCAGAATCAAAAGTCGTTGCGACGTCAGTGTTTGAATATGTCTTTATATGAGTAACGCTTTTCAAGGGTGGAATCGGTATTAATAACTGTCTGCAATTTATAGCGCTTGAAATAGGGGCCTGAACAACACTATCAAACCAAGGCCCACTATTACCATAGGGAAAGCTATCCATTTTCATTTTCCATGTCTGCTCAACAAATGATCTTCTGGTATATTTCTCTGCGCCTTGTCTTGCAGCGACAATCAATCCTGCGAGGACTTTGTCATCGTCCACCTCAGTTATTCGCATATGATCTTTTAACTCTTCAAGCGTCACTGGCTCTTCATCTGGAAGCTCTTCAATATCAAGACTATATTTTAAAGGCTGATAAGAATTAATATAATTTCCTCTTTGTCCAAGGCCTGAACCGTAAGAACCTAACATAAATAATCCTTTCTATTTAACCATCACATTTACTGTAATTGCCGTATCTCCGCCATATGTTCCAGTTGTTGTTAATTTTGATCTTATCTGCTGTCCAATAATGCCGTCTTTCACTGTATCGCTACCAAGTACAGCTGTTGAATCATAAACAGTCGTGACGGGCGTTCTTCCTGACAAATTAACGGACTTTCTTGCATCTGCCGTTGTGAATGAAATATTTGCAATCTGTATCCAGTTCGTTCCGTCAATAGTTGTTTCAATAATTACATTTGCAGTTGTTCCGCCTGATCCATAATCAAAATCTGCCTCGATTAATAAATTTTTAGCCCAATTAGGAATTTTTGTACTTAAAGAATCGACAACGTCTTCCGTTAGCGCAATTGTGATTGTTTTATTTAATAGTAAGTGTGTTTCGTCCATAATAAAAATCTCCTTTTATTTGTTTTTATGTGTCGGTTGCTAATGTCTTTACGGTACCATCTCCGAATATTATTTTATCTTTGTTTGATGTCATAAAATCCTCCTATTTATACTCAAATTTATAACAAAGTGTTTGTGTAGATCCTAATCTATTTTTTATAATTGCTGTTGTTCCTCCGCCATCATAACAGCATAATTTTCCATCTGTATCAGCAATGTCGGCTGTTCCAGCAGGATCATTAAATGGCATCCGAACTGATCCATCACTTGCAACTAAAAATTTAACCCAAACAAAATCAACTCCACCTTCAACCCATAATTCTAAAACTCCATCAACCGCATCTGGTAAAGATATTGTTCCATCATCTGCTACAGATTCAGCAGAGGCTTTTTTTGTTAAATTATTTATTGTTAGAGTATCGCTCATTGTAATATCATCTGTTATTAGTGGCATTTGGATGTCGAAGGCGCCTATATTACTATCTTCTCTAGTAAGTTCAAAATTGTCTGTAGTGTCGTTTACTTGCCATTGGATATAATTAGCTGCTGTATCTGCTGTTATATATCCGTATTGTTTAAGATAAGGATTCTCTCCTGACACAGAATTACTAAACATTGAGACATCAGCTTCGCCATCGTCATTTAAAAATAAACCGGTTGAGGTTCTTATAGCTAAAGTATTATTAGCCGTTATAAATGAAAATGTTCCAGATGCATTAAGCTCTAAATAAGGGAAAGAATTATTATTTATATATTGTCGGATATGACTGTCACCTTCGACCGCCTTTCTATAAACATATGAAGACTTTCCGTCCTCCGCATCACCTACATCAGTGTCTCCATAAAATATTGTATCGCCAGTCGCACTAGGCATGATTTTTAAATCACCTTCACTAATATCAAGAATCCCATCTGTATCATTATGTTCTATCGTAATATTCTTATCATCACCAGTGCTTTTTGCTGTTATTATTCCGCCATCTGTAACAAGTAAATCTCCTGCGTAATATAATAAACTTTTCCTTGCACCTCCTGTTAAGCTTTCCCATTTCCAATAGCTCGATTCTGCGGAAGCTGTTTGATCAAGACAATACATTCCTCTTTTGCCAAATACTGTTGTCGCATTGGATGAATTTTTTCCATAATAATCCTCAGCATATATTCTTTGATTATAACCATGTTCATCTGTTCTGTAATATTCAGAGAATATATAAGCGCCATCCCTTTCATATTTCATTGTTGCATCAGCTACTGAAAACTTTCTTCCAGGACTTGTTGTTCCTATACCTACATTTCCGTCTTGTTTTATGTACAATCTTGAACTATAAGCAGAATGTGGGTCTCCACCTTTTGCTGAACTTTGAGTAATACTAAGGTCTCCATAGGCAATATGACTTGGAATAATAGCCCAATTTCTCATATTTGCTGTATCAAAATCTGAATAAAAATCTATACCACCTTGAGTATTAGATGTTCCTTGATGAAGTTTTAACAAGGCTACGTTAGCACTATTATCATATAGTTCTAATTTAGCACCTGGAGTTATTGTTCCTATTCCTACCTTATCCTCACTAGCATCTACAAATAATGTATTAGTATCGACAGTTAAGTCTCCACTCATTCCTAATGTAGTAACTCCACTTAAAGCACCACTAAAAGTAGCACCAACAAATGTAGGACTTCCCGTTGTGGTTACATTTTGATTAATATAAGTATGGCTTGCTCCAGATTCTGCGATATGAGCATAACCTAAATCCCAGTTAGTATTTGTTGCTCCAGTGATTGCTCCACCAGTTACGCTGAATATTCC
>Ga0207997_1001040_pt1 | contig 14419 bp, 8 predicted proteins | sample AntAceMetag02UKN_FD_184777 | JGI IMG/M metagenome (GOLD analysis project Ga0207997, IMG submission 184777) | Saline lake microbial communities from Ace Lake, Antarctica - Antarctic Ace Lake Metagenome 02UKN (SPAdes) (version 2) | ecosystem: Environmental > Aquatic > Non-marine Saline and Alkaline...
ACACAAGAAGACAACAAAGGATAGAAGTACTAAAATTGCAAAGTAGAGGAAAACCTATTCCAAAAGAACTTAGGTTGCCTCCTCGAAGTAAAATGAGGCACAAGTAAAAAAAAGTAAAAAAACAAGCCTTATAGGCCTGCTTCTTTTTTCAAATCATTTGCTTTGTCTGTTTTTTCCCAAGTAAACTCTGGTTCGTTTCTTCCAAAGTGTCCGTATGATGCGGTTTTTTCGAAAATTGGTCTTCTTAGGTTTAGTGTTTCAATTATTTCTGCGGGTTTTAGTTTGAAGTTCTTTTGTATTAGTTCTTCGATTTTTTCTTCAGGAATTTTATTTGTTCCAAAAGTATCGATTAGTACTGATACTGGATTTGCTATTCCAATTGCGTAAGCTAATTGAACTTCACACTTATCAGCTAAACCTGCGGCGACTATATTTTTTGCAATATATCTAGTCATGTATGTTGCTGAACGGTCAACTTTTGAAGGATCTTTTCCTGAGAAAGCGCCTCCTCCGTGAGAACCATGTCCTCCGTAAGTGTCTACGATTATTTTTCTTCCTGTTAATCCTGCGTCTGCTACTGGTCCACCAACAACAAATGCTCCTGTTGGGTTAACATGGAATTTTGTATTTTCATCAATCCATTCTGAGCAAATTGGTTTGATTACTTTTTCAATTATTTCTTTTTCTATTTCATCATGAGTAATGTCTGCTGCGTGTTGAGTAGAGATTACTATTGCGTCAGCTCTAATTGGTTTTCCGTTTTGGTATTCAATAGTTACTTGAGATTTTCCATCAGGTCTAACCCAGTTTAGTTCTCCTTTTTTTCTAACGTCCGCTAGTTTCATTGTTAATTTGTGTGCAAGAACTATTGGTAAAGGCATTAATTCAGGTGTTTCGTTTGTTGCAAAACCAAACATCATCCCTTGGTCTCCTGCACCTTGTTCTTGGTCAATTCCTTTTCCTTCATCTACTCCCTGAGCTATGTCTGGGCTTTGTTCTGAAAGAGAAATTAATACTGAACAAGCATCGCAATCAAATCCATATTCTGGGTTATCATAACCTATTTTTTTGATTGTTTTTCTTACGACGTTTTGAACATCAACATACGTTTTTGTTGTTACTTCGCCAAAGACAAGAATTAAACCAGTTTTTGTTGCGGTTTCTATTCCTGCTCTTGTTGCAGGGTCATCTTTTATCATTGCGTCAAGAATAGCATCACTAATCTGGTCGCACATTTTGTCAGGGTGTCCTTCAGTAACGGACTCTGACGTGAAATAATGTTTTGCTTTACTCATACATGAATCACCTTAAAGTTTAATTAAACAAATAAACTCCCGTAACCTTAATAATAATTTTGGTACAAATTATTCTAATAGGAATAATGTGAGTATTATGTTGCCAAATTTAAGCGAAATTAAAAATCAACGAAAAAAGATTGGTTTGACTCAGAGTGAACTTGCTAGGCAAACTGGAGTAAGCCAATCGTTAATTGCGAAAATAGAGTCAAATGTAATTGTTCCTTCTTATTCTAATGCAAAGAAATTGTTTGATTTTTTTGAGATTATTCAAAAGGAACATGAGGCTAAAGTTTCTGATTTTATGACTTTGAAAGTTATTAGTGTTAAGACAGAGACTCCTCTTCGAATTGCAATTAAAACTATGGAAAAAAATTCTATTTCTCAATTACCTGTTCTTGAGGATGGGAAAAGTGTTGGCACTCTTTCTGAAAAAACTGCATTAGAAGTAATTAATAATTCTGAAAATTCAAAAGAAATTTTGGAGAAAAGTGTTGAAGTAATAATGGATGATTCTATGCCTCAAATTAATGAAGACACTCCTTTTCAATTAGTTTCTTCAATAATGGGGCATTACTCCGGAGTGCTTGTTACAAAGAATGGAAAAGTAATCGGAATTATTACAAAAGCCGATCTTTTGCGAGCTATTGTTGGGAAAAAATAGAATTAAATACTATAAAAATCCTTACTAAAAAATGGATAAGAAAAAAATTGGCATTGGCTTAGCAGTGTTAATAATTTTAGCTTTTTTAGCATTTCATTTTTTCTCTGTTTGGAGTGTTTATTCAAATGCATTGGAAACACTTCCAACCTATGAATCTAATCTTAATAAATCAATTCCAATTTTAGTCACTCAAAGCATTTTAGAAAACAAAGAAGTTGAAATGGTTTTAAGTTCAACTCCTGAAGAAATTATAACATCAAAATATCTGAAAGCAAAATTGAATTCAAAAACCATTTTGGAAGAGTATGAGAAACTACCGGCTTATTATTTTTCAAAAGCAATTTCAAGCATTTCAAACCAAGTTGAAATCGGTATTGATTGTGGGCCTTTTGAGGAGTTAGGGTCAGCCAATTTAGCATGTGCACTTAATAAAGAAAAATTAAAAGTAAATATTGATTGTAGTAAATATGGTTTTGATGAAATAACACAAAAAGACAATTATTTGTGCAATATAATTTTGAGCAATACAGACGAAAAACCAAAAGAATTCATAAAACCAATTTCTCTAGAAGAAAATTGGAGAAGCTTAATGGATGAATTAATTTTAAAATCAAAAAAATCAAAACAAAATTTGGAAAAGATTTCTTTTATAACTGCTTTATTGGATAAAGACAAGTATTTGAAAACTTACACTGCTGTAAGGGCAACATCCTTTTTATCAGGTGCAAGTTTAATGCATATTTTGTCAAATGCTGAAGAAATTGAAGCAATGAACAGCGGGAAAATAAAATATTTTTCAAGTGGGAACACCAGCATTGAAAGTGAACTTGGTGATTGTTTGGAAAAACGAATTCAGCCCGAAGAAATTTCAACAGAAAAAATAATTATCATTCGTGGGTTCAAGTTCGCTGATTCAATTATCGCTGATTATGAACAGGAATATACAAAAATGGTTCAAGAAAGCAAAACAGACAAGATAAAAGCTTTATATCGGTGTGTTGGGCTATCGGCTCACAATTCATTTTTTGAATATGATTGGGAATCTGATTGCGTTACCAAAAGGAATGAACTGACTTATAAAACAATAAATATGTTAAATTGGAGTAAAGACATTAATGCAAATTTTGCAGTCTTGGATGACGTGATTTTCTGCGAAGGCAACAAACAACTTGACCTTGATAGAATAAAAGAAGAAACAGGAATAGAAATTACTAGTGAAAATGTTGAAGTAAGCGAGGATTTACCAAATAGCAATAAGTTCCAAAATTCTTTTGACGGAAATACTTTAACAATTGAGTATTCTGGAAGTTATAATGTATCTGTTGGTTTAGCACTAATTAAAGAAGAAGGACAATACAAACTCCTATTGCGGTCTAATTGAAAAGCGATTATTGCGAATAAGTGATTTTTCTTATTTTTTTGTTTTATTTACTGAAAATGCCTTTAGCTTGCAAAACCAATACCTTTAAAAAAGTTATTTGTAACTACTTAATAGTAACGAATTAATTCGTCGGGGGTTATTTATTTGAACGCAAAACTATTAGCAACTATCGTAATGTTGTCTTTATTTTTATTTAGTGGAATATCTGCTTATGCTGTTGAAGATACAGTATCTGAATATATTTCTGGTTATGATTATCAACTTGATCATTATCCTTTGACAAGTGACCCTTCAAGCATAACCATTACTGCTAATTGTGAATCTGGTTTTGAAATTGATAGAGAACTTAGTGAATGTAATAGTAATTATTTGCTGAGATTTGGTTCCCTTAGAACAAATATTGATTCTTATTATGAAAGTATTTCTTGTACTTATTCTATTGATTCTCCTTTCGCTTGCGGAAATGGATTAGAAGTTAATTGCCCTTGGATTGAAGCAACTGCGTTATGCGTCAAAGAAGATACTCCTGAACCTGAATGTTATAATGATTATGATTGCGAATCAGGATATGACTGTATTAATGACGAGTGTGTTTATCAAGAACCTGAGCCAGAGTGTTATAATGATTATGATTGTGTTTCTGGTGAAGAATGTAATAGTGCTGGGGAATGTGTTCCTGAGTCAATTGTAAATGAAATTCCTGAAGTGAATTTAATTGCGAGTAGTACTTATGGAGACGCTCCATTTACAACCAGGTTCGATTTAGATTGTTCTGATGTAGAAGATGATCAAGATTCTCAAAATTATAATAATCAATTTTGTAGAGTGGTATTTGATGCTGTTAATTCTTCTGACGAAATAGGTCAAACAAGTGTGGGAATAGTTAGTGGTAATCTTGTCTCAGGAGTAGCTGGAACAAATAGAACTAAAATTTCTTGGAATTGGAATACCAATCACAGTAAATGGGTTGAAGTTACTTATGATGAACCTGGAACTTACAAAGCAATGGGGATTGCAAAAGATAAAGACGGTGCAAAAGATACAGATTTAGTTTATATTGTGGTTAGCGAACCGCAAGTTAATTATGAGGATGTTGTAATAAGTGGCGTTCCTGATAAAAAAATTGAAGAAAATCATAATTCTGCTACTGTAATAGCAAATCTTTATGATTACACTACATATGATTCTGCTTTAACCGTGGATTTTAGTATTGATTCTCAAGACAATAGTGGATTGATTAATTGTTATATTGATAATGCCCACCTTGTTGAATGTAGTCCTCCTACCGATAATCAAATAGGTGAAAATAGAATTGTAGTTAGAGCAACTGATTCGCAAGGTCAAACAGATACTGACATATTTTATGTTAGAGTCAAGGAAGATAGCCATTCTGATGAAGATTATCCAATTGCTAGTTTCAAATCTTATTTTGAAAATGAAACTTTTGAAGTAGAAGAAAATCACTTAGGTTATTCTTATTTAGTCGATGATTTAAAAGATAAAGTTAATTATAATGGCGATAAAGACGATTTGACTTTCACTATTGAAAATCAAAATAATGATTCTTTAATTTATTGTTTAATCGATAGCTCAGAAAGACTTTATTGTAATGCGCCAAGAGATGATAGGGTAGGTTACAATGATTTGCAAATTTCTGTTAAAAATCCAGATGGAATAAAGAAATATGCAAATATAACAATCCAGGTTTATTCTGAAGACACTTATACTCATTGTTCTGATATCGATTTCATTTCAAGGGATAAGGATATTGATGAATCAGACACTGAGGTTTTCACGTTTGATATTAGAAACAATGGCGATGCGGATTTCGATGTTTATGGTGTTTATGTATCCGAATCCAGTTCTTATATTTCAATAGAAGATACCGATTTTGATAGTATAATTAGAGCTAATAGCACTGGGGATTTAAGTATAAAAATTAAATCAGCTGGGGTTTCAAGTAATAAAAATGTTTCAGTTGGAGTTCAAATTAAAGGTAAATTTTATAATGGAGAAGATTGTAGTTTTTCAGAAATTGATGACGATTTTGAATTGGAAATAAAAAACAAATATACTTCATACGATAGTTCATGTAATGACGTTAAAGTAGTTAGAGAAACTCTTGAAATAGATGAGTCAGATACGGATACTCTTTATTTTACAATTGAGAATGATGGCGAATCAGATTTTGAAATGGAAGATTTACAAATAAGCGAAACAAGCGATTATTTGAGAGTGCTTGATTTTGATGAAGAAGGCGAAATTAGAGAGAATAATGAAAAAAGATTTGCTGTAAAACTTAGAAGTACTTCTGTTTCTAGTGACAAAACTGTAAAATTAGAAGTAGATTTTAAAGGTAGATTTGATGATGGAGAATATTGCAGTTTCTCAGAAATTGATTATGAATATTTTAAAGTAAAAATCGATAATGGTGGTTATTCTTCAAGTTCAGATTCTCGTTGTGAGGATATTGAATTAAGTGTATCTGATACAACTGTGCCAGAAAATAGTTCAAAAACAAAAGTTGTTACTATTAGAAACACAGGGGAAAGAAATTTTACTGTTTATTCAGTAAAGGAAAAAGAAACTAACCCATATTTTGATGTTTCAATTAGAAGCAAACCAACAATGGTTTATTCTGGTAATTCAAAAGAAATTAGTTTAAAGATTGAAACTGAAAATGTTTCAAGCACTAAAACTGGCGAAGTAGAATTAAGTGTTTCAGGTAGATTTAGTGATGGGTATTATTGTTCAACTTCATCAATCAAAAAAGATTTTGATGTAAAAGTAACTAATAGTTCATATTACCCTGATGAAGATGATGAAGACGATAATGAAAACCAAGAAGAATTGTCTGGGAATGTAGAATTTTCATTTAATGAGTCTTTTATTACTCTTAAAGAAAATGAACGAAAAACAATTATTGCAACAATAAAAAATGCTACTGATAGAAGAGATTGTTTTGTTGTAACTGCTAAAGATTCAGTATTTGTTGATGCTGATGTTTCTGGAACAGAGTTTTGTTTGAATTCAGGCGAATCTAAGAATGCAACTATTTCATTAGTTGGAAAAGAACAAGGTTCAGCAAACATTCAAGTAAAAGTAACTTATGATAATAAATCAAAAAGTAAGTTTGTTACAGTTGAAGTTCTTAAGAAAGAAATACAATTAAGTGTCGAAGTTGTAGACGCAAATTCAGAAATAATTACAATTGAAAATACTGCCAATACTGTGAGAAATGTAGTTATTAAAGTAGTCAATCCACCTGAAGGAGTAACAATTCAAGAAATTGTTCTTGATGAATGGTGTACAGGAGAAATAATTGAATTGCCTATTGAGTTCGAAGAAGGATTTGAAGGGGCAGTAGAGTCAATTATTAGGGTTAGTTCAAATGAAGGAAACCTTAGTGTGCCAGTTAAATTTATTGTTGAAAAAGAAGAACCAATTACTTCAGGTTTAGTTGGATTAGCTACCACTGCAGGATTAGCAATAGGTTTACTAATTCTTGTAATTTTAGCAGTAATTGGCGTTTTAGCCGTATTTTCTAAGAACTAAAGGCGAAGAAACCTTTATATAGAACCTAAGCAGTAATGTATATAACGAATTGTAGTTAACAAGTGAACAACATGAGGTTTGGGGTTTTTGCATCATTGGTTACATTGCTTTTAATTTGCTCTAGCGCTAGCGCTTTTGTAACTAGCTTTGATGGCCAAGCAAGAATTGGAGAATCACCTTACGAACTTTCTTTTTTTGTAGAAAACACTGACTCTATTAAAAGACCTCTTTCAATCACTTATAATTTTCCTGCGGATTATGAACTAGTTAATCAACCTTCTTGGGTTGAAGCTAATTCTAAAGAAAAAATTATTGTTAAATTAATTCCTGAATATGATTTGCAAGGAACTGAATATTTAAGTACGGTTAGTATTGTTCTTGGGTCTAATATTTCTGAAAAAAATATTCGTCTTTCTTTTTTCAACCAAGATAATTGTACAATTAATTCTTCTATTAGTACAGATAATGGCTTAGAATTTTATTTTGAAAATACTTCTTTTAAATCTAAAGAAATAAAACTTGTTGAAATTAAAGGAGTTCCAAAAGATTGGAAAATCAATGGAAGTACTTTGTTTGTATTAAATGGTTTTGAATCAAGAAATTATTCAATAGATTTAGTAAAGAACTCTTCTTTTAGTGGAGTTGCTGAATTTGTTTTTTCTTGTGAAAACATTTCTTTTTCAAAAAAAGTTGAGTTTGAACATGGAACTACTGATTCTTTCGCTGGCTTTGCAATTTTAGGCGGGCTTGAAGGAATAATTGATTCTGAATTAATCTTAATTTTATTCTTAGTAATAATTGCATCAATTTTCTTACTTGCATTCATTGCAAGATTAGTTAGAATATTAAACAACTCTGAGGTGAAAAAATGAATTTCTTAAAAAATTTCGCAATAGTAATTTTCGCAATACTTTTTTCAATTAGTGCTTTTTCAGCTACTTACCCAAGTATTGATGGAATTCAAGATATCTCATTAAACACTTACTCTGGGTCTACAAATAAACTCGTAGATTTGAGAAACTATTCTCATGACGATATTTCTAATCCAAGTTCTTTATTTTACAAAATAGAGTCTCAATCAAATATTCATTTAATTGATTGTTTTATTGAAGATGATTATTATGTTAGTTGTACTTCTCCAGAATACAATACTATTGGAATGAGTACTATTACAGTTAAAGTAGTAAATTCTTTTGGTTTAACTGATACTGATTCATTTCACATTAATGTTACTGAAACAGAAGCTAAAGGCGTAATTTTTTCAGTTGACCGACAAAAAGTATTCATTGAAAAAAATGATTCAATTAATGTTCAATTTACTGTAGAAAATGATTCTGCTGAAAGAAAAGAATTCAATGTAAAAACAATTCTTGATCATAATGAACGAGATGAACTAAGAGCTGATTCGGCAATAAATTCATTTTACTTAAACGCAAGAGAAAAAACAACTTTCACAGTTACTCTTTCAAGTTTCAATGATTCAAGAAGTGATAATTATGATGTTGAAGTTGAACTTACTTATCCTAATTCAAGCAAAACAATTGTACTTGACGTGGAAATAAACGAAGACGAAAATCCACTTGATTTAGTTAGAGTAAGCGATTATTATGTTTGTAAAGATTCTTACACTCAAGAAATAGAAGTAAGATTAGAAAACAATTCAAGCAGTACTCAAAAAATTGAGTTAAGTGCTGACCACGAACTTTTAATGCCTTATTTTGAATTTTCAGAAACTACTCTTAGTTCTGGGGATTCTGATGTAATGTCACTAAAATTCCACACTAATAGTACAACTGCTTTCACTAAGTACACAATTCCTGTATTTATTAGAAGTGAAAATTATTTTGTTGAAAGAGATATTACTTTTAGATTAGTTGAATGTGAGGAAAACTTTTTTGATTTAAGTGTTACTCCTGAAGAAAAAACAATTGAAAGAAATTCAAGAGCATTCTTTAGAGTAAAATTAACAAGTCAAAGTAATGAAGACCAAGAAATAAGATTAAGTTCTGATGGTAATTTACCTTCTGAATTAGAAGATTATACAGTTCTTCTTAGAGGAAATTCTGTTGAATATGTTGATTTAGAAGTTAGTGCAAGAGAAAGCGATGCTGATGGTTTGCACAACATTAAAGTTTATGCTTGGAATAGCAACGAAACAGAAGAAGAAAATGTTAAAGTAACAGTAAAATCTGAACACGATTTTGATTTACTTGTTGAAACAAATGATTTCGAAGCAAGAATCTGTTCTCCTGTAAGCGGACAAGTATTTGAAATACTTGTTATTAACAAAGGAGATTACGATGAAGAAATAGAATTTAGTTTAAGTAGTGTTGACGAATCAATTCAAGCACTTGTTTCTGATGATGAAATAGAACTTGAAGCAAACGGCCAACAAAAAATTTATGTTTTTGTTAATCCAACTTTCGGAACTCCAATAGGTAATTATTCAATTACTCTTAATGCAGATTCTGGAAGAAAAGAAATAACAAAACAATTAAGATTCAAAGTTGTTGAAACAGATGAAAAATTAAAAGAAGGAGTAATTGAATTTGTTAATTATCCAAAAGAAGTAACTTTCTTACCTGGTGAAGAAAAGAATCTTTCTTTTACTATTAAAAATCCACTTTCAACAAAAATGAATAATGTTTCATTAAGAGTTTATGGATTAGGAACTAATGTATCAGTTTCTCCAGTAAGCATTAATTCTCTTGATGGGAAAGAAACTTTTACATTTGTAAGAAAAGCAAAAGCAGGAGCTCATGTTTCAAATAAAATATACGACGCTACTGTTGAAGTTAGAGCTGATGGTTATGTTTCAACTACTAAAATGAAAATAAGAGTAACTAGCAATCCTCTGAATGAAGACGACGAAGAGGATAAAACAGGGCTTTTAACTGGCTTTTCAGTGCTTTTTACCGGCGAAATAATGCTCGGAGGCGCTATTATTTTAATACTTCTTATAGCAATATTATTGGGTTTGTCACTACTTAACAGTAACAAATCAGAAGAAGTTGTAGGTTATTAACGGGGGATATAGAATGAACACAAAAGCAATACTATTAGGAATATTAATTTTATGCATGGGAGTTTACGCATATAGTGCTGACATTAGTGGCTCTTGCTCAGGAACTTCTACTCAGTGTGAAATTTCTTTAAACAATCTTGAATTATGTAATGATTCACTAAACACTGAAACATATAATTCTTATTTTAATGGAGAATATGCATCTTGGTTTAATGTTGTACCAGGCAAAGTAACTTTACAACCTCAAGAATGTGTTCAATTAAAAGTTTACACCATTGCAAATTGTTATGCAGACCCCGGAATGTATTATGCTAACCTTGTTGTTCAAAATGGCGAAACTCTTTCTGTTCAATGTTCTGTTGATTTAACTCAGGGGCACTATGTAGATATTGAAGTTGAACCTACAGTTCAAGAGGCAACTCAATGTGAAGAAAAAATTTATGATTTAACCGTATCAAATAACACAACTGTACCTAATCAACAAATTGAAAGAATTGACTTATCAATTGACGGAATTCCAAATGAATGGTATACTTTAGAAGAAGAAAGAATTCTTGTTGAAAGAGGAAATCCTGAAATAGTAAAATTATTTGTACAAGCTCCTTGTGATGCAGATTTTGGAGATTATTCATTTACTGCTAAAGCAACTTTGCCTAATCCTGAATTTTTTGATGAAGCAGATGGAGAATATATTCTTGATCAAGGTCAAGGTATTCAAATAATTTTAGGTGAAGAATTTGATGGTTCTAATGCTGAAGCATGTCTTGAAGTTCCAACTAGTGCTTCATTTAGATTAATCAATAACGGAAAATTATCAGATAATTTAAAAATTTCTCTTGAAGGCCCAAGTTTTGCAACTATTGATAAAACAAGTGCTTCTCTTGACGAAGGCGAAGAAGAAGTTATTACAATTAATTTCAATAAAACTTCTGAGGAAATAGGCGAGTATGATTTTACGCTTAAAGTAGAAAGTACTTTGTTTGAGTATGCTACGTCTAAAACATTTTCTCTTGATTTGAGAGATTGTTATAATCTTGAAGTTAAGAAACTTAAAGGTGAAGCTAATGTTTGTGTTGAAGATAAACCACTTTACCAATTTAGTTTGAAAAATAATCATTCAAGAACTGTTGAAGTAGATGCTTCTATTGAAGGAGTTCCTAGTGATTTGGATGCTGTTTCTTTTTCAATTGAACCAGGTCAAACTGTTGAATTAAATACAGTTATTGATGTTAGTGAACTTGCAAAAGAAGCAAGAGTATCTAAGAACGACCTTGCGGTTGAACTCATAATTGATGCTTCAGGTTCAATGGTTGAAAAAATAAATGGAAAAAATAAAATGGAAGTTGCAAAAACTTCAATTATTAATCTTGTAAATAACATTAATGAAATTAATCTTGGTTTGAGAGTTTTAGGCCAAGGAGAACTTTGTGAAGATTCAACTCTTTTAGTTCCAGTTGAAAAATTAAACATTTCAAAAATAACTGGCGAGGTTGCTTCACTAAAACCAATGGGAAAAACACCTATTGCTCAAGCACTTGATGCAAGTATTAATGATTTCCCTACAGGTAAGCAAAAAGCAATAATTCTTGTTAGTGATGGTAAGGAAACTTGTGGTGGAAATATTTCAGAAACTGCAAAAAAACTTGCTCAAGAAAATATTGTAGTTTATTCTATTGGATTCGATATTGATGCTGATGGAAAAGAACAATTAGAAGAAATTTCTTCACGAACTAAAGGGAAATATTTCGAAGCAAAGAACCCTGAAGAACTTTTAGAAGTTTTACAAAAAATTTCCCAAGAACTTGATATTGTTCCAAGTAAAGAAGGTAAAGAAACTTTCACTTTGAAACTTGAATCTGAGTTCTTTTCTTTTGAAAAGGATTACAGTATTGTAGTTTCAGATTGTTATAATGCAACAATGGTTGCTCCTGAACTAAATTTATGTAATGGCGTTGAAAAATCCGATGTTCTTACTTTAGTAAATCTTGGTTCTGAAGCTCAAGAATTCACTCTTGATTTTACTGTTGATTGGATTAAAGCTAAAAACAAAGTTACTGTAGAAGCAAATTCTGAGGAAGTTATTCCTTTGGTAGTTCTTGCTCCTAATACTGAAACAGATAAGTATTCAATTAAAGCTGTTTCTGGTACAGTTGAACTTGAACAAGAAAAGAACATTAATTATTTATCTAATGCAAGTTGTTTTGGTATTGATTTAATAGTACTTGAAGGAACTCTTGAAGCAGAATCTTGTATGGGTAAAAAACAATCAATAGTAATTGAAAACAGAGGGGTTGTTGACCAAGAAGTTTCTCTTATTGTTGATCAAAAATATGTAGAACTGGTAGATGATAAAGTACTTGTTAAAGCTGGTGAAAAAGTTGTGGTCGATTTCTTTGTTAGCCCTCCATTTGACTTGCCAGAAACAACTTTCATAAAAATCTCTGCAGTTTCTGATAGAGGTTTCAAAACAAGTGTACAAATAAAACTTGTTGTAACTGAAAATCAAGATTCATTTGGATTAGGTGAAGTTGATGTCAGAATAAATGATTTAAATATTGCAAATATTGAAGGACTTGAACACGATGTTGAATTAAAGTTCAGTCTTTATAATGACAGTAATAGAACTCTTGAAGTTTTCAATGCAACAACTCTTGATTTCAATGCAGTTGTACAAATCGAAGATAGATTCATTTCAGCAAAGAAAACTGTTGAAGCAAGAATTCTTCTTGATTTGCCTGAAGATGCAAGAGAAGGCGAAATAACTGTTCCAATAAAGCTTGAAACTGATGAGGGAACTTACACAAGAAATATAGTGTTTTCTTATGTTCCAAGTGAAGAAGAAATAGTTACTGGAGTTGAAGACCAAGTAAGTGTTGGAACTGGTTTGTTTTCATTAGCAAATCTTTCTACTGCAATTCTCGGAGGACTTATAGTAATTGTTCTTGCTTTGATTCTTTACTCAGCATATGTTGCTACAAGAACTGAAGAAGAACCTAAAAAACCTTCAGAAAGCGAGAAAGAAACTAAAGCAGTTAAAGAAAAATTAGCTGAATTAAAAAAGAAAAAAACTGCTAAAAAGAAAACTGTAAAAAAGAAAACAAAAAAGAAATGAAGTTCATTTCTTTACAGTTGATTGAAAATAATTTGCTATGAAAGGGCTCTTTATTAGAAGAGCTTTTTCATTATTTTTTTCTTTTTCTTGATTCATAAATAATAAAACTGAATCATTATCAAATACCATAAATCGCGAAGTTATATCTGGTTTAGTTATTACTTTTACTCCTTTTTTTTTAAGCTCGGTTAATTTTGCATCAAATGTGCTTTTTTTCCGGTCTATTCCTTCTTTTGTTGACGAAATTATCACGGTATCCTTACAATTTTCAAGTTGTTCACTAATCTTGGTATAAATGTTATCTCTTCCTTCTAGGGTCCAAGCAGAATCTTCCCCTAAATTAGAGCTATAGTCTGAAGAATCTTCTAATTGTTGTGCAATTATTTTAAATTCTTCTAAATGTTGATCTAATTCGGTTCTTTTCTCTTTTGCTACTTTATTGAATGCACTAGTGGGTTTTATTACTCCAAATTTTATTGGTTTTGAAGTACTACGCATAACAAAACCTTTTTTTTCAAGTGAAAATAAAATATCGTAAATTCTTGCGCGGGGAATGCCGGAATCTTTACTAATAGAAACTGCGCTTTCATTTCCTTTTTTTAATAATTCAGAATATGCTTTGGATTCGTATTCATTTAAACCCAATTTTTTTATACTTTCTAACATGAAACTACAAAGGAAAAAGCAGTATAAAAGATTTTGCGTATTATTCAAAAACGTCTAAATAAAAATAATTCCTTTCTTTAGTTTTAATATGAAAAAAGTTATTCCTGCAAAAAGAACTGAAAATGTAAAACACGCAATAAGGGACATTGTGCCCATTGCTCAAGAAGTTGAAAAAACTGGGAAAAAAGTTCTCTATCTTAATATTGGAGATCCAATGAAATTTGATTATAAAACCCCTGACCATATTTGGAGTGCAATTAACGAAAATAAAGAAAAATGTGAAGGATATACTAATGCGATTGGAAACGAATCCACTAGACAAGCAGTTGCGGATTATGCAAAAAGAATGAGTTGTGGAGAAATAACAAGCAACGACGTCATTATTTCAGTTGGTGGGAGCGAATCAATAATTTTATCCTTACAAGCCTTAATGAATCAAGGAGAAAATATTGTTTTACCTCGGCCAGGATATTCGATTTATAAAGGCGAATTAAATTTTCTTGAATGTGAAGCAAAAGAATACGATTTAAATGAAGATGATGATTGGCAAGCTGATCCTGAATCTGTAAGAAAACAAATAAATGAAAAAACAAGGGGAATAGTAACAATTAATCCAAACAATCCAACTGGTTCAGTAACCAACAAAAAACACCTTCGGAAAATAATTGATATTGCGGGGGAATACTCATTACCGATTTTTTCCGACGAAACATATGACCAA